>Ga0114960_10001785_pt1 | contig 17135 bp, 16 predicted proteins | sample C_130625_MF_Meta_FD_92637 | JGI IMG/M metagenome (GOLD analysis project Ga0114960, IMG submission 92637) | Freshwater microbial communities from Lake Croche, Canada to study carbon cycling - C_130625_MF_MetaG | ecosystem: Environmental > Aquatic > Freshwater > Lake | place: Lake Croche, Canada... | reverse complement strand
TCAAGTTACCAGAACAGATGAGTATGGACTAGAGAGATTGCGTCAGATACTGACTGAAATGTTGCAGATCTTGAAGCATCAATTGCAAACCGGGTCTTTGCCTGAAAAAGAGGTCGCAAAAGGATATCCTACCATTCTTTACAAGATTATTGGACAAACGCGCGACATTATAGATGGCAAGGGTGAGTGCGTATTAACATACATGATGTTGTATACGTGGCATCAGTTCTTTCCAGAACTCGCTTTATTTGCTCTCAAGTGTTTGGTAGATTTGGGCAATAAAAATATACATCAATATGGTTCTTGGAAAGATATCAAGTATTTTTGCGATTACTGCAAAAAACATGGAGAAAATATTGATTATCCAATGGTTCAGGAGTCAATTCGTCTTATCAATCATCAGTTGCGTAAGGATTTTGACAATGTATTGAACCCATCTGACATGAGTTTGGCTGCTAAGTGGGTGCCTAGAGAAAAATCCAGTTTTGGATGGACTTATCAAGCACTAGCTACTGACTACTTTAAGGAATACATTACTACTGCTAGCTCTGATGAGAGCAAATTTAAGGCTATACTAAAGTGCAAAACTGAATATCGTAAACTGATTTCGTCACTAAATAATGCGCTAGACACTCTCCAGATTAAGCAGTGTGCCAATACTTGGGCAGACATTGAATTTGGTAAGGTAACTTCTATTTCACTTAATAAACAGAAGAAGGCTTTCTTAAACGTGAATAAAAAGAATGTTGTGAGATATCCTTATAGACCTGACAGAGTCCAATGTGCAGAGAATTTTAATGCTCATGTTCAGAAAGCTGTTAATTGTGAAATTGAAATGAAAGGAGCTCGTGTTGGTTTCGCCGATTTTACCAAGCAAGCGCGTTCACTTTACATAAATAATGGTTCGCAAGTGGAAAAGGACTTACTTAACTCCCAGTGGCGCGATAATTCCAAGCTTACATGTGCACTAGAAAACATGATTGCAATGGTGGATCTTTCTGATTCCATGAGTGGCGACCCTATGGATGTTGCCATTGCTATGGGTATTCGCATTGCAGAAAAGTCCAAGTTGGGTAAGCGAGTTATGACTTTCACACTAAATCCTAGATGGGTTAATTTGGATCCTTACAATGACTTTGTATCTCAGGTGGAGGCAGTAGAGGCTGGTGATGTCGGTTATAATACTGATTTTCATAAGGCACTTAATCTTATTTTGGACACCATCGTTGATAACAAAATGGAACCTGATGATGTAGAAAATATGGTACTTGTGTTACTTTCTGACATGCAGATTGATGAGGCTGAACCGAAGGATCATTATAATACAACATCACGTATTCAAAAGAGAGAAGCACTTTATCAGACAATTACGCAGAAGTATGCGGAGGCAGGGATGAGGGTACATGGTAAACCATACAAACCTCCTCATATACTCTTCTGGAATTTACGTAGCACAACTGGATTTCCTTGCTTGTCGTCAGAGAAAAATATTAGTATGATGTCTGGTTTCAGTCCTGCTCTTTTGAACTTGTTTTGTGACAAGGGTATTGAAGCACTCCTTTCTTGTACTCCTTGGTCCGTTTTGACACAAAGTTTAGAAAATGACAGATATAAAATTATGGGTAATTATTTGGAATCTAGATTATCCATTTTTTAAATATAAATATATATGTATAGATAGATATGGATTATAGTCCTAAAATTATTCCATTTCCGTATCTTGATAATATTTACAATACAAATAAAAGAATATAATATTTATAATATCAGATAATGAAATAAAAAGTTATTATGAAATAAAAAGTTATTATGAATATATTATTAGTCAGTTAAAAATATTATATAATAAATGTGGTATAAATAACTATAAACTTGTATTATTATTTCAAAGATTGTATGAAATGTATAATGAATACAAAAGTTCACTCATTCAGATTCAAAGTCCCTCACCAGAATCTGCAAAAAAAAAATGGGGTTTTTGGGGAGGTTCTACAACTAGTCAATTGAGCATAGCAGCATATGAAAAAAATGACGTAACAGGTGAATTAGCTCAATTTATTGTATTATTAAAGCAATTTACTTTTAGAGAGATGAATCAAATTAATGAAAAAAGAAGAGGATTAGAACCACTTAGAAAAAGATTGACTAGTATTGATAATGTAATACCTGATGATATTGTACATTCAAATATAGATACGTTTTTTGACGTTGTAAGTAATGTTAAAAAAGTAATTCTAAATATGACAAGAGGAAACTGGGTAGGAAAATTAGGATTCAGCAAAGAATATCTATATATGTTGCGTAAACCAGTTAATGGAACAGGTTGGTTTGGAGAGAGTGAAACGTCAGAATATGGTTTAAATGGTGGAAAAACTCGTAGAAAATCTAATAGAAAAACTCGTAGAAGGTCTCGTAGAAAAACTCGTCGTCGTAGTCGTCGTTAATTTATTTCATTAGGTAAATGTTTCGTTCATTCCATAATAAAGAATAGTGTTTTTTAGTTTGTTCTCCTCTATAACCATTATATTGTCTCAAAATAATGACATTATTAAAGACAACTACAAATTCATCTATTGTATTTTGTATTTTAATATTTGCAAAATATAATTCCATTTTCATTTTGTCTTCTTTTGTGAAATACTTTCCTAGTAAATTGGGTCCTGTAGGTTCCAAACAATTTTCGCCATAAAAATTATTTTGTACATTGCCTACAATTTGTCTAATACATTTATGCATAATTTCATTTCTTGGTTTTACTGCAATAAGTCCCGTTAATGTACCGCCACCACTTGTATCCAAATCCCTGACAAAATATTCTTTTTCTGTAAGCGCAATAAATCTGAAACCATTTACGCATTGAAATTTTATATCAAAATATATTCCGCCATGAATGTATAAAACACAATAACGCCATAAATCGGATTTATAAGAGCTCGGTATTATACGATTGTATGCATTTAAGACGTCATTATCAAAATTATCTCGTATAAAATCATTGCATTCTATTTCATCAAATAAATGGTGATTAAAATTGGGATGCATTTTCACCATTCTCTCGTAGTTCAATTTCATAACTTGTGGTAAATCCTTTGTATGCCAACAAGTAAATGTTTTTAATGGTATAATGGATTGATAATTTGGTTTAAAAAAAAAAGTCCTATTTATTGCATTCACTTTTTGTAAATATAATATATTTGTTACAATTTTTTTCTTTTTTCTATCTTTTTTATCTTTTCTTTCAAGAAAATTCATATATTATATTCTTAAATGATTAAAAATATAATATTAATCAATGAAATAGCACCTCTGGACTTATCATGATTCTTGCCCCCGATTTTTGCCGCGCTTGAATATGAAATGGCCTATGTTCGCAGTCTTCATATTTGCCATTTAATGTTAAATATTTTTTAAATACTATTTTTGACCATGCTGCTTTAGAATGTGCTTTCAAATTTATTGGAGGTATTAAGTCCAAACGTATACAACCATCATAACAAGTATTTAAAAATTTGTGTGTTCTATATATAGAAAAACCATTGAAGGAGGATATACATGGCAATAATTCGCCAGGTTTCAACTTTTCCAGCAAAGTAGTGACATATTTTTGTATAATGTTATAAAATTGTACATTATTTTTAAAGTGATTATAACTAAAACAATATGGCCATATTGAGAGACCCCATATATCGTAATATTGTGGACTCGTATTAAATGATAGACCATCCCATAAATTGTTCTGCAAATTTTTCCGCAAAGGTTCTACATTCAATTCTTTACAATTTACGTCATCCATATCCATCATAATGAAATAGGGGAATCTCTCTTTATTTTGAATAACATAATTTAAACAAAAATTGCGAGCTATGGCCAGATTATGCGTCCTAAATGGTGATATCGGATTTTTATTTATATATAATAACATCTTTACGTTTTTTTGTTGGTATTCTTTGAGTATTTGCAAAGAATTATCACATGAATTATCGTAATAAATGACTATTTGATAGTCATTAAAGAGAGAACCTAATTTCTCCATATTGGCTAAAACATTGCTTAAATAGGGCTCACAATTCTTCACAGGTCCACAAATACAACAATTCATTCTATCTTTATACACCTTTAGAAAATCCATCTTTTCTAAATATGTATAAAGGTGTATAACGATTTGGCTCCACCTTTTCTAAAGGTGGATAAAGGTGGATAATAAATAAAATTGAAAATGTTTAATCACCAATTTATTATACTAAAACATATGACTTCTTATGCTGTCGTTACAAGCCGTTTTAATAATCAAACACGCGATGCCAATTATACATATCGTTTAAGAAAAGGGTTCGAATGTATGTATTGCACTCCACTAGAATTATCACCTAAAATTCCTTATGATACACCAATATTTGTTATTGAAATGAATAATTCTACTAACAAAATTGAAGGGATTGGTTTCATTAAAAATAAACCAGAGACAAACAAATATTATAAGGTTCATGAAGATGGTAATACAAATAGGTTTACATATATTGGTAAGTATTTTATGAACCGCGAATTAATTGACAAGCATAATCCTTTATTGGTATATATATTAGAAAAAATGCTATTTAAAGGATATACACATTCTAAGAGAGGTAGTGGGTTAACAATGATACCAGAAAATTTAGTGAAAGCAGAAAAAGATATGAATGTTAAAAAAGAAATTAATAAATTATTTTCGCATTATTTTATTAAAAAAACTAATATAAATTCTAGACAAAATAATTGATAAAATATAATAAATAACTCTAAAAAAATAATTTATAACAACTTTTTAATTTAGAACAATTTTATTATACTATCTATAATGACAAGTTTTAATAGCAATAATTTAGATGATAATATTTCAAATTATTCTCTCTCGGAATTATTTGATATTGCAGGAATTGAAAATGAAGATGAAAATGTAGATTATAACACAATTAATGATAATATGAATACACTTATAAAAAAAACGAAAGACCATAAATTATCCATTTTTTTACAGAAAGTTAAGAGTGAGCTTTTAAATTATACAAGCAGATTACAGGCAGAAGAAGATTCAGAAGATAAAAATATAATTGAAGGTTTTGGAAATAGAGAGAATCAAGTTAACGATTGGTATGTAAATCAATATCTTACTCAAAGTGACCAAAATCAACTCAATAAAATTACACAAAGACAGCAAAAAATTGAATTGTTTGACAATGAAAATGTCCCTATGAAACGAGAACAGATCGCAACAACAGACACTTATGCTGTCCCTGTTAAACAGGATTCTTTAAATCCAAATTTGAAAAATACTATAACACGATTTATAAATTTAGATAGCCAATTTAGACAATATACAAATGAAATTGACTCTACGTCAACTGAATACACACTTGACCTCTCTGATTCATTAAAAGATGCTTTAAAATTATCAGTCTATTCATATCAAATACCTTTTAGTTGGTATGTTATTGATGAACAATATGGTAATACTTGTTTTTGGATTCATGACCCATCATATAATCAGAACATAAGTATTTATGTTCCACCTGGCAACTATTCAACAGACGAGTTTAAAAATCAATTAAATAAATCTTTTCAGGATGCTGGATTTTCGACACCAGCAGTCACCGGTTATGTCACTGCAAATAAACCAGTATATTATAATGCAAACAATGGCAAAATTACATTGTTTTTAAATGGAGGCACTTATATTGATCCAAATGGTATAAATAATAATTTTACTATTAACTCATCTTGCTCTATTATTTTTTTCGATTTTACTGGATATTTATCTTGTATTGGTCTCTGTTTAAGTAAAACAAATCATTATTTTAATAATACACTTGGTTGGATTATGGGTTATCGCGTACCTTATGAAAATATTGACCCTAGTGGTAATATTGCGTCTTCCATATTGGATTTAAATGGAACAAAATATTTAATATTAGTTATTGATGATTACAATCAAAATCATGTAAATAATAGTCTAGTATCTATTACACAAACTTCAAACAAATTAAAAATTCCTAATTATTTTTCCACTGATATACCATATACATGCGTAACACCTGCACAAAGAGGCAACAATTTGCAACAATTAATGGACGAAATGACCGCAAAAAGTTTATTCAGTACTCAAACAACAAATATTCAAAATGGTTTATTGATTGCTGGAAAATATCAAGAGGAATATGTATCTACTCAGCAAGTTCTACCAAGTGCACCTCGTACACTGACACGTTCACAAATTTATACCATTAATGAAATCAATAAAAATAATATTAATCTAACTAATTACTTATCAAAAGCACCAACTTCATCTGATATACTAGCTATTTTACCAGTGAAAACTTCATCTGGAGTACCTAGTGGTTCTTTATTAGTAGAATTTAGCGGTTCTTTGCAAGATAATACTCGTACCTATTTTGGTCCTGTTCATATAGAAAGAATGAATGTTAAACTACTCGATGATAAAGGAAATGTATTAAATTTAAATGGTAATGATTGGTGTGTTACATTAATTTGTGAATGCTTATATCAGTATTAAATATTACATTATATTAATGAGCATATTTAATGAAATAGGTACATATGGACCTAATATTATTTTTGTTCTCTCTGTATATCTTTTATGGGAACATAATAATCTATTTTTCTATTATATAATTGGATTCATTTGTGATTTAATATTAAACATTATTTTGAAGTCTATAATACAACAACCACGACCTTGCTTTAACTCAAAAGAATTTGAATTGGCTCTCAAAAATAATAAACGTTTCATTTATAAAGATGGTCTTCCATATGATTTATTTGGAATGCCATCAGGACATTCATCTAGTGTCTTATTTTCAACCACATTCGTATATCTTGCATTAAGAAAAACCAATTGGTTATATGTTTATCTTATTTTAAGTGTCATTACTATGTCACAAAGAGTTTATTATAATCACCATACTTTATTTCAAGCAATTATTGGAGCTTTAGTAGGTACAGGGCTTGCGTATTCATTTTATCAGGTTGTTGAAAAGAAGATGAAAGGAACTATTCGAGTGAAACCTGATGATTTTGGACCCATATAATTCTTTGAGAAAGGTTTTGTTCCACTTTTTTAAAGTGAATATATATAAATGGCTTCTTGTAATGGTGATAAATCTGTCACAAATGATAACCCAAATAAGTTAAGCAATAGGGCGCAATACTCTAGCAATTTAACTAAAAATGATGACAAATATATTCAAAAACGTACTTGTAAACAATCTACGGGATTTTATCCTAGTTTTACACCTATTATTTATAATCTCTCGCAAAATACTAGTCTACATGGAACATACTCTTTGGTTTACATAAATGGTAACAATTTTCAGTCTCCATGTATAGGCACTACCTATATAAACTTTACTAATTCAGTCAACTCTTATAACAAGCTACCTATTACTTTTTATAGCAATTCTTATATATCATTTGTTATACCTATAGCCGCACCTGTTGGAACTTATTCGGTTGTAGCTGTCAACATATACAATGGTAATTTCAGCCCTCAAGTCAATAACGCATATCCAGGGGTTTTAGATTATTCAAATATCTTTAATTATGTTCTTACTTAAATGTATACACATATATATATACATGAAATATTTCTATCTATATATATTTGGTTTAGTTGTTTTTATTATTGGTATGTCTTATTATAATACATTAAATACATCCTTTTATAGAGAGGGATTTGGAATTACAAACTATGTTTTATTAGGTGATAGCATTTTAAATAATTCTTCCTATGTATCTAATGGAGAGAATATTGCTGCTTTACTTCAAAAAAAGAATCCTGACGGAAAGGTTCTTTGTTTAGCAACAGATGGTGCAAAAATATCAAATATTCCACCTCAAATTAGCAGTATACCTTCTTTATACAATGATAGTAATACTATTATTTTTCTCTCTGTCGGTGGAAATGATATATTAAACAACACTCATAATCCAGATTTTGACACTATGTTAGAAGAATATAATAAACTTATAGAATCGATTAAAATAGTAGCACCTGAAGCAACACTATATTTGGTTGATTTATATTTTCCCAGAAATAAAGATAGTGAACAATACTGGCAAGTTATCACAGAATGGAATAATAAACTTACTAAATATGCATCAGACAATAATGTTCATATTTTCAATGTTAGTAGCATTTTAACTAAACCAGAAGATTTTACTGGTATTGAACCTTCTTCCATCGGTGGACAAAAAATGGTAGATTATATGATTCATCAACTATAATTTGTATAATGATTTTCTATTATTATACAATGTTCTATTATTATACAATGTTCTATTATTCTACACGATAATACATAAGCATTTGATAACTCTTCCTAAAATTCCATTGCATTGGTGATTTATCTGCATGTGTAGATCCCTCAAATTTCCACGTCATATTTGAGTTCAATTTATTCTTCCATGAAAATGGCACCAAACGATGAAAACTCATGCCATCATATCCCATTTCTTTGCCTTCACACGTAATAAGTGCACAAAAATGCTCCTTCTCTATATCCCTTACGACTACACTATCAAGTGCATATTTGGCGTTATTCATTTTAAAAGATATTGCTTTATTGTCGCATTTTTGGGCTTCGTCTTCGAAGAATTCAAGAACAATGAAATGCGGTAAATGTTGCATGTTTTGTGCAGTGTTTGAAATCTGTTCTCTCCAATTCTCATTAGCGCCTCTAAAAAATAAAAATTGGATTGAATTGTTATTCAAATATTTGATAATGGCTATATAATAAGTTATTGGATTACCTGCTTCATCTATATTTATAATATCCTTATTTTGCTCTTTGTATCCGTCTGGTATTTGTTTAAATAGTTCTACAATAATACTATTGGTATCCAATACATAAGCAAAGTCTGTACCTTGTAAGCAGTTGTCTACACCATAATTCAGCAAAGCAAATGCGTTTCGCACATTATTCGGCATTGGAGATTTATTCTTTTGTGTCCCTTTAATCATCAATTGTCGCAAAAAATGGAAAAATTTGCGACCTTTATCGCTAACAAAAAAAGTGACGAAAAATGCATTAAACCAGCAGTTGCCATGTGACTGCATAGGAGGCACTATTTTCTTTGGTTCCACATGCTTATTTGCTTTCAAATTTTTTAACAATACTTTTTCTGCATCAGGTTGATAATAAGGAACACATATTTTTTTACCAGGAATTTCTATTTTGAGCGGTTCCTTTAATTGATAAGCGGTTTCTAAATTGCAGCCATATATGTGTTCACGAGGTATAGAGACTAGAGTAGTAAGGTCTCGATTTATAGTTGGACTATATGAGCCTGTATCACGAATCCTATTTGATATTTGATTGGGTGGTGTAGCTGAAGGCAACCATATGTTTTTAAAACGAAAAAGTGGTTTCCTTTTTGCTCTGGTTTTGTTGTTGTTACGTTTATTGTATTTATTTAATTTTCGTGTTTTGTTCATATAATACAAGAATATTTTTATTCTAGTATTATATTATATGGGAGCAGGTGTATTACCAGCAACAATATATAATGGAAATTTATATTTTTTATTTGGTAAAGAGGGGAAATTTGAGGATTCCGCACCAGGATTCTCCGACTTTGGAGGTGGAACTGACAATAATGAGTCTTATTTAAAAACAGCTGTTAGGGAAGCAGGTGAGGAGCTTACTGGCTTTTTAGGAAATGATGCTGTTATTCGAAAAATGTTGAATAAATACGGCACATACAATATAGATTATTCTACTGATGGATACAAGACTTATCGCATGCATATTTTCCCAATTGAATACAATCCTTGGTTAACACATTATTACAATAATAATCAGCGTTTCTTACAAAAAAACCTACCTGCTAAAGTATTTAAAACAACTAAAATATTTGAAAAGGCTGAAATACGATGGGTTTGCGTTGACGATTTGACAAAGATGATGCCGCAATTTCGCTCTTATTTTCAGCATATTGTTACCATGATGCTAGAACAGCAAGAAAGCATTAAAAATTTTGTTTCAAAGAGCCGAAAAAAAGGCACCAAAAAAAAGGCACTAGGTATGGTTCGACGAACTAGACGAAAAATATAATAAAATAATATTATAATAAGCATGAGCCAAAAACAAAGAAAAATAAAATCTGTGTTTACATATTTTAATGATTCGTCGCCTGATTTCGCATTAGTTTCTTATATTTCACTTTTGATGAGTAGTAATTATTTAGAATATAGAAACTATTTTAAGATTATGCAAAAAAGTAAATTTAGTATTGATGAATACGATGATGATGAAACTTTATATATTGTATTGTCTCTAGCATTGATGTATAAAAATGATGCCATGCAGGATTTTTTTTACGAAGTACTAAAAAAAACAAAAGAATTTAATATAGAACGTGAAGATTTTATTAGTCAGATTAATAGAATAAATGGTAATATTACATCAACACAATCAGGTGGAGGAGAAATATATCAATATTTATACTATATAGGTTTCATAATCGCAGCTGCATTTTACAATTATTATTTATATAATAATGGTTCAATTCAAACACTTCAAAATACTTACAACAGAGGACAAGAAATTTTAAACTTTATTGAAATATCTGGATGCACTAAAAAAAGACCTTCCCATTTGGCATCATTATTAGCTAGAGGAACTTCCAATTCTGATTTAGTATTAAAGATTGATAGTGCATTTCATTGTATGTCAACACCTACGATTTTAGCTGATCAACTATCAAAGTATTATACTGATCAAGAACAAGAAATATTAATAAATAAAATGAAACATTCATTAAAATTACTACCAGGATTTCCAGAATTAACAGAATCACAAGAAAATGGTAAAGAACTTGTGTTGTTCGGAGATAATCCTGAACAGCATTTTAAAAATAAACTTATTATTTATAAAGATGGGAGTGATGATATGGATTTACAAGAAACCAAGAAACAATTTAGACTTTTAGCAGCAATGCCATTTGAAGAATTTAAAAAAGTTTTTGAATATAATGATGAACAATCTTCAGATCCTAGTACTATTCCAACTGAAATTCCAACTTTTCAAAGTGTAGCTAGTTTTGTATCTGACCTTGCAGGAGCAATAGGAGATTTAACACCTGAAAATGTGAGAGTCAGTCTCACTTTAAAAAACACATTTTTATGGGCTTTACAAGATAATATTAAAAAACTTGAATGGAAGATGCAAGATATAGAAATAGATATTCAAAGAAAAGTTTACATGTTTATTACGGAGGCTACTAGAATATTATCAGATATATCTGATATTCCTTCAGTATTAACGTTATTATTTGTATTAAATGTTAATGCTTTTTATGGAATAATATTTTTATGTAAAAAATTTTTTGGTTCTAATCAAAGACAAAGCCATTTGCAAATAACTAATTCTGAAGAGAATAAAATTGAAAGACTTGAAGATGCTGCAGTTGAAAGTCTTCACAACGCAAGACATTATGAAGATGAAGATGATGATGATATAAATGATTTAACAGGCCGATTGGAAAATTTATCCCCTTTGACTACTCTAGACGAAAGGAAAGGAGGACGAAGACGAAAAAGAAAGACACATCATAAACTAAAACGCAAAACTCATAAACGTAACCGCAATAAAAAAAAACAAACAAAAGGTAAAAAAGTGCGTCGTTTTACTAGAAAATATTAAATACTTATTTTATTTCTAAAGTTATTATAAGATGAAAATTATTCATACAATAGCCATCATGTTTGTATTCAGTTTTATAATTCAATATTTCATAATGCCTCCCATTATGGTAGATTCTTTAAATAATATTACACATAGTGTAGGAAAGGTTTATATGGTATTTATCATGGGTCTCTCTATGGTCCTTGTAGAAGTTGGTATGCACGATATGCAATATAAAATTGTAAGTGCTAATAAATACGCTTTACTTCTTACATTAATTGCATTATTTGTCTATTTATACAGAAACCAAGTGGCTATTGGAGACAAGCAATATTTAAATGGTATGATTGAACATCATTCGATGGCCATTTTAACAAGTGAAGAAATTTTGAAGAAAACCGATAATTACAATGTTGCAAAATTGGCCAAGAATATCATTCAAAAACAAAAGGATGAATTACGTGAGATGAAAGAGCTGTTACAAAAATAAATTATGTTATATTGTTTGAAATATTGTTTCAGCTTCTTCAGTCTCACAATGGACTTCTGGTGGCACAAGCCATTCCTTATAAGGTATTGCTTTGCTGGTGGATTGTGTCAGACCCATCAATTGTTTAAGCGCTTTGAGTCTTCTCTCTAATGGCTTCATTTTAAGAGGTAATTTGCGGGATAATTGCTTGAATCGCCATTCAAATTGGAGGGCAGATTGCCAATCTGGGAAGCCGGATACGTGGGCAGCTCGTGTCCAAGTCTCGCCTTTAATAACTTTCATGCTGGTTGCATGTGCACCCCCCTTTATCTCCTTGTTATGCTGTCTTAAACGTCTATTAAGGTCTATAGTAGCTCCTACATATGTGTTTCCATTTGTGGATACTAATAGATAAACAAATGATTCTGACATGTATATTTATATTTAGTAAGTTTTATATTAAATTCAAATAAAAATATTGTTATTTTATATATTTATAAAATGAATAATAATATGGAAATTGGTCATGATGTAGAAACTGATCCTGATGTAGAAACTGGTCCTGATGTAAAAATGAGAGATATAGAAACTGGTCCTGATGTAAAAATGAGTGATATGGAAATTGGTCCTGATGTAGAAATGAATGATATAGAAACTGGTCCTGATGTAGAAATGAGTGATATAGAAACGAATATTATGATTGAATCTTCAATACCTTACTATGTTTTTGAAAAAAGAAATCAGCTTCTGTCAGCTATAAAAATAACTTATTTTTGTAATCAAGATACACGTGAACAATGGAAAAAAACAACGGCAAATAAAATATATGCATGTGGATATACTGCACCAACAATGGCAATAAGCATGCTTTTTTTAGAACATAATAATGTATCTAATATTAGTGAATTAAAAGCAAAAATACCAGAAAATGTTAGTGTTATAATTGATGGTACATGTAAAACTATACCAAGGCGTAAATATATAACTGGAGGTATAAATGAAGCAACAGGTTATTTATTTAATCATCATTTAATGTTTAATGCTGGTATTGATTACTTGGTTCAAAATACAAGTAGCTTGTTTACTCATACAATAAATCAAGGTGTAAATTTAATATCTTTTATAAACCCTGAATTAGAAAATTATACAGTACATCATGCATTCATTTATTTAATGACAGATAATATTCATTGTTTTGTTTTAGATTCATGGTGTGAAAATGATGACCAAACGCAGCATAGTAGACTGCCTGTTTTAAGGATACATCTTGTTAATGAAATTAAAGAAGTATTGAAACAAATTCTAGAACTATCTTCTTCTAGTGCTGATGAAGTTCAGCATCTAATGCAAAGATATTTTATATCACCAGGAATAAAATCATTTCGAAAATTAATTCCTGTAGTATTGAATCAACGTTATTTAATAGAAGTAGCGAAACATGGTTTTTATCAAGGATGTCATGGAAGACGTAGTTGGGGAGGAAAGTATAAAACCAAAAGAAAAAAGTCAAAAAAAATTTTAAAACGAAAAAAGTCAAGAAAAGTTTTTAAAAAAAATAAGAAACAGAATTACAAATAAATTTGTGCCAACTTTTCTATTTCTTTAAGTATGTTAAAGAATAATATATATAAAAACCTTGAAATTTTTGGGGAAAGTTTTTTTGGATTTTGAAAAATGGACAAAAAAAATGTCCAAAAATGAAAATAGGAAAAAACTTTCCCCAAAAAAAGGACCTTTGTGACCATAATTGAATTTTATGGTCTGGTCACCAAAAAAATAATTTTAAATTTGTGACGATAAAATTTTTTTATTTTTGCGGAAAATGGTTTAAGCAGAATTTCTGTCACCTATATATGGAAACTTTAGGTGACAAAATTCTGCCAAAATTCTGCTCGAAATATTTTTGCGAATATTGTGACTATACTACGTCTAAAAAAAGTAGTTATACCACACATTTATTAAGTGCAAAACACAAAAAACAGGTTTTTGGTGACGCAGGTGACGCAAATTCTGCCAAAATTCTGCTCTCTGTTAAAAAATATACATGCGAGATTTGTAAAAAAATATATATGTCTAGAAATGGTTTATGGAAACATAAACAGAAATGTTTTGTAGAAAGTGATTCAGAAAGTGAAGAGCCTACCGAAAAGGAATTAATTATGATGCTAATCAAGCAGAATACTCAGTTAATCGAACAAAATGCATCCTTGGTTAAAAATGGTATAAATAATACTACAAATTCTCATAACAATTATTCGAATAACAAGACCTTCAATTTGCAGTTCTTTTTAAACGAAACATGTAAAGATGCAATGAACTTAACTGATTTTGTCAATTCAATACAATTGCAATTATCCGATTTGGAGAAAATGAGCGAAATTGGCTATACACAAGGTCTCTCCAATATTATTCTTAATAACTTAAATGAATTAGATGTGACACAAAGACCGGTTCATTGTGCCGACAAAAAGAGAGAAGTCTTATATATCAAGGATGAAGACAAATGGGAAAAAGAAGAAGAAGACAAAAAGAAAATCAGAAAAGCTATACGACATATAGCCAATAAGAATTTTAATTTGTTGAATGAATATAAAGAGTTGCATCCAGACTGCATGGAGTATCATTCTAAATATGGTGACAAATATAATAAGATGGTTATCGAAGCTTGTGGTGGTAAAGGCGACAATGAAACTGATAAAGAGAACAAAATAATTCGTAATATTGTCAAAAATGTGATAATTGATAAGGATTGTTAATAACAGAAAAATAATTAATATTCAAAAGTTTTTATGTTATTTTGAAATAATATAAAAATAATACGATAATAAATGTAAAATGTTAAAGACAATTATTTTAACCATACCAGATAATGAAATTGTGCCTGAAATAATTGCTACATTCTCTCCAGAAGAGAATTATTTAATGTTGAAGATAGGAAGTGATTGTTTGAGAGAAGGTAGAAATGCAGCTATAGGACTTTCACAAAAAGAGATTTATCAAAAAATAAAAGACGAATCAAAAGAAGATGTTCAAAAATTAGAATTAGATATAATTGTACAGAGAGAATTGACTAAAAAAATGGAAGAAAATATTGAAAAAATGTATAAGATTCAAGTAGAAAAGCTTGAAAAACAAATAGAATTTCTCTCTATTCAATTAAAAGAACATAAAAATAATAATACAAACTTGGTTGATAAAGAAGTTGAAAAGGTGAAAGAAAAATATGATTTGTTATTACAAGAAAAGGATAGACAAAATCAATTAAATAGAGAAGTATTTGATAAAGCCGAGAAATTAGTAAATAAAAATACTTCAAAATCAGCCTCATATCTTGGTGAATATGGTGAAAATGTTTTCGAACAATTATCAGAAACATTTAAAGATTTTGCAGGATATAAAATTGAAAATAAAGCAAAACAAGGACATAAAGGCGATTTTCATCTATTTTTTGATGAATTTAATGTTCTTGTAGATTCAAAAAATTATTCTAGCGCAATTCGGAAAAAAGAAATTATCAAAATAGAATCAGATTTAATAGTAAATAAAAATATGAATTATGCATGGATGGTATCATTAAATACAAATATATCCGGATATGATAGATTTCCAATTGATAAGAAATGGATTACAACAGATTCAGGTACAAAATGTATATTATTTATTAATAATTTGCTAGGTAATAAAGAACCACAAAATATGTTACGGCAAGCGTGGTTAATGTCTAGTGATTTTCATAAACTTACAAAAAAAGTAACTAAAGAAGACGGAGAATTAGAAAAATATAGAGAGAAAGATTTATTATATAAAAAACAAATCAATACTTTACAAGAGAGAACAAGCGAAATGAGAAGACATATGAATGGTAGTTCTAATGTTTTAAAAAATATGGAAAATGACTTATTAGAAATGTTATCAATAGCATCAGATGAAATAATAAATGAAAAATTTGCTTTAAATAATAAAATAAATGAATGGTGGACTATGAATATAGAATATAGTGAAGATGAGAATAAATTGACTTCAACAGAGATTTGGAATAAATTTAAGAGAGAGAATAAAGAATATATATTAAAAAATAATATAACAATCGAACAATTCAAAGATATTATTACAAATATAGCTGGTAGTTCTACATATGAAGAAAAAACAAAAAAAAGTGTAATTGAATTTAATGGTTTTAAGTTTAAAGAAGTTGTAATTGAAAATATTGTAGTAGAAGAAATAGAGCCAATAAAAAAAACTAGAAAAGAAAAAAAAATACAACACTATTTTAATGAAAAAAAAGATGAAAAAATATTAAAGGAATACGAAGATAATTTAAATGATATTATGAAAATAAGTGAAATGAATAATATAAGACCATGGGAAGTAGTCTCTCTACTAGTTCGTAATAAAATAATTATTAAGAGAGTTGAAGCAAGAGGATATGATATATATAAAGAGACAGATGAATACAAACAAAATTGTAATAAATAATTTTGCAGCATTTTGTGTGTGAAATATTTAGGAAACGCAAACTACGGCTTGCTAATTGGGTCCCTTCCCAATGTTTCCTAAATATTTAAAAAAATTTTTTTTTTGGCCTAAAGTCAATTTATCATCACATTTTATTTTGAATTTGAAAATAATTTGTGATCTAATTTGGCGACTAATAATGCGGACTTTTTGAAGAGTTTAATATTTTGTTACGTATTATGGTAACAAAATATATACATATTTTTATATTGTGACTGAATTATGGTGTTGTGACTGATATCGTCACAAAAATAATAAAAATCAGTAATAATTTGTGACCATAATAGGTAACAAAATAAAATATGAAATAATAACTTAATTTGTGACCATAATACGTAACAAAATAAAATAGCAATAAAATTGTTACGATAATAAATCACAATTAGTTTTTTTGTAAAAAATAAAATGTAATGATAAATTGACTTTAGGCCAAAAAAAAGATTTTTTTAAATATTTAGGAAACGCAAACTACG
>Ga0114960_10001784_pt1 | contig 17142 bp, 15 predicted proteins | sample C_130625_MF_Meta_FD_92637 | JGI IMG/M metagenome (GOLD analysis project Ga0114960, IMG submission 92637) | Freshwater microbial communities from Lake Croche, Canada to study carbon cycling - C_130625_MF_MetaG | ecosystem: Environmental > Aquatic > Freshwater > Lake | place: Lake Croche, Canada... | reverse complement strand
GGTGTTTCAATGTATTGTTCATTCTCGATATCAAACATTTCATTATCGGTATTGCTAGAAGACATTGTATGAGCTGTATTTGTATTTGACATCATAGATACGGTTATTTTATATTTCAATTTATTTTTAAATGGTTTTAATAATATTAATTTATTTGTTATCATAATATTTTGGCATTAATATTATTTGATTCACATAAAAAGATATAAATAACTTTTTATAATAATTATAGAAAATGCCAAATAAAAATAGAAAATACATAAATAATCCTGTTAGAATAAATACTTATAATAAGTTTTTATCTACATTAGATAATACAATACCAATAAGTATAACCCATGATTTTAATAAACCGCCTGAAAATACTACAACTGTTCCTGATAATTCTGATAATCATGAATATGAAACCAAAAAAGTACTTGATGATTTTATTGAAAAATTGAATAAAATGTTTAACGACGCATTGTTGACATCAAACAATTTTACAGGACAAACATATAATGATAATATTACAGCAAAACTTGAAGTTAATGACCAAAATATGTATGAAGATGATTGTGTTTTAAAACCATTGCCAAGAAATAGAAAAAATAAACAACCTGAAATTAAAGAACCAGAACCTATTATTGTTAATATTGAGGCTGAAATAAACAACATTTCTGATATTTTAGCGCTTGTAGAAAAGTATAAAATAGAACCTGGTGTCAAATATAATATAAATATGAAAATATTACACGATATTAAAGAACCATTAGACGATTTAAATAATATGATAGGCATGAAACAACTTAAAAATAATATTGTTGACCAAATTCTTTATTTTGCTCAAGAGCTTCATAAAAATAAAAATAAATCAGGAGATTTCATGCATACAGTTATTTATGGACCTCCTGGAACAGGTAAAACTGAAATTGCCAAAATAATGGGGAAAATTTACAGCAAACTTGGGGTGTTAAGCAAAGGAACATTTAAAAAAGTTACACGTAGTGATTTAATTGCTGGTTATCTTGGTCAAACCGCATTAAAAACACAAGATGTCATTAAAGAAGCTCTCGGTGGTGTTCTTTTTATTGATGAGGCTTATGCTTTAGGAAACTCTGGAAAAAGCGATAGTTTTTCAAAAGAATGTATTGATACACTATGTGAAGCACTAAGTGACAATAAAGAAAATTTAATGGTTATTGTAGCTGGTTATGAAACTGAACTTAAAAATTGTTTTTTTAATTATAACCAAGGGTTAGATTCTAGGTTTACATGGAGATTTAAAACGGATGAATATGAAGGAGAAGACCTATATAACATATTTATGAAAAAAATTAAGGATATTGGATGGGAATGCGACACTAATGAAAAATCTAAAATAACCATTGATTGGTTTAAAAAAAATAAGGATTATTTCAAGTTTTTTGGTAGAGATATCGAAACCCTAATAGCTAAGACAAAAATAGCACATAGTAGGCGAGTTTTTTGTATGAGTGAAAGTGAAAAGAAAAAAATTTCAAATAAAGATTTAGAGAAGGGATTTGAAATTTATCTTAAAAATGAAGATGTCAAAAATAGGAAAGATGAGGAATATCTGAAAAGACAAATATATAGTTCATTATATTGTTAATGTGTAATTATCAATTATTTATTTTTATTTGATATTATAATAAATGTCAAATAAAACTATATCGATAAACCCTTCATTATTTAGTATTGGAGGGGCTTCAAAAAGTAGAAAAAATAGAGATAAAAATAACAAACCACATGTAGCACCGTTAATATCTCCAAACTTATTAAAAAACAAGCTTTTAAAAAGAATTAAAGAACATAAAATGAGAGAAACTGAAAATTTAGAAAATAATAAAAAAAAACTACCACCAGTTAAGAGTGAGATTTTAAATACTAATACTCCTAACGATACATTAACCTATACAGATGAGTTCAATGATACAATTAGTTATTTACAAACACTTTCTAAACAGAAAAAAATTAATGACGAAAAAGAAAAATATCAGCTTAACAAAGAGAAAAAACTCGCAGAGTTAGAGAGAATGACAGTTAAAAATTATAAGTCCATCATGGGTGATAATAATGGTTCACCATATGTTAATATAGATTTACCTGAAGAGTTACAACAACCTTTGCTTACGGTAAATACTGAATTATTAAATAGAGGTGAATACAATCACCCAATTACATTGCTAAATCGCAAACCAGAACAGGTTCCATATGGTATTCTGAAAGGTGGCACAAAACCTACCTATAGAGATTGGAATAGAAGTCAAAAAAATTTAGTAGTAACCAATCCAGAATCGTCATTAATCATCCAAGGCGGCATGAATAAACAAACCATAGAAAGAGAAAATAGACTTAATGCTTTAAGGGAAAAATTAAAAAATAAACAGATACAAGACGAAATTAATGGAACACAAGAAAAAATGAACGATTTGATGCTTACACAAAACTTGATTCAACCACGCATACAAGAGAATGAAAAAATACATATGTCACGAGTGGTTTATCAACCAGAAACTCACATATCACAACAACCTCAACCAAATAATAATCCTAACTCTAATGCTTTACCTTTACAAAATGTTCAGCCTACTAAGACAAAAATAATAACCAAAAGAACAATTAAAAGAAAATATACACTTGGAAAATCCCAGATTAAGAAATCTGTTGCGGTTTTATTGAAAGACCGTGGAACACGTAAAAGAGTTTTGATGGCACAAAGAGACCTAAAAAGAAAATCAATTAATGATGTAAAGGCGTATTTAAGAGAACATAACTTAATTAAAATAGGTAGTAATGCGCCAAATGATGTTATCCGAAAACTATATGAATCTACTATGTTAGCTGGTGAAATCACGAATAAAAATACGGATATTTTATTACACAATTTAACGAAACAAGATACAGAAGGTTAAATAATGTAAAATAATATTATATTTTATTACTTTAATATGGAAACTACTAAGAATGAAATGTCACCTTATGCGAAAGATTTCTTTTTAAGACTTAAAAATTATTTAGATACAAAAATATACTATTATGGCAGCATACAACGTGATGATTTTTTCCCAAATTCAAGTGATATCGATACAGATATATTTACTGATAATGAATCCAGCACAATTACAAAACTACATAATTTTCTAGGCATTCAACGTCACGAATTTAAAAAATTTGTTTATAGATTACATAAATCAAATAGAGTTGTTTATGGAACTAAGGTTAAATATGATGAACCTATTAATAATTTTTCTACAGAAATATCAATTTATAATGAAAAATATAAAAACGAGGTATTGTTAGAACATAATTCTAAATCTACATTGCCTTTTTATATATCATTTTTATTGATAATTTTGAAGAATCTCTATTACAATTTAAATATTTTACCCAAAGAACTATATTTTTATTTTAAAAAATTTTTAATGAATTATATGGTTGAGGGTCAAGATGTTGAATTTATCGCCATAGAAGTTCCATACCATACTGAATAACATATTTATTAAATTAAATTAAAGGTTTTTACATATAATGTATAGTATGGCACTTATCAAAGAATATTTCGATTTAACAAAACGATACCAAGATGAATATGGAGAAAATACTATTCTTTTAATGCAAGTGGGCGCTTTTTTTGAAGTATATGGTATTTATAATGAAAATACTCAAATTGTGTCTGGAAGCAAAATTTTAGATTTTTCTCAAATATGCGAATTAAATGTTGTTGATAAAAATACATGTGTTGGAAAGGAAAATGTAATGATGGCTGGATTTAAAGATATAATGATTGAAAAATATATTAAAAAAATAAAGGACGCAGGGTTTACTGCCGTAGTATATGTTCAAGACGAATCCGCAAAAAATACTAGTCGTAGTCTTGCTGGAATTTTCTCTCCAGGCACATACTTTCAAACTGAAACGCCTAATTTAACAAATAGTATTACGTGTATTTGGATTGATTTAATTGAAAACAAAGTGTTAATGAAAGGCAAATTTGTTGTTGTTGGAGTAGCAAACATTGATATTTATACAGGTAAAGTAAGTTTGTTTCAATTTAAAGAAACATATATTAATAATCCTACTACATATGATGAATTAGAGAGATTTATTTCTATTTACAATCCGAGCGAAGTAATATTAATTTCTAATCTACCAGATGAAAAAGAAATTGATTATGTTATTAGTTATGCTGGAATTAATTGTAATTTAGTACATAAAATTCACATTACTGAAAATAATACTTCTACTAAGACAGCAAGCGAAAAAATGAAAAGAATTAAAAATTGCGAAAAACAACCATACCAAAAAGAAGTTCTTTCAAAATTTTATAAATTTGATAACTTTGATGTATTTATTCAAAATTTTTATGAAAATAATATCGCAACGCAATCTTTTTGTTATTTATTAGATTTTGTTTATCAGCACAATCCTCATCTTGTTAATAAAATTTCAGAACCTGTTTTTGAAAATTGTTCTACACGCCTTACCTTAGCGAATCATTCATTGAAACAATTAAATATTATTAATGATGGCAATGTTAAGTCTAGTAAGTTTTCTTGTGTATCCCAAATGTTAAATAATTGTCAAACGCCAATGGGAAAGAGAAAATTTCTATATAATATTTTAAACCCAGTATGTGATGAAACATATTTACAGAGAGAATATGATATTACTGAATATTATTTGAAAAAGTTTGACACGTATGATACTTTATTAAAGATTAAACTATCATCTATTAAAGATTTATCTAAGTCTGAAAGAGAGATATTTTTAAAAAAGATTTCTCCAAAATCAATTTATAATTTAAATAATACTATCACTTTAATTAAAGATATATATGGGTCTATAATTATTGATGAGGCATTAGTTGAATATTTAAAAGTCTTTGAGTCAAATATTCAGCACATTGGTAACTATTGTTCTGATTTATTAAATTATATAGATACAAATATTGATATTACATTAGCTCAAGATATCGAGCAAATTCAACAATTTGAAGTTAATTTTATTAAGTTAGGCGTTGATATCGATTTAGATAATAAAACGGAAATTTTAAGGGAATCAGAAGCAAAATTAGAATCTATTAGATGCTATTTAAGCAGATTAATAGAAAATAAAGAGAAAAAAACATCAAAGACAAATGATTACATAAAAATACATGAAACTGAAAAAAATAATTTTAGTTTAATATGCACAAGTAGGCGTTGTAAATTGCTTCAAGATGCTTTGCCAAATGAGTCGACCAATGTAACCTTAAGTTTTTTATCTAATAACAAAACCAAAACATTTGATTTTAAAGTTTCCAAATCACAATTTGAATTTGACAAACAAAGTTCGTCGAATAATTTTATTGTAGATGAACAAATTAGTGGTCTCTGTAAAAATATTTCGTCTGTTAAGGTTTCAATGAAAGAACAAATTAAAGTTGTATATAATAGATTTGTTGAAAAATTTGAGTTCTATCAAAAATACCTCGAGGGTATTATTAATTTTATCACACTAGTAGATGTTTTGCATACAAAATCTTCACTAGCTAAAAAATATAATTACTGTAAGCCTAATATTGTAAAGGCTGACAAATCATTTGTGGATGCTAAACAATTGAGACATTGTTTAATTGAACAATTTCAAACAAATGAACTCTATGTAACAAATGATATTATTTTGGGAGATAATAAAGTTGATGGGATGTTACTTTACGGAACAAATGCTGTTGGCAAAACTAGTTTTATTAGAGCTTTAGGCATTTCCATTATAATGGCTCAAGCTGGTTTGTATGTGCCATGTTCTGAGTTTAACTTTAAACCATACAAATATATATTCACACGAATTATAGGAAACGATAACATTTTTAAAGGTTTATCCACATTTGCTGTGGAGATGTCAGAACTTAGAACCATTTTACGTCTTATGGATAAAAATAGCCTTGTTTTGGGAGATGAGTTATGTTCTGGCACTGAGACTTTGTCAGCTATTAGTATTTTTATTGCTGGAATACAACAACTACACAAATGTAGAAGCAGTTTTATATTCGCAACTCATTTACATGAAATTGTAGATTTTGAAGAGGTCACTTGTTTAACCAATGTTGTTTTAAAACATATGGCGGTTGTTTATGATAAGGAAACCGATTTGCTTATTTATGACCGCAAACTAAAAGACGGACCAGGCAGCAACATGTATGGTCTTGAAGTCTGCAAGTCATTAAATTTACCTGATGATTTTTTACGTATGGCATATGATATAAGAATGAAATATTCGCCTGAAAGCGGTAGCATTCTTTCTCTCAAGACCTCTCATTATAACTCTAAAAAGATTGTTAGTATGTGTGAAAAATGTGGAAAAAATAGAGGAACAGAAGTTCATCACCTTCAGCACCAAAAAGACGCCGATGAAAACGGAATTATTAGTAATTCACTATCTACCTTTCACAAAAACAGTTTAGCTAATTTAATGACATTATGCGAAACGTGTCACAATGAGACACATAAAACATCTACAAAAGGAAATCATCGTGTCAAAACAAATAAGGGATTTAAAATTGTCTAGGTAAATTAAAAACGCGCATTTATTTTCTAGACTTTCTAGATTTTTTACTGCCCTTGCGCTTTGATTTTCTATTTTTCGCAAATTTCTTTACACCTTTCGCAACAGTTTTAGCACCCTTAACACCTAAATCAAATCCAGTAGCTAATGTTCCAAATACAGTAGAGACACCTTTTGTTACTACTGGTTCAGATTTAACAACCACGCCTTTAGCTACATTTCCAACCTTTTTTAGTCCTGTATTAATAACAGGAAGCGCATTTGATGAAGTTTTTACTACATTCTTTAAAATGCCTGATGCACGATTTTTACGAGATTTTGCCATATAAAATATACATATAAAATATATTGAAATGGAAGAAGAAACGGTAAAATTTATTCTAAAGGTCTTCATAGTAGTTTTATTAATTTTCGCATTGATTACTTTTATAAACTCGATTGGACTTAATTTAAACCCTCCAGAGCAACCGAAGCGACTTTTAAATGTTGTAACAATTGAGGGTTTAACAAATCAACCTGATACATCTATAATTATGAATAAGAACGAATCTTTTTGCGAAAGTCATATAGGTCAAAGCCATGTTTTAGAGGAATCGTGTAGCAAATTAACAGAGAAAAATTGTAATTCTACCTCTTGTTGTGTTTTCACTAGTGATAACAAATGTGTGGCTGGGGGCACAAGAGGTCCTACATTTAATACTGATGAAAATGGTAAGACAAATAATTTAGATTATTATTATTACCAAAATAAATGTTATGGGGCTAAATGTAAAAAAAATTGAAATCTATTTACCATTATTTATAAAACTTAATTTCAATATATTTAACAAAATAATTTTAAATCTAAATGGGTTCTGGAATTAGTTTAAGTGAAAAGCATATAGCTGATATTGTAAAACGAGATTTGAAAAAAGAATTAAATGATTATGAAAATGAACGGGATAGATATTGCGATGGCTATGAAATCTATTATGATTTTTCAGAAGAAGCCGAATATTTGTCTTCATGTAAAAAGATTGATAAATTTGTAAATGAAAATAATAAAGATGGCAGCAGCAACAGAAGAAAAAAATAAATTTAATTGTTATTTTGTAGAGGTTTAGCAATGATTTGAAGTGGGTCTCTATTCCTTATAATTTTACACATACCGCAAGTATTACAAATATAAATAATTACAGATGTGTTGTCTATCACGTCAGCGGTTTCACCAAAAAACATTTGTCCGAATCCTTGACGAACTTTGGATTTGTCAATGCTTCCAGTAAATTCTTTATAATTATTGCTGCTACAAACATCACATATAACTTCTTTATTGTTATACGTAAGTTGAACAGGAACACTAGAACTAAATGTCTTACCACCTTTAAGTCTTCGTGTTTTGCCACCTTTTTTATTATTTCTACGCGATTTCATTTATATATAAATAAAAATATAATTAAAATTTTATTACATTTTTATTTTTATGATTAATTTGATTATTATATTCATATAAATTGTCTGGATTATATAAAAGTATATAATTATGGGTATTGAAATTGTAACACAACCACTCCTGAACCTCCTGTTCCTCCGTTAGATGCTGATGTTGAACTAAGCCAACCTCCACCGCCACCGCCACCAGTATTTGGTGCTCCATTGGAACCATTGTTCGTGTGCCCACCACCTCCTCCTCCTCCTGAACCGCCATTGCCAGGGGGCTCTGAATTTTCAAATCCACCTCCACCTCCACCACCACCATAATAATTATTATTTAGCCAATTTATTTGCATGCCAGATGCACCACTATACCCATATGTAACATATGACGCACCCTTACCTCCATTTCCATAACTGGTTCCATTAGTTCCTCCAATTCCTCCTGTATTACTATTGTATACACCATCTAAACCACCACTAGCATCATATGTTCCAAAAGAAGATGAATTCCCTGCTCCTCCAATTGTAACACTATAGCTAGTAGCACTTAGTGATATTGGATTTGAAGTAGCTACACTATAATTTTTAACTACGCCTCCACTGCCACCTCCTCCAGCATATGGTGGTAATAAAATTGTTCCAATTATTGTTCCAATTGTTCCATTTCCTCCATTTCCACCTCCACCAACCACAAGTAAATTTACATTAGTAATGTTTTTTGTAAATGTAATTGAATTACTACCTGTGAAAGTGATTGTAACATATCCACTTGAATAACTTGTAGTAGCAAAAAATCGATTGAATATTGTAAATGGATATGGATTGACTGGAGAAAATATAGTGCTTAAATCACCATGTCCATTTACAGTAAATCCTGTACTAAAAGGATTCGGGAGACCACCTGTTGGTAAGGGAGCAAATATAGTATTTAAGTCGCCATGTCCAGGCACAATAAATTTAGTAGGATATCCCAATGCTGCTCCTCCATTCAAAGGTTGAAATATTCCTGATAAATCTTGCGAAATTCCACCGCCATTTGTTATGAAGTTTGTAGTAGGATTGCTCATATATTAATGTTATATAAATTGTATTACCAATATTTTAATATTATTTATAGAATTCCTTATTTTTATATTAAATAGGGTATTTTTATTACTGATATGGTGAAAACCAACAAATGGCTACACCATTGCCTCCGTTTGCTCCAGGAGTAATTGTGCTATTACCTGAGCCGTTTCCTCCACCACCTCCTCCGCCACCATATTGACCAGCTGTTGCTGGGGTTATTGGCGAAGTACTTAAATTTACGCCGTTCCCACCACTTCCGCCACCTAGATTACTTGTCCCTGCCGCACCTAACCTTCCTCCTGCGCCTCCGCCTCCAAAAGTTCCAATAATAACTCCATCAACTGTATAATTTTGGTACGTTGTAGCATATGAAACATTTGAACCATTAAGATAGGTACTATATAAATTTGACCAATCCGCGTTGCCTCCAGTACCTCCATTTCCTTGACCAACACCACCCAAACCTTGACCAGTAATGCTTCCATTTCCTCCTGAATTTCCACCAGCCGCAACAGCAATTTGTGAACTTGATGCTGATATAGATGCTGATATAGATGTATTAGAACCTGGATTTGGGGTATTTGTGTTAGAAGTATAAATTCCGCCATCTCCAATAACTACAGAAAATGATGGATTGTTCAACGTAACACTTGATTTCACAATAGTTCCTCCTGCGCCTCCACCGCCAGGGTATATACCACCATTGTGATACGATGGTGGTGTGCCATTTGTAGAACCGCCCCCACCCCCTGAACCACCTCCGCCAACTAGTAAGTAATTAATAGTAATATTTCTTGAGCCATTGTTAGTAAAATTGAGTGTTCCATTAGTTAAAAACTTAACAAATGTATAATTGGTAGAGCTGGTAACTGTTGGATTTCCAGTAACACTAAAGTTTAAAGGAGAAGGTGATGACATATTATAAGAATCAAAAATATTAATTAGATCTCCATGACCACTCACTGAATATCCTGTGTTAACTCCTGTAGGAGCTTGACCAGATAAAGGGTTAAATATATTTTTTAAATCAACATTATTTACCGCAAAATTTGTGTTATATGCGATGAGTGTTGAACTATTTAAAGGTTTGAATATTTGTGATAAGTCGGATGATGAATAACTACTATTATTTACAAGAAATTTTGTAGGCAATATAAATGTTAAAATAACAATTCCAGACCCTCCACTACCACCAGGATTAACGTTGCCTGAGCCTCCACCACCTCCGCCAGTATTTGACGTTCCATTTTGCGCATTTCCACCACTACTTGAACTAACACCATTTCCACCTCCACCAACACCATTGCCTGCCGCACCAGCATAATATTGAACACCTCCGCCTCCACCTCCACCATAACTGGAATTAATTGTATTTAACGTTCCATTATATGCTATAGTAGATGTGCTACCTCCACCGTTGCCTCCATTGCCCGCACCATTATTGCCTCCATTTCCTAAATTATCCCCAGGCATGCCTCCATTAGCATAAATAATTGGCAAAGAATTACTACCATAAACTATGGAAGATGCGGCGCCTTGGCTGCCAACAGTGGTTCCACCATTTCCACCATTTCCAACAAAAATATTATATTGTAAATTTTGTGTTACATTTATATTTTGATATATTACTACACCGCCAGAACCACCACCTCCACCAGGAGCTGACTGAGCCCCAGTGGATTTGGCACCTCCGCCACCTCCTCCTACAACTAAACAATGAACATTTGGTATACTCGTGCTAAATGATATATTTCCACTATTTATAAATGTAATAGTATATGTGTTATTATTTAACGTTGATGTAAATCCTGTTCCAGAAAAGGGTGTAGCCATAATATATATTAAGATTGATTTTAATACAAAATTAATATCTAAAAAAAATGAATTAAATTTTAAAGTATATAAGAATAATATACTAACTAATATATAAGAGATGATAATCCCAATTAAATGTTTTACATGCGGCACGGTTATTGCGGACAAATATAGATTTTATCTTGCGGAAGTGCGTAAGAAGAAATTGGCAAAAAAGGGTAATGATGGTCCAATTGATATTGATAAAGTAATTTATTTAACAAAAGAATTTCACGAAAAAACACCCGAGGGTGAAGTTCTAGATGAATTAAATATGAAAAAAATGTGTTGCCGCAGGCATTTCTTAACACACGTAGATATTGAATAATTTCTTATTATAATATATAAAATGGGTAGAAAGAATTCTAAAAGACAAAAACTTTACAGAATGAAAGGATGTTCAAAAAGTCGTAAAAATCGTTCTGGTGGTTCTGCTGCTAATATAAATTTAGCATATCCTTCAAATAATGTGCCTACAGCACCAAATCCTTTTTTAGCCTATACTGGAAAGGGTGGGTCACTAGCTAATTTAGCATATCCTTCCACAGGTCCATCGCCAAATGGTTTTAATTTTTTAAATCCACAAGGCACACAACATGGCGGAAACTGTGGATGTGGTTTAATGAATGGTGGTGGTCGTAGAAGAAGGGGAGGTATGTGTCCTACATGCGGTTTAGGACATATGGTAGGAGGCACACATCGTGTCAATTGTAAATGTAGTGTTTGTAAGATGAAGGGAGGTTCTGGAAATAATGGCATCCCTTATCCTAATGGATTAGTTGGTAATTCTTGGACTCCTGCGGTGGCTGGTTGGCCAGGTGTAGATGGAGTAAGTGGTAATAGAAATCATTTAGCATTAAATACTTATCCAGATGACCTTCAAACATCCATGATAGCTACAGGTGCTAACCCGCCTTTTTCTGTTGGAGGTAAGAAAAACACGCGCACAAAAAAACAAAGAGGAGGCGTTTTATCAAATTTTTTAAGTCAGGATTTTATTAATTTAGGAAGACAATTTCAATATGGCGTTGGCAGCGCGTATAATGCTCTAGCTGGATATCAAGGTCCTGTAAATCCAATGCCTTGGAAAGGACAATTATCTTCTACTCCTAACTTAAGCACTGTTAAAGCTGCTTACAATTATTAATTTTTTTCTAGGTATATTTCATAATAATGGCTCCATTTCCCAAATCATTAAAAGAACTATGCACACCTTCACTTGTATATTTTGTTATTTCTATTGTTTCATTAGTTATTATGTTGTTACAAAACTTAGGAGATGATAGAAGTTACCATATTGGAAATTTTTCTTGTGCTGTTCCTAGTACGAGTCTTATATTTATTGTAAAATTAATTTATATATTATTTTGGACATGGGTTCTCAACTTAATTTGTAAAGATGGACATACCACAATTTCTTGGTTGTTAGTGTTTTTGCCTGTCATACTTTTCTTTATTATAATAGGTATATTGTTATTAAGCATGTAATTTAGTAATTTATTTTAACCAGAATTAAAATAAACTATAAATATAGTATGAAAAATAAAAATAAAAAAAGTTATTCGTATAAAAAAAACGGATGGACTTATATACATGTAAGCGGCGACCCAAAAGAAAGAGGATACGATTATGGGTTTATATGCGCTAAAGATTTTAAGGAAATACAACACATGTTAGGTTATTTAATGTTTGAAACATTTGGTCATACTTGGGAATATTTTATTGAGGAAATAAATAAATCATTTAAAACAATGACAAAAGAGGAGTTTCCTGAATTATATCAAGAAATGGAGGGTATTGCGGAAGGATGTATCGCTGGTGGCACAAAAACAAGTTTGGATGAAATAATAGCGTGGAATTTTTACATGTCCATTCCATATTGGTATTCTTATAAATCGGATTCACATACTGGTAAAGAAGGCGGAGGCAACAAAGCAGACGATAAATGTAGTGCTTTTATGGCAGTCGGCGATTGGACTAGTGACGGAAAAATAGTTGTAGCTCACAATTCATTCACTGATTACATTGATGGACAATATTCCAATATTATTTTAGATTTAAATCCTACAAACGGCAACCGATTCATTATGCAAACCTCACCATGCTGGATATGGAGTGGAACAGATTTTTTTGTTACATCTGCTGGAATTATTGGAACAGAGACTACGATAGGTGGTTTCCAACCTTATTCTGAAAAATATCCTATTGGTTATAGAATCAGAAAGGCGATGCAATATGGAAATAATTTAGATGATTACGTTGAAATTTTATTGGATGGAAATTCAGGTGATTATGCGAACTCGTGGTTGTTTGGTGATACAAAAAATAACGAGATTATGCGGTTAGAATTAGGATTAAAATATCATAGTCTTTCTAGAACAAAAAATGGATATTTTATCGGATTTAATGCACCCTATGACCCAAGAATAAGAAACTTGGAGGTAGTTAATTCTGGATTTTATGATATTAGAAGACATCAAGGAGCAAGAAAAGTTAGGTTACAAGAATTAATGGATAAATATAAAGGCAAACTTAACATAGCAGTTGCCCAAAAAATAATTTCTGACCATTATGATGTATATTTAAAAAAAGATAATAATCCATGTTCCAGAACCGTTTGTTCTCATTATGATTTGGACGCAAGAGAGTATATGTCACAAGGAGATAGACCTAAACCATTTTCGCCACACGGTGCCGTTGATGGAATAGTGTGTGATACAAAATTAGCGCAAAATATGAGTTTTGTGGGTCGTTTTGGTAATTCTTGTGGAATAGCATTTGATAAAGACAAATTTTGCAAAGAACATATACAATATGCGAATTTTTGCTCATTTTTAAAAAACCGTCCTTCACAACCGTGGACTGAATTTAAATCATATAATCTAGACAAAAAAAAACCTGCCAATAAAAATATAAATATAAAAATAAATAAATCTCAATTAGTTAGAGTTGAGGATAAGAATTACTTTGTGACAAATGATAAAATATCAAGAACATATTATACTGACGAAAATATAGAATACATTGAACCAAAAAATATTACTATTAGAAAAAAACAAATAAACATAAAGTCAATGAAAAATAAAAAAATAAATAGAATAAAAATAAATAAAACGAATAAAAATACTAAAACTAATACCAAAAATAGAACAAATAAAAATAAACTTAAAAAAAATTAAATGTATAAATATATAAATGAAAAATGCTATTTGTGTAATTACATATAAACCACAAGAAAACCATCTAGATTTTTTAAATACTTTAAACTCTTATGATGTATATGTTATTATTGACGACAATGATAATACTTATATTGAAATGAAAATAAAATTTCCAAATTTAACCATTGTTCAAATTGATAACAACAAATGTAGAGAAAAAGGTTATATAAATACAAACACAATAGTTCTAAAAAAAGACATTTCTGGATGGGACAAAGCATTGTATTATTTTACATATATTAAAAATAATTATGAATATGTATGGTTATTGGAAGATGATGTATTTTTTTATAATGAAGATACCTTGTTAGCCATTGACAATAAATACACTCAGCAGGATATATTATGTAACTCTTCTTTTGAAGAAGCAAAATTAAATGAATGGTTATGGAGATTTATTAATATAAGATTCCCTAGTCCATATTATTGTGGAATGATGTGTAGCTGTCGATTTTCTAAAAGAATGTTTAATTGTATTAAAGAATATGCTGAACCAAATAAAACTTTATTTTTTTTAGAAGCATTGTTTCCATCAATCGCAGTATATAATAAATTAAATTATTTGTCAAATCCTGAAGAATTTATTACAATCACGCATAGAGATATTTTAGATATAAATACTTTTAATAAATATAATTTGTATCATCCTGTCAAAAATATAGATTCTCATGGTAAAGCTAGGTTTTTATTGAACGCACAAAAATGAATAAAATCAAAATAAATATTATGTTATAATTACATTATAAAAAAATATGATTATTATAATATAATATACGATGGAAAAAGAAAATATATCTTGGAAATTAATAGACAAATATTTTACGGACAATCCAAATAACTTAGTTGCTCACCATTTAGAATCGTATAATGAATTTTTTAGAAATGGCATTAGAAGAATTTTTCGAGAAAATAACCCTATTAGATTTATTGAGAGAGAAGAAGAAACTAGCAATGCCTCATCTAAAAGAAATGAATGTTTGTTATATTTAGGTGATAAAGATGGGTCCAAAATATATTTTGGAAAGCCTGTTATTTATGACGACCATCATGAACATTATATGTATCCGAATGACGCGCGATTAAGGAATATGACTTATGGCATAACTATACATTATGATGTAGTTGTTGATTTTATTTATTATATTGGAGATGAAAAAAAAACGCACCAAATAATTTTAAACAAAATATATCTTGGACGTTTTCCAATTATGCTCCAATCTGACATGTGTATTTTAAAATCACTTAATAAAAATGTTCGGTTCAATATGGGCGAATGTCGCAATGATTATGGTGGATACTTTATTATAGATGGCAAGGAAAAGGTCTTGATTTCTCAAGAAAAATTTGCGGATAACATGCTTTACATAAGAGAAAACAAAGAAGACAACCTGTACAGTCATTCTGCTGAAATTAGGTCTGTTTCGGAAGATACATCTAAACCAATAAGAACTACTTCTGTTAAAATTGTAGCACCATCTCCATCTTATAGCAATAATCAAATTGTTGTCTCTGTGCCAAACGTAAAAAAACATGTCCCTCTTTTTATTTTAATGCGCGCGCTTGGTGTAACTTCAGACAAAGATATTATTCAGATTTGTTTATTGAATAATTTAGATGATGATATTAAAAATAATAGCAATCCGTATATAGATTTATTTATACCTTCCGTTCATGATGCGAACAAATTCTTTAATCAGCAAACCGCACTTGAATATATTGCCGAGTTAACAAAAAGAGGAACGGTTTCTGGTGTTTTAGAAATTCTCTCTGATTATTTTTTGCCACATGTTGGAGAGTTGAATTTTTTAGATAAAGCTTATTTTGTTGGTTATATGGTGAATCGTTTATTAAAAGTTTATACAAAAGAGGAAAAACCCACGGATCGTGATAATTTTCGTTTTAAAAGAGTAGAATTATCAGGTTCTCTTATTTACGACTTATTTAGAGAATATTATTTAATTCAAAAAAAGGATATTACACGTAAAATAGATGAAGAATATTATTACCATAAAGGTGAATATAAAGAAGATGAAACTCTCTCTAGAAAGGAAAAGAAACAACTAAAATCCACGACAACTGAAGCTAATAAATACAAGGATAATTTTATTGGACTGATTGAGGCAAACTTTAAAACATTTTTCAAAGATAGGATTGTTGAGTCTGGTTTTAGGAAAGCATTTAAAGGAAATTGGGGTTCTGAAGCTCATACAAAGCGTTTAGGTGCGGTTCAAGATTTGAATCGTTTAAGTTGGAATACATTTATATCGCATTTAAGGAAAATAAATTTGCCGCTTGACGCAAGTGCCAAAGTTGTAGGACCTCGTCTTTTGAACAGTTCGCAATGGGGATTTATTGACCCAATTGATACACCTGATGGTGGTAATATTGGTCTCCATAAACATATGGCAATTAGCACATATATTACTAGTGGTTCATCCGCATACCCTATTATTAAATGGTTAAGAGCAAATACACCAATGAGAATTAACCTAGAATGTTCTCTACAACAATTAGCAATTAGTTCTAAAATTTTTGTAAATGGAAATTGGGTAGGCGTTATTGACAAGCCTATTTCTACAAATAATACGGATTTGGGGTTAGTCGAGTTGTTAAAAATATATAGAAGAAATGGTATTATTCCTACTTATACTAGTATTTCGTTTGATTATGAGCACAATGAAGTTCATATTTATACAGATGCTGGAAGACTTACACGTCCCGTTTATTACATAGAAAACGGTAAAGCAAGTTACGATAGAAAAGAGATACTAGATTTAGTTAATAATGGAACTATTACATGGGAACAAATAATAACTGGTTTAAAAAATAAGAGCGACCCTAATTTTTCAAGTAAGAATAACAAGCTTTATGATTTAGTAAAATTGTATCCTGACTTTGGAAAAGAACAAGAAAGCATTTTTAATAATTTACAAAAATATAAATCAATTGTTGATTATGTTGATACATCAGAAGAAGAGTCGTCATTAATTGCTGTTACTGAAGAAGAACTTAAAAAGAATAAATATTATACACATAT
>Ga0114960_10001782_pt1 | contig 17149 bp, 16 predicted proteins | sample C_130625_MF_Meta_FD_92637 | JGI IMG/M metagenome (GOLD analysis project Ga0114960, IMG submission 92637) | Freshwater microbial communities from Lake Croche, Canada to study carbon cycling - C_130625_MF_MetaG | ecosystem: Environmental > Aquatic > Freshwater > Lake | place: Lake Croche, Canada... | reverse complement strand
TTCCACCTGACTGAACTATCTAAAATTTGTGTCAAAGAAAGCATTCCCATTAATTGGGTTGCTTTGCTGACATAGATAAGTTGGGTGAGTTTCATGTAAAAAGAATATATGTTCATTCTTCTCTTATTTCATAATAAAAATATTATGGAAAACCCCTAAATTATTAAATAATCTTAAAGCAAAATTTATCTTTTAACTTGCTCTATTTATGACCTTATATTTTGAACTATTTATAGCTATTTTGTGGTTTCATCCCTAGAGGTAGTTTTTCTGTTTACTCCTACTTTTCATATAAAATATAGCTTTACAGAGAATGTTATATGAATCAAAAATGTGCAGTTCAAGCGCGGGATCAAGCTAAAAATATTTACCGTAATCTATCGAAGAGGATTGTCTGAATTCTAATAATGCTCCGTATCGCACGTTATGTACTGACTGTGGTATTTCAAGAACAAGTAATCCCAAGCGCTGTGGTGAAGCTTGTCAATTTATAAAACCTAACTATCCACATCTTGAGACGCAAGTCCACGGCCGATCTAGAAGTCCAGATCGCCCCGATGAGTTACATTTTGGGCCCTTTATCCAAATGCATCGCGCTAGCTTGAAAAATCCAAGCGCAGGTGCACAGTGGACCGGAATTACTACAAGGATTGGTGAGCGACTTCTAGAAACAAAGGCTGTTGACGCAATTCTGACGATGACCCAAGACCCCAATGATTCTTGGAGGCCCGTACCCATTCTTATTGATCGCGCTAGCGATATGGCTAAATGTCGTGGTATGCGAATGGGATATGCCCCATTACTTTCCTTATTAGAGCCTGCGATTGCCAAAGGCTACAAGAAAATTGGTGTCATTGGTATACCTTGTCAGGTATATGCTCTTCGAGCCCTAGAGAAAGAGTTGGGCTTAGAAAAACTCTACGTAATTGGCACTCCTTGTTCAGACAATACAACGACTGAAAACTTCCATCATTTCTTATCGCTTATTAGCACCGAGCCAGAGGAAATTAATTATCTTGAATTTAGAGCTGACTATCATGTGGAAGTTCGCTTTAAAAACGGCAAGAAAAAAGAAATTCCTTTTCTTCAGTTGCCTCTTTCAACACTACCGAATGATTTCTTCCCTCTTACCTGTAAAACGTGTGTGGATTACACCAACGTTTTATCCGATATTACAGTTGGTTATATGGGCGGACAAGGAGAACAATGGCTTATCGTTCGTAACCAACGTGGCGAAGAATTACTAAAACTCCTCGAAAATGAAGTTCAACTTTCTACTCCTGGTACAGCAGGTAAACGTCATTCGGCAGTGCTTGGTTTTATGAAAAATGTTGAACTTGCAGCAGGTGGCCTGCCACTTCGAAAAATGCCTAACTGGTTAAGGCCGATTGTTGGATGGTTAATGCCCAAAGTTGGTCCACGGGGTCTTGAGTTCGCTAGAACGCGTGTCGAAATGAAGGCGATTGAAACAGTCTTGCACTTAAGAAGAGAACAGCCCGCAAAGATGGGATCGATGGTTCCCCAACATATCTGGCCATTAGTGCAAGCCTATGGCATTACCCCTACCGAAAATGAAATTAATAAATTAGCTCCGTCTACAGTTGGCGATGCCAAGGACTCAGCTAATACTTAATTGAAAAACTTTTTCAAAATTGACGCTTCAATACCATGCTGATCTAAGCCATAACCTGCGAGCAATACGGCACTATCTCCGTGATCACTAAATTCATCAGGTAAGCCAAGATGTAATGTTGGCAATACTGACCCCACGGAATGTAGAAACTCTATACAAGCACTTCCCGCTCCAGCTTGAATCGTTCCTTCTTCAATAGTGATAATCCCGTCGTGGGTGTTAGCAATTTGCTGCAACATGACTTCGTCGATAGGTTTTACAAAGCGCATATCAACGACGGTTAAATTTAATTTTTCTGCAACGGCTAAACTTGGATGTAATAAAGTTCCAAAAGCTAATATAGCAAACCGCTTACCCTCTGTCTGAGTGGTGAGTCTTCTAATATTTGCCTTACCTAGTGGAAGTCCTTCTAAACTAGATGTAACTATTGCACCTACGCCACTTCCGCGAGGATATCTAACGGCACTTGGGTGACCTGCATGATAGGCTGTACTCAGTAATTGACGACATTCGTTTTCATCACTCGGAGTCATAATGACCATATTGGGTATACAACGCAAATAGGGAATATCAAAGACCCCGGCATGTGTTGGTCCATCAGCACCAACAATGCCAGCACGATCTAATGCAAACATGACCGGTAAATCTTGTAATGCAACATCATGAATCAGCTGATCATAGCCGCGCTGTAAAAAGGTAGAGTAAATGGCTAATACAGGTTTTAAACCTTCACACGCCAAACCAGCTGCAAATGTGACCGCATGTTGTTCTGCAATACCAACATCATAATAACGATTGGGGAAATTTTTCTCAAACTCAACTAAGCCAGACCCCTCTCGCATCGCTGGTGTAATACCAACTAATTTTTCATCGACTTTGGCCATATCGCATATCCACTCGCCAAATATTTGCGTAAAAGTTTTTTTAGGTATTGATGTCGATGGCAATATACCTACTTTGGGATCAAATTTACTAGGTCCATGATACTTAATCGGATCGGCCTCAGCCTTGTCATATCCCTTACCTTTTTTCGTCACCACATGGATAAATTGGGGACCATCACCTTCTAAGGACATCTTCTTAATATTTTCAAAGGTCGGTATTAAAGAATCTAAATCATGTCCATCAATAGGGCCAATATAGTTAAATCCAAATTCTTCAAAAATAGTCGCCGGTACGATCATACCTTTAGCTTGGGCTTCAAGACGTTTTGCAAACTCGCGCAAAGGTGGAACAATCGACAACATATTACCCACCCCATTTTTAGTCGCCTCATAAAATGGACTACTAATCAATCGCGCTAAATATTTATTGAGCGATCCAACAGCTGGTGAAATAGACATATCGTTATCATTAAGAATCACGATCAATGGTAAGTTACGGGTCACACCGGCATGATTCATGGCCTCAAAAGCCATACCACCTGTCATAGCACTATCGCCAATGACCGCGATGGCGATATTATCTTTACCTTGCAGCAAAGATGCATGAGCCATTCCTGTTGCCGCAGAAATACTCGTAGAAGAGTGTGCGGTGCCAAAATCATCATAGCTACTTTCACTGCGCTTAGGAAATCCAGAAATACCGCCAAATTGGCGAAGACCTGACATTTGTTCACGTCGCCCAGTCAGTATTTTATGTGGATAACTTTGATGACCAACATCCCAAACCAGCTTATCTTCAGGAGTATTAAAAACATAATGAATCGCCACGGCAAGCTCTACAGTCCCTAAATTGGAAGACAAGTGGCCTCCAGTCTTCGAGACAGAATCAATAATAAACTCTCTTAACTCATCTGCTAACTGTGGCAGTTGATAACGAGATAGCTCTCGAAGTTCAGATGGCGACTGGATTGTTTTTAATAAATTGGTCATTTTTAACATACTCAGCCCTTCCGCCCTGTGGTCATAAATATTTTTGATACAAGTTTTTGGCACTCATCAATACTAAATTCTTCAGCGTGGTTTAAGGTATGAAGAGAGCCATGTAAGAATTTATTAGACAAAGCTCTTGCTAACTCTGCCATCACTTCTAATGGGTCATCGCCACGTTGTATTTTTTTCTTTGCTTTTTCTAACTCTAGATGTTGAAGCTCTTCACTGCGCTGCTTAAGACTGGTAATTAATGGTACTGATGAGCGTTGTTGTAACCACTGCATAAAATTACCAACCTGTAAATCGATAATCACTTCAGCACTTTTTACAGCGTTTGAACGAAGTTCAACACCCTCTTTTACAACTTCACCCAAATCATCAACCGTATATAAATACACGTCACTTAACTTACCTATTTCTGGCTCTATATCTCTAGGTACAGCTAAATCAATCATGACCATCGGAGATGATCGTCTTTTTTTCAATGCTGTGTTGACCATACCGAGACCAATGATTGGTAAGGAACTTGCGGTACATGAAATGACAATATCAAACTGCGATAGTTTACTTGGTACTTCTGATAAAGGTATCGAGTCGCAGGCATAGCCTTGTTCTGAAATATATTTAGCTAAGCCCTCACCCCTTTCCAAGGTGCGATTGGCAATCGTAATTGAGGCGGGTTTTTTACCTAAAAAATAAACGGCGCACAAATGAATCATCTCACCCGCACCAATAAATAAAATTCTTTGTTTACCAATATCGCCTAAGACACGATTTGATAATCGGACCGCAGCACTTGCCATTGATACCGCATGCGCACTGATTTCTGTATTGGTTCTCACTTCTTTTGCAACGGCAAAAGTCCGATTAAATAACTGATTTAAATAGGTCCCCATAGACCCGGCTTGTTGGGCTGTTTGCACAGCTTGCTTCATTTGCCCGAGGATTTGTGTCTCTCCAAGCACCATCGAGTCTAGACCACATCCCACACGAAATACATGTCTTACGGCATCTGAAGCTATCGTTGTTTGTACAAAGTCGGAAATTTCACTTTTTGCAATGCCCTGCTGCGACGATAACCAGTCAATCGTCTTAGCTTGTAGCGTATGCGGGGATATGACTTGATCATTCGCCGCGCAATAGATCTCGGTACGATTGCAGGTAGATAGAATTGCTACTTCAGAATTCGTGTGTTGATCTATGTGGTTTAAATACTTACGCAAATCAATTAATGCTTCAGGTAATACATCTGGATTAAATGCCACCTTTTCCCTCACGTCCAATGGGGCAATTTGGTGATTAATGCCGATGCTTAAAAGATTTAACATATTGTCAGACTATTGAAATGGACCATTTAAACGCACGGTCTCTAAATTAAGCAATATTGCTAAACTTACCCAAATGATGTAAGGCGTTATAAATAGAACTGCGTATTTACTAAAACTCCATGTGAAAGCAATAATTGCAAGCACAGATAACCATAAAAAAGTTGCCTCTATCAGAGACCAGTCTGGACGATGCCATTTAAAGTAAAGAACACTCCAAAATATATTTAAACAGGCATTAGCAATAAATAAGCAGGATAAAATTATTTTTTGTTTTTTTGTTGAAGAGCCTCTCCAAGCAAAATCCCAAGAAAATAAAGCGAGTAAAAAAATAGTCGTCCAAATCAAACCAAAGGCCCAATCAGGTGGTTTCCAATCAGGTTGCTTTAAAGCAAAATACCAAGGGCCAATTTCTGTCAATAATCTGCCAGACGTAATCACAACGAACAGCCAAACTGCTGCTGCAATGATATGAGGCTGCTTGTAAAAAGAAGGCTTCATGAAACTTTAGTCATTCCTAGTAAATGTCCCATGTCTTTAATAAATATCTTGAAGTGAGCCATTGGTTTTTTACGAACCAACTTTTTATTCATATAAGCTTCAAAGGTTAATTTTTGTACGTCTTTATCCTCGCACATTTTGACGAAACTTTCACGCCGCTTATTCGTTGTGTACCAGAAATATTGCATGACACCCAACACAATGAATGGCAAACGATGTTCTTTCATAAAACGTTTACGCGCTAATCGTAATTTACTTACTTGGCTGGTTGCTAAAAATTCACTAATTGCCTCAGCCGCAAGTTGTCCACCTAACATGGCGTAATAAATACCTTCTCCAGATGCAGGTGCAACGACTCCGGCAGCATCGCCTGCCAAAATAACGTTCTTGCCATTATCCCAACGCTTGAGTGGCTTCATTGGTAAAGGTGCACCTTCATGACGAATCAACTCTGCATCGGCCAAACCAATGTCTTCGCGTAATTTACCAACTGCATTTCGTAAAGAAAATCCTTTATCAGCACTGCCTGTTCCAATACTTAAGGTATCACCGTGCGGAAACACCCAACCATAAAAATCTGGAGAAATATCTTTTTGATATAAAACATCACACCTTGAACCATCATAATTAGCATTAGTATTTGCTGGCTTACGAATAATTTCGTGATAAGCGAATACATAATTTGCCTCTGAACAACCAGGCACACCAGCCGCTCTACCAACGCCTGATTTTGCGCCATCAGCCCCAACCACTGCTTTGGCATAGACATGAGAATGCACACCTTCTCCTATCTCGCCTTTTGTTCTGACGCGATAGGTAATTTTGACTAAATCTCCTTCTTGCTGCAAATCAGTAAAGCTACCAACCCGTCGTATGGCTCCGTGTTGCTTAGCTCTCTCTCGCAACCATTCATCAAATACACCACGATCAACCATACCAACAAATCCATTATCAATCGGAATATCCACCTTATTATTCTTTGGTGACACCATCCGTGCAGAAGTTGCTTTAGCAACTAATAACTCATCAGGAATTGCATAATCTTTAATTAGGCGAGGCGGAATAGCCCCTCCGCAAGGCTTAATTCTCCCTTGACGATCTAATAACAAGACATGCTTTCCTTGTTTAGCCAATGTCTCAGCAGCAGTCGCTCCAGCGGGTCCACCACCGACTACGACTACATCAAAAATTTCTTTTTCCATATTAATGCCCTATCACTTTTATCGTTGAATACGCGTTGCAAATTTTGCCGCCACAATAAATAAAAACGCCTCTACTGCAAAAACTGAAGAATAAGCATGTGCTGTATCTGTGATCATTAAACGCGCTGCATCACTGGCGATTGCACCAAGTAATCCACCTAAGCCAAACGCTATGGCTTGGGCACCACCCCATAAACCAATCCTGACACCTTCCTTACCTAGGCCGTCAGCTACTGCAAGACGCATCATCGTACTAATCGCCGCTATCGAAAATGCGCCATTAGCAACACCTAATAAGAAAACATTTAAGTTCAGTGGCCAAGCTGGGCCAATGATGCCAGCCACACAAAGACCGACCATCGCTATTGCCGATGCAATACAACCATAGATCACCCACAAATTTAAAGAACCAACATACTTACGAAAAACACTAATCCCACTGAGAGGCACGAGCAACATACCAATCAATACTCCTGAATGCTGAAGGCCAGATAAGCTAGTAGTTTGACCAACTGTGTAGTTAAATACGATGCCTGCAAAGGGTTCTAATATCAAATCCTGAGAACTAAATGCCAACATAGAAATAAAAATAAACTGTGTGAAATGACGGATATCGCTATCCTTCCACATCTGCGCTAGTGCTTCTTTAAATGGGGTATTTTCTTTTTTGATTTCGGGTTGATTTTGGATATATTGTCTGACGCTATCTTCCACTCGGTATAGGGCTATGACTGTTATCACTACGGCTATCACTGACACTACACATGCGATCATGACAACTTTTTCAGGTGTATATGGATCAATGAATTTACCTATCATGACGCTAGTAACGGCAAATCCAAATATCATCATCAGCCATACAATCGTCGCGGCTGCTGCCCGGCGTTGATCATTCACACTTTTTGCCAGTAGCGCTAATAATGATGTACCACTGATACTGACTCCGACACCAATCATGACAAAGGCGATAAAAGAAACCAAGAAACCAAGAATTAGATTCATACCCATCAAGGCTGTCCCGAGTGAGGCGCCCGCCCCACCGATTGCTAAGACACTCATGCCACCAATAATCCAAGGCGTTTTACTCTTGCCTTTATCGGAGATAAAACCCATCTTCGGACGAATCACTTGTACAAAATAATGTAAAGCTACTAATAAACCAGGTATCAATGCAGGCAAACTTAACTCCACCACCATAATGCGATTCAGGGTAGAGGTTGTCATCACTACAATTGCTCCGATGCACGTTTGCACAAGTCCTAAGCGAACAATCCCAAGCCAACCCAGTGAACCATCTTTCACCTTTGCTGGTGACGTCGATGTAGAGGATACATTCGTCATGAACATCTTTAAGCTCCTAAATGACGAATACCAAATGCAGCAATCATCATGCCACTGACAAACAATGGCACACCAAAACCACTATAGAAAAGTGCTCGATCAACTGGTTTATCAATGAAATACTTCATGAGCCCAAGCTGAAAAAGAATCAAGATCGAAATTGCTATGCTATTCCATACCTGATCAAGACTAAATAAATACACACATACGATTAATTGAGGAAATAACATAATGAAGCAAGCAGTTTTAGCTGCCAAGCTTGCGCCCAACTGCACAGGGAGTGATCGTACTCCCATCTTTTTATCACCCTCAATCGCTTTAAAATCATTCAAGGTCATGATGCCGTGTGCGCCAACACTATAAAGGCCTGCAAATAATAATGATGATTTACTCGGCGTATTTCCTGCTGACAATAGCGCTGCTCCAGTGATCCATGCTAGCCCTTCATAACTCACTGAACAAGCTAAATTTCCATACCATCCATTTTGTTTTAAGCGAATCGGTGGCATGCTATATGCCCAGGAAAAAGCTAATGCTAGTAGGGTTGCAAAAAATCCCCAAGTGCCTAAAAATGAACTCACGATCAGTGAAAGCAAAGACCAAATGATACCTAAATATAGTCCCCAACGGCCAGGTATGCGACCTGAAGGAATTGGTCGGTTTGGCTCATTAATCGCATCAACATGTCGATCAAACCAATCATTGACTGCCTGACTTGATGCACAAACTAAGGGTCCTGTTAAAACGATACCTAATAATACAATTTGCCAATTTTCACTGAATGACTCACCTGAACTAATAGCTCCGCACGAGAATGCCCACATAGGTGGGAACCACGTAATTGGTTTTAAAAGCTCGATAAATGCGAGTAATTTCATAAATGTATTTTTACATTTACTTAATATAGTGTCAACTAAATTAGACACTTTCTATGACATTAAATACTTGAAATTTCTAGGTATTTTCCCTAATGATCAAATTTTCTGGGCAACTTGACCATACCGTCGATCTACGTATTCCTGAACTATTTCCTCAAATTCCGCAACAATATTGTCCCCGCGTAAGGTTTTAAACTTTTGGCCGTCCACAAATACGGGTGCGGCTGGCGACTCACCTGTCCCCGGTAAGCTAATACCAATATCAGCATGCTTACTCTCACCTGGGCCATTCACAATACAACCCATCACCGCAACACTCATTGATTCCACCCCTGGATAATGCTGCTTCCAACTGGGCATTTGGTTTCGCAAATACGACTGAATTTGTGACGCCAGAGATTGAAAGACAGTACTCGTCGTTCTGCCACATCCTGGACAAGCAATCACCATGGGTGTGAAATGACGTAAATCCATGGTCTGCAGGATTTCCTGGGCAACAATCACCTCATTTTCGCGAGGCGCTCCCGGCTCAGGCGTTAAAGATATCCGTATCGTATCGCCAATCCCTTCTTGTAACAAAACAGACAATGCTGCTGTAGAGGCGACAATACCCTTACTTCCTATCCCGGCTTCCGTTAAGCCAAGATGCAAAGGAAAATCACAACGACTTGCTAAATCTCTATACACGGTAATTAAATCCTGAACCGCACTGACCTTACATGACAAAATGATTTGATGAGATGGCATCCCAATCTCGATCGCTTTTTGCGCCGATTGCAAGGCTGATTGAATCAAGGCTTCCACCATCACTTCACGCGCTTCTTTTGGAGTTGCGAGCTTGGCATTGTGATCCATTAACTGCGCTAATAAATCTTGATCTAAGCTTCCCCAGTTAACACCAATTCGCACAGGCTTATCAAACCGGCATGCCAACTCAATCATTTGTGAAAATTGCGTATCCCTTTTTGCACCCTGTCCAACATTACCTGGATTAATCCGATACTTGGATAACATTTGAGCACAATGGGGATAGTCTTTTAGCAGCGTATGGCCGTTGTAATGAAAGTCGCCTACCAAAGGCACATCACAATCCATCTTATCCAATTGCTCACGAATATACGGCACTGCTTTAGCAGCATCGGGAGTATTGACAGTGATTCGTACCATCTCAGAACCAGCACGCGCGAGTTCTTTCACTTGGATTGCCGTGCCAATCACATCAACAGTATCTGTATTGGTCATCGACTGTATACGGATCGGCGCATCGCCGCCGATAGTTACCCGGTTCGATCCCCAAGAAACTGTCGCCTGTTGCGTAGGGTGACGCCGGTAGTTGGTGCTTTGTAAATTGTTATTGGCCATTATTTCAGAATCAAAACGAGAAAGCTCAACTCAAGCTTACATGACTGTGAGCTTGTAAACCCTTTGGCATCGTGAAAACAATATTTTCTTCAATACCGGGTAGTGTTTTAACAACCTTTAAACCAAAACTTTTTATCACAGTGACGATTTCTTGAGTCAAGACCTCGGGAGCAGAAGCACCGGCAGTAACACCAACTCTTTTTTTGTTCAAAAACCAATCTTGTTTAACCAGCATAGAATCATCCACCAAATAAGCATCAACACCCATACGAGAAGCTAATTCACGTAAACGATTGGAGTTAGAGCTATTTGCACTTCCTACGACAATCATGATATCTACCAAGGGAACTAGTTCTTTGACGGCATCTTGACGATTTTGGGTGGCATAACAAATATCTTGTTTTTTTGGCTCAACAATATGTTGAAATTTCGCCTTTAAGGCTGTAATGATTTCTTTTGTCTCATCAATCGAAAGAGTTGTTTGCGTTACATATGCAACTTGCTGATCACTATTAAGCTTTAATTGAGCAACATCTGCAATTTTTTCGACTAAATAAATATCGCTCTTCACCTGCCCCATCGTTCCATCAACTTCTGGATGACCTTTGTGACCAATCATCACAATGGGAATACCTGCAGCATGTAATTTACGAACTTCAACATGTACTTTAGTCACCAAAGGGCAGGTTGCATCAAATATTTGTAAATTACGTAAGCTAGCTTGATACTTTATTTCTGCTGAAACTCCGTGAGCGCTAAAAATAAGAGTTGCACCGTCAGGAACTTCAGATAATCCATCAATAAATATAGCACCCTGTGCGCTGAGTTCTGCAATCACTCTTGCATTATGAATAATTTGATGACGAACATAAATGGGGGCGCCAAATTGACGTAACGCTTCCTCTACGATTTGTATCGCCCGATCAACCCCTGCACAAAATCCTCTAGGCTGAGCCAACAAAATATCTGCTTCTAGATGTCCCATGATTTATCCTTCTTGACGAAAGCCCCATTTCCACAAAAACTCAATCTGCAATGGTATGACCAAAAATAAATGTTCAATAATTGCAAGCGTAAGTAAAGTAGCCAAAATAGTTTTAGATACCATATCAAATGATTGCGGGCCATCTATCAACGCATCACTCCACAGCGGAACTACAATTAAACAAGCAGAGATAATCGAAATGGGCATCAAGTAATTCATAGAACGACGCCGGAAATAAGTTTGCAAATACTTTAAATGCTTTGGCAAAAAGTTTTCATTTAAATTAAGCACGCCAAAGAAAATATTTAATTTTGCACTCTGACGCATGATCCACAAAATCACAAATGTCCAAAAACCTGTCATATTTTGTGAGTTATAACTACTAATCACTACACCAACAAACAGCAATAATAAAGCTAACTCATGATGATTTAATGCTTCAAAAGCATAGCGAGCACGCTGCCAACCTCTTGCACCCTCTGGGCAAGGAGTTCTTCTTGAACCTGTTACGTAACCCAGTAAAAATGCAATTTCTTGCCAAGCCCAGATGAGTAATGCACAAGTAAAAGCACAATAGGCACTTGCTGTATTACTCGTTTGACCACTGACGTAAAGACCTACAAACGCGGCAAAAAGCACAGCCGTACTAGACGCCATAATCCATTTAAAGTATTGCGGAGGTAAGCGATCAAGCCACAAAATAAATCCCGTACTAAACCACCATATAAATATGGTGAATAAGAATGGGATCAGGGCTCCTGTTATCGTCATTGTTTTTACCAAACGGGCTTGAGCCTGAAATCCATCTTTAACTCATTAGGCACCACTGGAATAAAGTATAAGCTGACAAAAGTTCCCCCAGCTTTTAGACCACATCCAAGACGTTTGATTTTAGATATGATTCCCGGTTGCTCTTTGAGCTCTTCCATTCGATCTGAGATTTCTTTTAAACGCGCAAATTTATCCCATACTTTTTGATTATCTAAATCAATCGTGAAAGGGAATACCTGCTTACTGATCTCTGAAGTCAGTTGCAATACTTCACGATCATATTGTGTTGGTGAAACTCCTAAGGCTTTATGAAACTCAACGCGAGAATGATCTCTTACATACATCGTGGCATACACTGCTAATAAGAAAAAACGAATCCAATAACGATTGATGCCAGAGAGTAATTTAGGGTCCGAACGCATCAAGACAGCAAAGGCCTCACCATGACGGAATTCGTCATTACACCATCTCTCGAACCACAAGAATATCGGATGAAATCGAATTTCAGGATTTTTATCAACAATTCTGAAAATCTTAATATATCTTGCATAACCAATCTTCTCAGACAGATACGTTGCATAGAAAATGAATTTTGGTTTAAAGAATGTGTATTTTTTAGTTCTTGCTAAAAACCCTAAATCCACGCCAATCCCAAAATCTTTTAACCACTGGTTAATAAACCCGGCGTGACGACTCTCGTCTCTAGCCATATATCCAAAGAGGTCTTTTAAATCTGGATTATTTACTTTCTTTTTAATTTCAGCATACAACACACATCCTGAAAATTCTGATGTTATCGAACTAATTAAAAAATCTAAAAACTCCTGATACAAGCCTTCAGGAAGCTGTGAATAGTCTTTGAGCATATCCTCTGGTCGTTGAAAATGGGCTTGATTAGGATCGGCCGCAAATTCAGCCATTAATTTATCCCATTCTTGACGCATGCTATCAATCTTCATAGCATCTAACTCTTTAAAATCAGTAGTATAAAAACGTGGGCTTAATACCGTGTTCTCTAAAGCTTTATCCGTTGAAAGATTAATGGAGCTTGTATCTTTATACTCGGGGGCTAATGTATTCATACGGTTCTTCTTTTATTATCTATATGTTGATTAATTTGTTCTGCGCGCTGTTTTGAAAATCTTGTTGATGAAAAACTAACTTCATATAGCATCGTAATTTCAAAACGAGAAAAGGTCTTAATAAACCACCTTTTCATAGCATTTGCTTTGAAATAGGACGCCTTACCCTGTACAAATCTTTTTTGTCCGTAAGCTAACTCTACTGGGACCCGATGTAACTGAATAGCATCTCCAGGACCGATATCAACTCCTTGTATATCGACATGCGCATACAAGTCCTCCCAGGTATTGGCCATATCTAATGAGTAATCAACTTGTCGTGACATGCTGTTTCCTATGAGTTGTTATTACTTAAAAAAACTCTAAAATTTTCTACATTGCCAGACCCAAAAGACCCTAGCTCAATATTTGTATTCGTTGCTGTATCTTGCAAAACCAACCGTCCGTCCGTATATGCAATCAATCGAATTGGTGCATCTTTACCAATCCCCCGAATACGTCTTTCACGGGCAATCGTTCGTAAAATTCCTCGAACAAATCCTGCTTCACCTTGCACCACATCAATGACTTGATTGGTATTTGCATCAATTACAGTTACCCCACCATCATCCCGATCTTCAAATTTAAGCGTCTTGACCTGCGCTGGCCGCAAATCAACATCTTGAGATCTTTCATTTAAAAATAAATGATCGAATGTAAACCCTAAAATAGCAATCATCAAGCAAATAATTGGTGCTTTAAATGAAGAGGTTCTTTTGGGTGATGGGAAAACGTAGCTCATGGTAGTCGCCTTAGGTTAGACCTAAATCATTAGATAACCCAACTCCTAATCCTGATCGTACAATCTCAGGATTACTTATCGGGGGCTTCACAGTTGCTTGACTCAATGTCATGTTATTTTCTAAAGCCCAAGCGTTTGTGAGGAGTGCTGCAACTTCTTTGACATTAGCAATATTTCTAAGCATTGGCTCAGGATTATTAAAGCGAAATGGTCTTGCATGCGGCCATAAATGAAAATAGGCAATTTTGGTTGTTTGACTAATACGTAACGGAATATTCCCAAAACCATCTTTCTTTTCTTTAAAATCAGCGCTGATAATTTCTTTATAGGGCAAATTAAACGATAAAGTCAGCGCAATGCCGATACGCATCACTATCCGGCGGCTCGTCATTGTATAAACAGTAGTTTTAGCTGTGAAATAAGCTAAACAATACAAAAGTCCAATACAAACCACACTTAAGGCTAACATCCATGCTACCGAAATAACAATGGCAAGAGTCGTATGTTCTAGAGCAATTCCATCAAACACGCTATAGACCATCAGAAACATAAAGTACGCAATTACGGGGCGAATATAAAATACTTCTTTTGCCATCCTCCAAGGATCTGGAGATCCCTGCCAAATAACACGCTCTCCCTCTGGAAGGTTTTCAGGCAATCCATATTGAGCCTCTAATTCATATTCGCGACCGTTATTGAGTTCGGTTCTCATAAACTTGGCTCCTGACGATCAGGGGTTGCATATAAAAGACCAGCCCCAAAATAAGCCATAATTTTTTCTTCCTCTAATAAAGTAATTTGTTCATTACTTTTCGTTTTTGGAACCAAGGTAAATTGATCCGCTAAGATGGCGTGAACCTTAATGCCGTCTTGCTTATTTAATGCAAAAGTCTGAGGTACTAGAACATGATCACCAGCAGGCAAACGAACCTCTATATAACGAATGATAGATTCCATATGATCGACCCACAATTCACAAACCGTCCCTGCAACCTTTTTATCAGCGCCAAACACACTCATACCAATTGGATTTATATCCTTGGAATGAACCTTAAAAGTTGGCAGCTTTGATAACGGAAGTATGCGGGGCTCTCCATGCAAGCCGACATCGGGGACGTCTGCACGATTGGCATATGAACCTGGTCCCACTCCAGCGAGTAATGGATTTCCTGTAGGGACTAGGGGCGCACCATTCATGTGATGAGCCGGCTCAGCATTTAATTTCTCTGGCGCTGGTACTTTTGCTAACGGCGCAAAATAATCTTTGCCAGATTCCGTGTGATAGACCTTTGATTTTGGCATCATGATCAGTCCGTGCTCATTGGTAATCTGACCATATCTCTCAGATTCCAATGGAAAACCTTCACGCTTACCCTCTAATGTCAAATATACGGCTAAAACAATAAAGAAAAGAATAAATAAGGTAAATACAAGTGATGCCACATCCCAGTTAGTTGTAATTGCTCCAAAGCCAGTCATAACTTTCTCCTTTTAAATAATTAGCTAGGTAAATCAGCCAGTCCAAATTTTGTGGTTGATGCCCTTTTCCTCTTATAAACAACCAAAGGCCCCAGGGCAATTAAGGTTACAAACATTAAATAAATTTCAATGTGATAAACAAACTGATATCCAATCGCAGGATTTTCTAATGCATCTCCTAAATATCCTTTTTGCGCTAAATCAGAAACGACATCTCGAATGATTCCTCCTAGCGAAATCGCAATACCTGATGATGTTGTATTGACAGCACCCCAAGCGCCTATCGCCATCCCCGTCATCCCAGCGTTATCCATTTGCATAGCAATAATTAAAGTACTTACGGAGAACAAGCCAGCCCCAAAGCCAATACAAGTTGCACCAAATCTAAAGAGTAGGCTTGAATTCATTGGCTCTGCAAATATCACCGCCGAAAATGCAACAAGTCCGACAATTAAGGAAAACGCTGCGATACGATAGGGGTCCATCCCCTTAGATAACCAGCGAGCGGCAAGTGCAAACGCACAAAGTGCGCCCCCAGACATAAGTGCTGTCAGTAAACTTGTTTGTGAAACACTTAAGTGAAGAATCTCACCGCCATAAGGCTCTAAGATAATATCTTGCATACTAAAAGCAGCTGTTCCCAAACCTAGGGTAATCAAGAAACGTTTAATGTTCCCTTGCTTTGCGAATTGACTCCAACTTTCTTTAAATTCAGGCTTTGCAATCGCTGGGTTCGTTAGATGCGGTTGTCTTGCTTCTTGCTTCCAAAGCGCAATAATATTTAAAATGAGCGTAACTGATGCGGCTCCCTGAATCACTTGTATTAATTGGAATTGTGTAAAGGGGTTTAAAAAGAAACTAAAGACAATCCCGCTGATGACCATCCCGACTAACAACATGACATACATCAAAGCAACAACCCGAGGGCGCGACTCCTCAGATGCGATATCTGTGGCCAAAGCTAATCCAGCCGTTTGTGTCGTCTGCATTCCTGCGCCAACCAGCAAGAAAGCAAGGGCGCTTGCCAGGTGACTAAACCAAGTCGGCCAATGTGTATCTCCTGATAAAAGAATCAATGCAAACGGCATGATGGCTAATCCACCAAATTGCAATAAAGTCCCAATCCATATATAAGGAACTCGTCTCCAACCCAATACAGAACGATGTTGATCTGATTTAAAACCGACTAAAGCTCTAAACGGAGCAAAGACTAAAGGCAAAGCAACCATCAGTGCGACCAACCATGCCGCTACGCCCATCTCAAGTATTAAAACGCGATTTAAGGTGCCAATCAATAATGTCGCTGCCATCCCAACTGTCACTTGGAAGAGGGATAGTCGCAATAATCTTGATAGAGGTAAGTCTTTACTCACCACATCCGCGAATGGAAGTAGCTTTGGACTTAACGCCTGCCAAGATTTTTTATTGACCATGAAGGGCAGCTTCATTTTTTGGTGATTTCCATTGTTTGCGATTTATAAAACATACTCGAGACTTTTTGCGTAAAAGTAACTTCCCAATCTTGTAAATCAATCGCATTCATAATTTCTTTACGAATGGTCGACTCTGCAATTGGAACAATAAAAGGCGAACGATCTTTTTTAGGGAACAATTTACCAGATCGAATCATCAGTTCTAGCATGAACGTACTTGGGGCAAAGGTAAAAACAATCTTTTTCTGGGTATTTTTAGCCAATTGACTTAAAACAGAAACCTTATCACCGCCTTGATAATGAATGACTGAGTCCATACAAACCACGTAATCAAAGTAACCAAATTTTGGATCTAACATATCGCCGGCATGAAACTCTACTAAATGCGAAAGACTAGGATCAATTCTTTCTTTTGCTAAATCCGTTAAAGTGGCTGACAAATCAACTGCAATCACATGCGCGCCACGCTTGGCTAACTCAATAGCTAAAGCTCCTGTGCCAC
>Ga0114960_10001776_pt1 | contig 17184 bp, 18 predicted proteins | sample C_130625_MF_Meta_FD_92637 | JGI IMG/M metagenome (GOLD analysis project Ga0114960, IMG submission 92637) | Freshwater microbial communities from Lake Croche, Canada to study carbon cycling - C_130625_MF_MetaG | ecosystem: Environmental > Aquatic > Freshwater > Lake | place: Lake Croche, Canada... | reverse complement strand
CACCTTGAGCATCTCAAATTTTTTCTCATCTTCAGATAATGTTGGCGATGGTGTATTTTTGGGTATATTTTTTTGCGCATACACGCTCGTATGAATACTCAAAAGCAGAATCAATAAACACAAACATCTCATCACGATGGGGCTGATGGCACTCGGTTTAACTGAACTACATTGAGGCGTATGGAGTTTATTTTTTTGCATACTTAATCAAACCAATCTAAAGAGTTCATTTGGGTAAATTTCTTCCCAGAGTTTTTGGCGCGTTGCAATACCATCCAGTAGAAACGATAGCTAGCTCTGTCGTGGAGTTTACCATCGAACTGTATAGGGCCCCAATCGGCTTTTTGTGCAGCGAGTAAAATCTGAACTGCTTCATCGACTTGAGTCATTTGTGGGCTAAATGCATCCACAATGATAGGGATTTGGTTTGGGTGAATACTCCACTTACGGGTATAAGCAAAAAGATCTTTTGCTTGAATACAATCATCACGGATACGGGCTACATCAATAATTTCAGTGCACACATTATGCGAAGGAATCTTAGCAAAACGATGAGATGCAGCAGAAACCTCTAACATGGCTCTAGCAACAAGAGGGTGTTTAAACTGATCCACACTCATGGCGCTTGCCGGAATTGCACCGTAGTGTGCAGACACAAAATCCATTAAACCAAAACTAAGGCATTCGACTTGGGTAAGAGAGGCTATATCAAAGGCGTCGGCTAATGACCCATGTGTTTCAATCAAGACATGAATGGGGATTTGGATTGTTATTCCATATTGCAATGCTTTTGAATTAATTTGTTCAATGAGGTGACTAACTTGAGTCGCAGATTCAACTTTTGGAATCGTTAAATAAGCTAAGCGATGACCAGAGTCTTTTATCAAGATATCAATGTCTTGAGTAAAGTGTTGGCTTTGCGGGTCATGAACGCGAACACCAACCCTGCCAAATGCATTTGAAGAACTATTGATGAGTTCACTCACCAAATGAGCATGTTCCTCTTCAAGGCCAATGGGGGCACCATCTTCGCAATCGAACGTAATATCAAAACAAGGCCCCATCTCTTGTTGAAGAGATAGGGCTTTTTTCATGCGCGATTCAGTGCCACAATAATGATCACAAACTGGCAAATTTTTTGGAACTTTGCCCTCAAACAGGACTTCAGAAGGATTCATATTAAAAATTGAATCACAAAAGGTGTTTTACGCCATCTTGTTCTTCCATTAATTCCTTCAATGTAAAGTCCATACGTTCACGAGAAAACTCATCTACGGGTAAATCTTTAATCACCGTGTATTCACCATTTTCGCAAGTCACTGGAACACCATACATTACTTCTTTAGGAATGCCGTAGGAGCCATCTGATGGAACGCCCATAGTTACCCATTTACCATTGGTGCCTAGGTGCCAATCATGAACGTGATCAATTGCCGCGTTTGCAGCAGATGCTGCAGAGGATAATCCACGTGCTTCAATAATCGCAGCACCTCTTTTGCCTACCGTAGGTAAGAAGGTATTTTTGTTCCATTCTTCATCATTGATCAACTCTTTGATTGCTTTACCAGCAACAGTTGCAAAGCGATAGTCAGGGTACATTGTCGGACTATGGTTCCCCCAAACAACTAATTTTTCAATATCAGCAACCGCAGTGTTTGATTTAGCAGCAAGTTGGGAAAGGGCGCGATTATGATCTAAGCGTAACATCGCAGTAAAGTTCTTCGCAGGAAGATCAGGTGCAGATTTCATGGCAATATAGGCATTTGTATTTGCTGGATTACCGACTACTAAAACTTTTACAGTTCTTTTAGCAACAGCGTTTAATGCTTTACCTTGGGCGGTAAAAATTTGCGCATTGGCAGAGAGTAAATCTTTTCTTTCCATACCAGGTCCACGAGGACGTGCGCCTACGAGAACTGCGTAGTCTATATCTTTAAACGCCGTCATTGGATCACCATGAGCAGTCATTCCCTGAAGTAATGGGAAAGCACAATCATCAAGTTCCATCATGACGCCTTTTAGAGCGTTTTGAGCTTTTTCATCCGGAATTTCTAATAACTGCAAAATAACGGGCTGATCTTTTCCAAGCATATCGCCATTAGCAATACGAAATAAAAGAGAATATCCAATTTGACCGGCTGCTCCGGTCACTGCTACGCGCAGGGCTGCTTTTGACATAACTTGCTCCAAAATAATTAAAAATAAAGGCTATTTGATAAAAAATCAGGTATTTATTTATCTCACAGTACATATATGATATCTATTATGGAAAGCAAACATGACAATTCATCAGATAAACATAAAGATTTGCCACTTTATGAACAAATAAAGCGCAAGATTCTGCTGGCCTTAGAGCAAGGTGTCTGGAGTCCAGGAGAACTTATTCCAAGTGAACTTGAGTTAGCAAATTCTTACCATGTTAGCTCTGGAACCATTCGAAAAGCCTTGGATGAGTTAGTTTCACAACATATTCTCATACGGCGGCAGGGAAGCGGTACTTTTGTTGCCACCCACCAAGAGGAGCAAAGTAAGTTTCGATTTTTGCACCTTGCCAACAGCCAAGGAAAGATTAAAGAATCTACTAACAAAATTCTACTGTGTTCACATCAAAAGGCTCCTGAAGCGGTTTACAAGGTTTTTGAAATGCATCCAGATGACATTTTTGTTCATATAAGAAGATTGATGAGCTTTAATCAACAACCCATTGTATTTGAAGATATTTGGTTTCCATGTCCTATGTTTGAGAGCTTAAACTTAGAGTTATTACAAGCTTGGACTGGCACCTTATACGGTCTGATAGAAAACCATTTTGGAATCCATATGATTCATGCTCAGGAGCGTATTTCTGCCGTGATGCCTACCGAAATCGCAAGAGAATACCTTCAAATTGATCAAAGTATTCCCGTTTTAGATATTTTTAGGACTTCTTACAGTTACGGAGAAAAGCCGATTGAGGTCCGTCAGGCGCAATATGTCACGATGGAATATCATTATCTAAATCATTTGAGTTGATAGTTAATTGATGGATTAACTCAAGTTTTTTCTGAAAAAAATTCACCAATTCGTAGGATATGACAAAATTACAATATATTCATAGCGATAAAAATTAAAACTTAATAAATTTTTGTCAAAATATTTATACAGCCACTACAACGAACGAAGGTAAAACATGTCCGAAACTGTCGATACGACTCCTAAAAAGGCTCGCCCGGAATTCAAAAATATTGGGTATGGCCAAATCTTAACTTCCTACAAATTACCATGGTCAGGTAAAGTTTCTATATTGCATAGGGCTAGTGGGGCATTATTGTTTCTTTCTTTGCCTTTTATTTTGTACTTATTCGATAAAAGTTTGACCTCTGAATTAAGTTTTTTTACTTTCTCGGAGGTAGTGGGAAACCCTATCGTTAAATTGTTCATTCTTGCCCTCATCTGGTCTTTCTTACATCATTTTTGTGCTGGTATTCGTTTTCTGATGTTGGATCTGCACAAAGGGATAGAAAAAAACCAAATTCAACAAACTGCAGTTACTGTACTTGCTGTGAGTTTATCTCTCACCGCAGTCCTTGGCGCAAAACTTTTTAACTTATTCTGAGGTCAAGATGGCAAAAAATAATATTGGCGCAAATCGACTCGTTGTTGGCGCGCATTACGGATTAACTGAGTGGTTACTGCAACGAGTAACTGCAGTCGTTATGGTAATTTTTACAGTGATTTTCTTAGCTGTTTATCTTCTTTATGGAAATGCTAGCTATGAAGGTTGGTCTAGCTTATTTGCAAATCAATTCATCAAAATCCTATCCTTTCTTACATTGTTAAGTCTTTTCTATCATGCTTGGGTAGGTATTAGAGACATTTGGATGGATTACATTGGCTCTGCTGGACTTCGTATAGCATTGCAAACTTTTACTGTATTGTGGCTAGTTGGATGTGCTGGTTACACTGCTCAAATTCTTTGGAGGGTTTAAATGGCCGCTATAAAATCAGCTATTCCGCGCAGACGTTTTGATGTTGTTATTGTTGGCGCAGGCGGTGCAGGGATGCGTGCCTCATTACAGTTAGCAGAAGCAGGACTCAATGTTGCTGTCTTATCAAAAGTCTTTCCTACACGCTCACATACCGTAGCCGCACAAGGTGGTATTGGTGCATCGCTTGGAAACATGAGTGAAGATAATTGGCACTATCATTTTTATGACACTATTAAAGGTTCAGACTGGTTAGGCGATCAGGATGCGATTGAGTTTATGTGTCGTGAAGCGCCTAAGGTCGTTTATGAGCTCGAGCACTTTGGGATGCCTTTTGACAGAAATGCAGACGGTACCATTTACCAGCGTCCGTTTGGCGGACATACAGCCAACTACGGTGAAAAAGCCGTTCAACGCGCTTGTGCGGCTGCTGATAGAACTGGTCATGCGATGCTGCACACCCTGTATCAAAGAAACGTTAGAGCACGCACACAATTTTTTGTCGAGTGGATGGCGCTTGATTTAATCCGTGATGCGGATGGTGATGTGCTTGGCGTTACGGCAATGGAGATGGAAACAGGTGATATTCACATATTAGAAGCCAAATGTACGATGTTTGCTACTGGTGGTGCTGGTCGTATCTGGCAAGCATCGACCAATGCCTTCATTAATACAGGCGATGGTATGGGCATGACTGCTCGCGCAGGAATTCCACTAGAAGATATGGAATTTTGGCAATTTCACCCAACCGGTGTAGCCGGTGCAGGGGTTTTGCTCACTGAAGGATGTCGCGGCGAGGGCGGTATTCTTCGCAACAAGGATGGCGAGCGTTTTATGGAGCGTTATGCCCCAACCTTGAAAGATTTAGCGCCAAGAGACTTTGTTTCTAGGGCGATGGATCAAGAGATCAAAGAAGGGCGTGGATGTGGACCGAATGGTGATTATGTCGTATTAGATTTAACTCATATCGGAGCTGAGACCATTCACAAACGATTACCATCGGTCTATGAGATTGGCATCAACTTTGCTAACGTTGATGTTACTAAAGAACCGATTCCTGTTGTGCCTACGATTCATTATCAAATGGGTGGCATACCAACCAACATCCATGGTCAAGTAGTAGCTCCTAAAGATGGTAATCCAAATGCAGTTGTGAATGGCTTTTATGCAGTAGGGGAATGCTCTTGCGTGTCAGTGCATGGTGCTAACCGACTTGGAACAAACTCCTTACTTGATTTATTGGTGTTTGGCCGTGCCGCTGGTAACCATGTTGCGGCTTCTGCAATCAAGCAAAAAGAGCATAAGCCATTACCTGCTGATGCTGCGGACTACTCTTTATCAAGAGTTGCTGCGCTCGATAACTCCACTTCCGGTGAATATACGCAAGACGTGGCAAATGATATCCGTAACGCTATGCAAAAACATTGCGGCGTGTTTAGGACCCAGAAGATTATGGATGAAGGTGTTGCGATGATGGCGGCATTAACAGAAAAAGCCAAATCGATTCACTTAAAAGATAAATCAAAAACCTTCAATACTGCTCGCGTTGAAGCATTAGAGTTGGCCAATTTAGTTGAGGCAGCTAATGCAACAATGTATTCAGCAGCGGCTAGACAAGAAAGTCGTGGCGCACATGCACATGATGACTGTCCTGATCGTGATGATGAAAACTGGATGAAACACAGTCTCTGGTTTAAAGAAAACAACCGAATGGACTATAAGCCCGTTAATCTTCAGCCATTAACTGCTGAGTCTATTCCACCTAAAGTTCGTACATTCTAAGAGGTTAATTATGAGTCAAACAAGAATTTTTGAAGTCTATCGCTACGATCCTGATCAAGATGCGGCACCGCGTATGCAGACCTATGAGTTAGAGCTCGATGGTACCGAAAGAATGTTACTAGATGCCCTCATCAAACTTAAAAAGTTAGATGAAACCTTGTCATTTCGTCGTTCCTGTAGAGAGGGTGTTTGTGGATCCGACGCCATGAACATCAACGGTAAAAATGGTTTGGCTTGCTTAACTAATATGTTGACATTACCGAATAAAATTACACTCCGTCCATTGCCAGGCTTGCCTGTTGTAAGAGATATGATTGTTGATATGACGAATTTTTTCAAGCAATATCACTCCATTCGTCCATATTTAGTCAACGATACACCACCACCAGAAAAAGAGCGTTTACAGTCTCCAGAAGAGCGTGACGAGTTAAATGGTTTATATGAATGTATCTTGTGTGCCTCTTGCTCAACTGCATGTCCATCATTTTGGTGGAATCCAGATAAGTTTGTAGGTCCGGCTGGTTTATTACAAGCCTATCGTTTCATTGCAGACAGTCGTGACCAAGTTACGAGTGAGCGCCTTGATAACCTAGAGGACCCATATCGATTATTTCGTTGCCATACCATTATGAATTGCGTTGATGTTTGTCCTAAAGGACTAAATCCAACGAAGGCTATCGGTAAAATCAAAGAATTGATGGTGCGTCGTTCAGTATGATGGCTGATTCACAAACCCTTTCGAGACTCCGTTGGAGTGCCAGAAGGGGTTTACTAGAAAATGATTTATTTCTAGAAAGATTTTTTAATCGTTTTATCGATACATTGTCGATGGAAGATGTTTTATCCATAGATCAATTATTAGATTTAAGCGATAACGATTTGTTAGACTTGTTTTTAAAAAGAAAAGAGCCTCAGGGGGCTTTACAAAACCCTGGTGTATTAAAAGTTTTACAGATGATGCGACAACTGTAAAATTAGTTGATTAAGATGAAAAAGAAGTTGAAATTTTTTCACATAATATAATGAATTAACTGGAAGGAAATCCCGTAATGACACCCTCTGATATTAAAGCCACTCTTTCTTTTTCTGACGGCTCGCCAGCTATTGAAATGCCTATTTACAAAGGCACAGTTGGACCTGACGTTATTGATATTCGCAAGCTATACGGACAAACAGGTAAGTTCACCTATGATCCTGGATTTATGTCTACAGCTTCTTGTAACTCAAAAATCACCTTTATTGACGGTGATAAGGGCGAGTTACTCTATCGCGGATATCCGATTCAAGACCTAGCAGAAAACTGTGATTTTCTTGAAACTTGTTTTTTATTGATAAACGGTGAGTTACCCAATAAAGAAGAAAAGCTTGCATTTGACGACATGGTTATGCATCACACGATGGTTCATGAGCAAATGCAATTTTTCTTAAGGGGTTTTCGTCGTGATGCCCATCCGATGGCTGTTTTGACCGGCTTAGTAGGTGGAATGGCTGCTTTTTACCATGATGGATTAGATTATTCGAACCAAAAAGTAAGAGAAATTGCTCAGATTCGCCTAATTGCAAAAATGCCAACATTAGTTGCCATGTCTTATAAATACTCCATAGGTCAACCCTTCATTTATCCACGTAATGAACTTTCCTACACAGCAAACTTCATGAGAATGATGTTTGCTAATCCTTGTGAAGAGTACGTGGTGAATGAAGTTTTGGTACGTGCTTTAGATAGAATTTTCATTTTGCATGCTGATCACGAACAAAATGCATCTACGTCTACAGTACGCCTTGCTGGCTCTTCTGGAACTAATCCTTTTGCAGCAATTGCTGCTGGCGTTGCCTGCTTATGGGGCCCAGCACATGGTGGCGCTAATGAAGCTTGTTTACAGATGTTAGAGTCGATTCAAGCAATGGGGGGCGTTGAAAAAATTGGTGAGTACATCGCCCAGGTAAAAGATAAAGACTCTGGCGTTCGTTTGATGGGATTTGGGCATCGTGTGTATAAAAACTTTGACCCACGTGCTAAATTAATGCGTGATACTTGCTATGAGGTTCTAAATGAACTTGGCTTACAAGACGATCCATTATTTAAGTTAGCAATGACCCTTGAGAAAATTGCCCTTGAAGATGAGTACTTTGTTAGCCGTAAACTCTATCCAAACGTTGATTTTTACTCTGGAATTGTCCAGCGAGCATTAGGTATTCCGACTGAAATGTTTACCTGTATCTTTTCATTAGCTAGAACAGTAGGTTGGATAGCACAATGGGAAGAGATGATTACCGATTCTGAGTATAAAATTGGTCGTCCCCGTCAATTATTTAACGGTTACCCGACAAGACATATTAAAAGCTAAGAGGAGATTGCATGGCACGTACCTTATACGACAAACTTTGGGACGACCATGTGGTCTGCGCAGAAGAAGATGGGACTTCGGTTTTATACATAGACCGTCACTTATTGCACGAAGTAACAAGCCCTCAAGCATTTGAGGGCTTAGAGTTAGCTTCTCGTAAAATATGGCGAAATTCAGCAAACCTTGCTGTTTCTGACCACAATGTACCGACAACTGATCGAAGCCAAGGTATTAGTGATCCAATTTCCAAGCTTCAAGTTGATACGCTTGACGCTAATTGTGATCGTTTAGGAATCACTCAGTACAAAATGCACGACTTACGTCAAGGCATTGTTCACGTGATTGGTCCTGAGCAGGGGGCAACACTCCCTGGGATGACGATTGTTTGTGGTGATTCCCATACAAGTACGCATGGCGCATTTGGTGCTTTGGCATTTGGAATAGGTACTTCTGAGGTTGAACATACTTTAGCTACACAAACTTTACTCATGAAAAAGAGTAAAAATATGTTAATTAAAGTTGATGGAAAACTTCCTCAAGGTTGTACCGCTAAAGATATGGCTCTGGCTATTATTGGAAAAATTGGTACCGCTGGTGGGACTGGTCACACGATTGAATTTGCTGGGGAAGCCATTTCGCTTTTATCTATGGAGGGTCGGATGACGCTCTGTAATATGTCCATTGAAGCGGGTGCTCGGGCTGGTTTAATAGCTGTTGATGAAAAAACTATTGAATATGTCCAAAATCGTCCATATGCTCCGACTGGTCAGGCATGGAGTTTGGCGATTCAATATTGGCGTGGTTTACATACAGATCAAGGTGCGGTATTTGATCAGGTTGTCAATTTGCGCGCTGAAGAGATTAAACCTCAAGTGACTTGGGGTACTTCTCCCGAGATGGTGTTATCGATTGATGATCGTATCCCTGACCCAGAAAAAGAAAAAGATCCTAATAAACGTTCTGCTATTGAAAGAGCGCTTGTTTATATGGGCTTGACTCCAAATACTTCGATGGATTCCATCATGATTGATAAAGTATTTATTGGGTCATGCACCAACAGTCGGATAGAGGATATTCGCGCAGCCGCAAAGGTTGTGGAGCGTATCGGTAAGAAAGTAGCACCGAACGTGAGGTTAGCAATTGTTGTACCTGGTTCTGGACTAGTTAAAGCGCAAGCAGAAAAAGAGGGCTTAGATAAACTCTTTATTGCGGCCGGTTTTGAATGGCGCGAACCTGGCTGTTCCATGTGTTTGGCAATGAATGCAGATCGTTTAGAGCCTGAAGAGCGTTGTGCATCGACCTCCAATCGAAACTTTGAAGGACGTCAAGGCACAGGCGGAAGAACACATCTTGTGAGCCCAGCAATGGCCGCAGCCGCAGCTATTGAAGGTCATTTTGTAGATGTGCGTAAAATTGCTTAATAATCTTATTAACAAAGGGGACTATATGAAATTAATTCAATCTGTCTTGTTGATGGCTGTATCTTTATCCTTGGCATCTTGTGGAACATTTGAAGGTATGGGTAAAGATCTTCAAAGCCTTGGCAAAACGATAGAAAAATCGGCAGCCCCAAGTACTAAAATTGAGGAAATTAAGCCCGTTCAGGAGCCATCCGGAGCAGTTGTTACCCCTATTAAATAATTAAGAAATCATATGCAAGTTTTTAAAGTACATCAAGGACTTATTGTTCCCCTAGACCGCGAGAATGTCGATACAGACGCGATCATACCTAAGCAGTTTCTAAAATCGATTGCTAGAACTGGTTTTGGTCAAAACTTATTTGATGCTTGGCGATATTTAGACCCGGGAGAACCAGGAGTTGACTGTACAAATCGTCCGCTTAACCCTGACTTTATCCTCAATCATGGACGTTATCAAGGCGCAAGTATCTTGATGGCAAGAAAGAATTTTGGTTGTGGAAGCTCTAGAGAGCACGCCCCTTGGGCGCTTGTTCAGTATGGCTTTAGAGCTGTGATCGCGCCGAGCTTTGCCGATATATTCATGAACAACTGCTACAAAAACGGTTTATTACCGATTGTTTTAACAAGCTCTCAAGTAGATCATTTGTTTAATGAAACATTCTCATTTAATGGCTATCAAGTAACGATTGATTTGGAAAAACAGATAGTCATTGCTGCAGATGGTCGTACTTATGACTTTGATATCACGCCATTTCGTAAATATTGCTTAGTCAATGGATTAGACGATATTGGACTTACTTTACGGCATTCAGATAAGATCAAGCATTTTGAAGCTCAACGCCTTCTTAAAATGCCTTGGTTAGACACAAAACTTCCTTAACACTTGGATTACTTATGAAAATTGCAGTTTTGCCAGGGGACGGTATAGGTCCAGAAATCATTGCTCAAGCAAGAATGGTGTTGGACGCTCTTGGAGAGTCTTTTGAAATTGAAGAGTCCCCTGTTGGTGGAGCAGGATATGAGGCTTATGGACATCCTTTACCAGAAAAGACCCTTGCATTAGCGAAAGCTGCCGATGCAATACTATTTGGCTCTGTTGGAGATTTCAAATACGACACACTCCCAAGAGAATTAAGGCCAGAGCAAGCAATTTTAGGCTTGCGTAAACACTTGTCCTTATTTGCTAACCTCAGGCCTGCTATTTGCTATCCCGAACTAACCTCGGCTTCGTCATTAAAAGCAGAAATAGTATCTGGTTTGGATATTTTGATTGTCCGTGAACTTAATGGCGACGTTTATTTTGGATCACCTAAAGGCATTCGTACTGCAACTGATGGTCTTTTTCCTGGTGCACGTGAAGGCTTTGATACGATGCGATACAGTGAGCCAGAGGTTAGACGGATAGGCCAAGTTGCCTTTGCTGCGGCTCAAAAGAGAAATAAAAAAATCTGTAGTGTCGATAAATCCAATGTCTTAGAGACATCACAGTTATGGCGTGAAGTGATGATTGAACTTGGTAAGTCATATCCCGATGTTGAACTAACGCACATGTATGTAGACAATGCTGCTATGCAGTTGGTGAAAGCTCCTAAAGCTTTTGATGTTGTGGTGACCGGTAATTTATTTGGAGATATTTTGTCTGATGAGGCGGCCATGTTAACTGGCTCCATTGGAATGCTCCCGTCTGCATCCTTAGATATTAACAATAAAGGTTTATATGAGCCTAGCCATGGCTCAGCTCCGGATATCGCTGGTAAGGGAATAGCTAATCCATTAGCAACGATACTTTCTGCGGCAATGATGCTTCGATATTCGCTAGGCAAAGAAGAGCAAGCGCTCAGAATTGAGAAAGCCGTGCAACAGGTGTTAGCTAAGGGATATCGAACTGCAGATATCTATACAACTGGAACACAGAAGGTTGGTACCGCAGAAATGGGTCAAGCAGTTTTAGCGGCGCTTGGCTGATTCGCAGAATTTATCCCTCAAGGGCTCAGAAGTAATAAAATAGAGTTCTGTTAATTAATTTTTTTAAAGGTTTTGTAATGGCACTTCCAGTGGTGGGCTTGGTTGGTTGGCGAGGTATGGTCGGTAGCGTCTTATTGGAGAGGATGCTAGTTGAGAATGACTTTTCGTTCTTTGAGCCCATATTTTTTAGCACGAGTAACGTAGGCGGCAAGGTTCCCACATTTGCCGGTCAAGTGATCACTAAAAATGAAGAAATCTTACAAGATGCCAATAGCATAGAAGCCCTAAAAAAATGTGACTACATTATTTCAACCCAAGGTGGTGATTACACCAAAGCAACTTTTGAGCCACTAAGAGCTAGTGGTTGGAAGGGACATTGGATTGATGCTGCAAGTTCACTTCGTATGAAGTCTGATGCAGTGATTGTTCTTGATCCAGTAAATCGTCATGTGATTGATCAAGCGTATTCACAAGGCAATCATAATTGGATCGGTGGTAACTGTACTGTTAGTTTGATGTTGCTGGGGTTACATGGCTTGTTTAAAGCAGGAGTAGTTGAGTGGATGAGTGCCATGACTTATCAAGCGGCTTCAGGTGCAGGCGCTCAAAATATGCGCGAATTATTGCAACAAATGGGCTATTTGTTTAATAGTGTTCAATCAGATTTAGCCAATCCTGGCTCTGCGATCTTGGACATTGACCGTCAAGTAACGAAATCACTCCAAAGCAATGAATATCCCAAATCACATTTTAGAAACACTCCCTTAGCTGGCAGTCTCATACCTTGGATTGATGTACCCGTAGAAAATGGGCAGACTAAAGAAGAGTGGAAAGGTGGTGCCGAGTGCAATAAGATTCTTGGTTTACCACCATTTAGAGAAGCCGGTAGCATACCCATTGACGGAATCTGTGTCAGAGTAGGGGCGATGAGATGTCACTCCCAAGGCTTGACTATTAAATTAAATAAACATGTGCCGATTAACGAAGTAGAGCAACTCATCGCGCAAGCAAATGAATGGGTAAAAGTAGTACCCAATGAACGAGAAATGACAGAGCGTTATTTAACTCCTGCAAGCGTTACCGGCACCTTACAGATTCCGGTAGGTCGAATACATCAACTAGCAATGGGCCCGGAATATATTGGCGCCTTTACGGTTGGTGACCAATTATTATGGGGTGCTGCGGAGCCACTACGCCGAATTTTACGTATTTTATTGGAAGCAAAATAATGAAATTGAAGCTTCATATGAAATTTTTCCTATTAATAAGTGGCCTATTTTTCTATTCCCTATCCTTTGCCCTCTCGCTTGGATCTCTCAGCGTTGAATCTTCACCAAACGAAAATTTACAAGCAAAAATAGCGATTCTGATGAGTGCACAAGAATCAAAGTCGCTGGGTACCCTACAGGCAAACTTAGCAAATCGTGCGGCGTATGAAAAGTTTGGTATACCAATACCTAGCAATGATTTAGCTCCACAAATAACGATACAAAACGACAATACGGGTAAGGCAAGTGCCATTGTTTTAAAGTTTTCTAAAAATAATGCGGAATTAGAAAAAGCTTTTAATGACATCGTCATTGAATTAACGTGGTCTTCAGGTTCGTTGGTACGTGTGTATACTGTACTCAATACTCAGGCCAAAGAAATTAAAGTGCAGGCCGGTGACAATTTGGTAAACATTGTGAATCAAGCAATGTCTAATATAGAGGGTGTTGATTTTAATCAGACCTTAGTTGCGTTATATCGATTAAATCCGAAGGCTTTTTTTGCAGGCAATATTCATCGTTTAAAACAAGGCGAAACATTGCAGTTGCCCACTGCCACTATGGCAGCGTCGATACCCGAGCAGGAGGCTAGAGAATTTGTGGCATCTGGTGTTAAAAACTACCAAGATCGGCAATTCAATAACTCTTCAGATGCAGTGTTAAAAGCAAATAATAGAACTTATCAACAAGCGCAGTTAAAAGACTCCTTTAAAGATCGCTTGAAGATTGGTTCTTCGCAAACTGAGACTGAACAATCAGTCAATCAAGCAAAATTAAACGAAGATGTTATTGCCCAGCAAAAAATGTTAGAAGAAGCCCAACAACGCATTGCAGAGCTTGAGCGCAACATAGCCGACTTAAAAGAAATTAATGCGAAAAAAATAGCATCATCACAAAGCGTTGAATTTCGGCAGTATGGGCTTTTAATCGGAATTCTTGGCCTGACAGGGATCTTTTTATTTGGGGTGTTGCGTCGATCCACTCCAGATCAACTTCCAAAGAGAAATGTCATGCCAGTAGCACCTTCTGTGGAGAAGGAGGTTTATTTTCCAAGCTTAAAAGTTCCTGAAGAAGAAGTTGACGAACCCGTAGTTAGTCTTAGCCAGGAAGCTCAGCAGGTTGCGCATCAACAAATGCCTGATCACGTAAAGCAGCTTTTTACAAATATTGACTTAAATTTACCCACTGCACCTACTATTCCCCCAACACCCACGCCACCTATTATTGCGCTCAAGAGTCCTTCAACGACTGAAGATAAGCCCAAAGGAATCGTGAGTAGTGATCCCTTCTCTTTAGATTTAAATGTTGTCAATCCACACCCAGATTCAACATCCGTTGTAGTGCCACAGCCCACTCTAAATACTGACGAACAAAAAGTTCGTTTAAATCTTGCGCGTTCTTATATCAAAATTAAAGATTTTGAAACTGCAAGAATTCTATTAACAGATTTGGTACAACTTGGAACAACAGCAGATACGGAAGTATTGGCACAAGCTTCACAGCTTTTGATGGAAATTTCGTGATTTTTCAAGCACCACAGACGATTAGCAATGAATTAAAGCGAATTGCCATCGGCATTCAATATGACGGTTCTTCTTTTTCTGGTTGGCAAAGTCAAGTCACCCATCGAACCGTTCAAGATCATATTGAATCAGCAATTACCCATTTCATTGGTGGATTTGAAGAACAGACAGTACGCTTAACCGCAGCAGGAAGAACTGACAGTGGGGTTCATGCATTGGGACAAGTTGCCCATTTCGATACTGTAGTTGAGCGCCCTGATTGGTCATGGGTACGAGGCTTAAATAATTTTTTACCAAGCTCTATATCGATACAATGGGCAAAACAAGTGCCTCTAGAGTTTGATGCAAGGTTTAGTGCGTTTGAAAGATCGTATGTCTACTTTTTACTCACATCTCCCGTAAAAATATCTTTATTGCATCAAAAGGCGGGATACCATATGTTGCCACCTAGCCAAACATTAAAGCTAGATGAAATGCGAAAAGCGAGTCAATATTTGATTGGTGAGCACGATTTTTCTTGTTTTCGTTCCTCTGAGTGTCAAAGTAAAACACCCATCAAGACGATCTATCAATTAGACATCGTAGATGAAGGCCCCAAAGTGTTTCTCTTTTTACGCGCCAATGCATTTTTACATCACATGGTGAGAAATATAGTTGGAAGCCTATTACATGTAGGCATAGGTAAGCAAACAGCTGAGTGGTTTTCAGAACTCTTATTAAATAAAGATAGGGCATTTGCCGCCCCAACATTTTCTGCAGATGGCTTGTATTTAGCCAATGTCGGTTATCCTAGCCATTTTGGGATACCTTCACCTAGTTTTGAGCACAGTGCAATACCAGCAGCCTACTTACATCAGGCTTTTCCTCAGGCGAAGCAGGGAGTAGAGATATGAGTTTAGTGGAATATGACCCACGAGTTACTCGGATCAAGATTTGTGGACTAAGTACACCAGCCGATATCCAAATGGCCATGGAGTTACAGATTGATGCAATTGGACTTGTCTTTTATCCACCAAGTCCACGACTTCTCAATATGACGCAAGCATTTGAATTATCACGACTTCATCAAGGGCAATTGCAAAATGTGGCCTTAGTTGTTGATGCTGACGATCATTTAATTAAGTCTATAAAAGACAACTGTTTGATCGATATTTGGCAATTTCATGGTGATGAAAGTGCCGAGCGTTGTTCTCAGATAGCGGGCGATCAATTATGGATAAAAGCCGCTAGAATTGATGAAAACTTCCAATTAGACAAATTTTGCCTACAATATAGGGATGCTTCTGCCTGGATATTAGATGCTTTAGTCGATGGGTATGGTGGTGGTGGAAAAACATTCAATTGGGATTTAATACCGAGTACATGGATAAAAGAAAACGCGCATCGGGTCGTTTTGAGTGGTGGATTGAACGCACACAATGTAGCTGAGGCGATTTCGCATTTTCGGCCGTTAGGGGTCGATGTATCCAGTGGGGTTGAAATTTCCAAAGGGAAAAAAGATCCCGAATTAATGAGAAAATTTGTAATGCAAGTCAAGCAGACGAATCAATCTTCTGACTAGTAGAAAAAGGACTAATTATGTATGACTTTCCAGATCAAAGAGGCCATTTTGGGCCATATGGCGGCGTATTTGTATCAGAAACTCTAATTTTTGCATTAGAGGAACTCAAGCAAATCTATGCAAAATACCAGCATGACCCTGAATTTAATGCTGAGTTTCATCGTGAATTAAAGCATTTTGTGGGACGTCCTAGCCCGATTTATCATGCCAAAAGATGGAGTGAGCAAGTTGGTGGAGCGCAAGTCTATTTCAAGCGTGAAGATTTAAATCATACGGGTGCTCACAAAATTAATAATGTTATTGGTCAAGCATTATTAGCTAAAAAAATGGGTAAGCCCCGTATCATTGCAGAAACCGGAGCAGGTCAACACGGGGTAGCTACTGCCACGATATGTGCGCGATTTGGGCTTGAATGTGTGATTTATATGGGTAGCGTTGATGTAGAGCGACAAGCACAAAATATTTACCGCATGAAATTATTAGGAGCAACCGTTGTACCTGTTGAATCGGGCTCTAAGACATTAAAAGACGCCTTAAATGAAGCGATGCGTGACTGGGTCACCAACGTGGATAATACGTTTTATATTATTGGTACAGTAGCAGGACCCCATCCTTATCCAATGATGGTCAGAGATTTTCAGAGCGTTATTGGGAACGAGTGTATCGAGCAGATGCCCGAAATGACTGGTGGACAACCTGATTATGTCCTAGCTTGTGTAGGTGGAGGATCAAATGCGATGGGTATTTTTTACCCGTATATTAATCATTCAGATGTCAAACTCATTGGCGTTGAAGCTGCCGGATCAGGAATAGCCACGGGCAAACATGCCGCCGCTTTATGTGCAGGAACTCCAGGTGTATTACATGGTAATCGAACCTACTTAATCCAAGATGCAGATGGCCAAATTATGGAAACACATTCCATTTCGGCAGGGCTTGATTACCCCGGTGTGGGTCCAGAGCATGCTTGGTTAAAAGATATAAAGCGAGCAACTTATACAGCAGTAACCGATGAAGAAGCCTTGGCCGCCTTTCATACCTGTTGTCAAATTGAAGGCATTATTCCGGCGCTAGAAACTAGTCATGCAATTGCTTATGCATTTACCTTAGCCAAAACTTTACCAAAAGATAAAACTATCTTAGTTAATCTCTCAGGGCGTGGCGATAAAGACATGCATACAGTTGCTCAAGCAGACAAAATTAAATTATCCCCGGCATAAGGAATTCCATTCATGGGTCGTATCGATACCGTATTTAAACAACTCAAATCATCTGGAAAGAAAGGGTTGATTCCTTTTATTACTGCCGGAGATCCGGACCCATCGATGACAGTCCCAATCATGCATGCCTT
>Ga0114960_10001775_pt1 | contig 17185 bp, 13 predicted proteins | sample C_130625_MF_Meta_FD_92637 | JGI IMG/M metagenome (GOLD analysis project Ga0114960, IMG submission 92637) | Freshwater microbial communities from Lake Croche, Canada to study carbon cycling - C_130625_MF_MetaG | ecosystem: Environmental > Aquatic > Freshwater > Lake | place: Lake Croche, Canada... | reverse complement strand
CTTTGCTACCCAGTCCGCGAATCTCCTTGGTCGTTCCCCGCAAATGGGGTCCCAGTCCTCTGTGCATGGGCATGCCCATGAACTCGTCGACCCGCTCAGCCGTATGGTTTTGAATCGCATAGGCCAGCGTGTCTGAAGACAATAATTGCACCCCGTTTAAAGCGCCATGACCCAGCATCATTTGGTACAAAGCCGCCATGCCGCGTGCGGTTCCGTAAGCACCGCCACCGGGCACACCTGCGATCTGCCAATGACGGTTGGTGCTTTCGTCGCGCAAGCGCTGTCCCAACGGGGCATTCACATCAGGCTCATACAGATAAGCCAAACGGTGCAGTTGCGCCTCAGGCAGGCCCATGAACAAATCGTCCGCCAAACCCAATGGCTCAATCACCAGCTGTTGAACCACTTCTCGAAAATCCTTGCCAGTGATAGCCTCTGCCACCATCGCCAATACCCAATGGGCGCTCAGTCCGTGGTAATGCACACGCGACCCTGGTTCCCATTGCAAATGAAAATCACATACGGCTTGCAGAATGCGTACATGGTCTTGCCACACAGCCGCAGGAACCTCTGCGTCCGGAAAACCCGCTTGGTGCGTGATGAGTTGAAGCAGCGTGATGTCTTGTTTGCCATGCGCAGCAAACCCTGGCAGATGATCAGCCACACGGTCGCTGAAACGCAATAAGCCTTGGTCATTCAATACCCAGAACGCGGTGGCCATCAGTATTTTGGTGTTCGAGTACAGCAACCAGACATGCCGGTTGTCAGCTGCTATTGCCTGCTCGTCCAAGGGCTGACCGCAACCTGTGCGAGACAAACCAAAGCTATGGTTCACCAGCAATTGGCCGCGCCAAGCCAATGCGATTTGGCAACCGGGATACCGTTGATCATCGATATGCGACTTGATCAGCGAAAAAAGTGGTTCAAGTCTGTCGGGATCGATGGGGCCGGTTTGTGTAGGTGCCTGTGTGAGCGGAAATGACATGGTCTGTCTCCATGAAATGACATGCAGTTTTGATGTGAATGGGAATAGGCCCAATGACTGAGTGATGTCATGCGGCCTTGGCTTGTGCTTTCAAAACCAAACCTCTGTAAACCGCAGAATGCGCCGGCGTGGGTACACCTAGTTGTAAACCCAACTGGTGCATGCGTCCTGACAACCAAGGCAACTCCAATGGTTTGCCACGTTCCAGATCTTCCGACATGGAAGAGCGAAAAGACGGCGGTGCTGCTTGCAAAGTTTGCATGTATTCCTGTGCAATACCGGGGCGAACTGATTGACCGTGCGCCAATGCAACAGCAACAGATTCATCTATTAACTGTTGCATGAATGCCGTGGATTCTGGGTGACTGAAGATTTCGCCAACGCGCGCTCGCAACAAACTGGTACATCCTGAAAACGCAGCCAATCCCATGAATTTTTCCCAGATGATGGTTTCAATGTCATCAATCAAAGAGATATCCAGCCCCGTGCAACGCGTACCCCAATCGCCGAACTCTTGCATCACTGGGTCGTTGTTTGACTTGTCTGCTACGACACGGTGAAAGCCGCCCGGACTCTTGATCACACCTGGACTGTCTATGACAGCAGATACGTAAATCACACCGCCTAAGACTTTGGCTGTGGGCAATTCATGCTTGATCATGGCCACACTGTCGATGCCGTTTTGCAATGTCAACACGCGGGTGTGGTCAGTCACGACCGAACGCAAGGCTTGCGCGGCAGTCGCCGTGTCTGTGAGTTTGACAGCAAACACCACCAAATCCATACCGCCAACGGAGGAGGGATCATCGGTCGCCTTGACCTTTGTCAATGCCAAGTCTTTGCCAGGCATCTGAATATGAAGACCTTGTTGTTGCATGGCGACTAAATGTGCGCCCCTTGCGATGAATGTGACATCTGCGCCGGCAGCTTGCAATCTTGCACCGACATATGCGCCTACCGCCCCCGAACCCATGATGGCTATCTTCATTGTTATCTCCTTGGCTCATATCTTAGCCAGCCAACACGGAACACTTGATGGACGGTCAGTTTTGTTGACCTGGATCAAGCACAGCGACATGCTCTCAAACGGTACATTGCCATCCTGACTTATCATGTCATGGTTTTCCGGCGCCCGCCATGAAACAGGGAGTCTAATTGTGAAGAAGTTGTTGTTAAGCCTGTTGTCCGCAGTGATAGCTGTCGCCCCCTTGTCTGCGGTGACCAAGGACGTGCCTGCGGCACCTGAAGTTCTTCCGCAAGAGGTCTATAAACAGCCAGTTGCTGGCCTTTCCGCCAAGGAAATGCAAAAATTTTTGAAAGGCGAAAAGGTATTCACCAATTTTTGGATGGCCGTGAACAATCCGGTTATTCCTTTGGTTTGGGATTTATCGCAAACCGGCCCAGCAGGTGGTGAATGGGGATTGGGGCCGATGTTCATGGCCACCAATTGCGCGGGTTGTCATTTGAACGCTGGGCGCGGGCGGGCCTTGGATGCCAATGGATTGCGTGTATTTCAGCAACTGTTGCGTTTGTCGGTTCCTGGTCAAGATCCTCATGGCGGACCGAAACCCGATCCCAATTACGGCCTGGACAGACAAATGTTTGACATGGTCACACGCACTGACCCTGACGCCAGAGCAGGCGAGGCTGAGGTTTATGTCGATTGGGTCAACAGCCAATTTACTTTTCCCGATGGTACTGAAATTGAATTGCGCAAACCCAGTGTGCGCATTGAGAACCTCAATTTCGGACCACTGCCCGACAACCTGATGACGTCCCTGAGGAACACGCAAGCGATCTTGGGCATGGGTTACTTAGAAGCGGTCAGTGAAAAAGACATATTGAAATTGGCCGACAAGCAAAAATCCATGGGGTTGAATGGTCACCCCAATTACGTGCGCGACGATATCAATAAAAAAACATCTTTAGGGCGTTTTGGCTGGAAGGCCAATCAACCCAGCATCAGACAGCAAATTGCCGCGGCTTTTCACAACGACATAGGTGTGACATCGGCCATTTACCCCGAACAAAATTGCACGCCAGTTCAAAAGGATTGTCTGGCTGCCATCAAAGGTGATAAACCTGAATTGCGCCCCGAATTATGGGACTCCATCACCTTCTGGTCGCAAGCCTTGGATGTGCCGCCACAACGCAACAAGGAATCGGCTGAATTCAAGAATGGAGAAAAATTGTTCGAATCAGCAGGTTGTTCAAATTGTCATGTGCCGGAGTTGCGCACTGGCAAGTACGCTGCCGTTCCTCAGTTATCTAACAAATTGATCAGACCGTATACGGATTTGTTGTTGCACGACATGGGCCCGGAATTGGCCGACAACCGCCCTGACTTCAAAGCCAGTGGTTCTGAATGGCGCACACCGCCTTTGTGGGGTGTAGGTTTGTCTACACAGGTGAATGCAAGCAACTCTTTTTTGCATGACGGTCGTGCGAGAAACCTGCTGGAAGCCATTGTGTGGCATGGCGGAGAAGCCAAATCAGCCAAAGACAAATTCGTTGCATTCACCTTGAAGCAAAGAGATGACTTGATTTACTTTCTGTCGTCTATTTGATTGTTCAAACATATTCGGGTTTGCCAAAGCGCCCGAATCTCAATAGCAATGCTGGCAGTATCAGCAAATTCAGCACGGTTGATGTCAACAATCCGCCCACAATGATGCAAGCCATCGGACCTTCAATTTCACGCCCTGGTTCTCCACTGCCTATGACCAATGGCAGCAATCCTAAGGCGGTGACGATAGCGGTCATCAAGATCGATGGCAGGCGTTCTGATGCGCCTTGGATGGCCGTCTCTAAACCCCAAGACAATCCTTCTACTTCGACCAGCTGCTTGTAACAAGAGACCAGCATGATGGTATTGCGCAAAGTGATGCCAAACAAAGTGATGAAACCGACCAAAGAGCCTATGGATAACCACCCGCTGGTCAGCATCACCGCCATCACGCCACCGATCAATGCAAAGGGTAGATTAAGCAAAGTGATCAAAAGGTTACGCAGATTGCCCAAGGCTAAATACAACAGCAGCATCACACCAGCCATCGCCAAAGCAGCGTGCGTCAATAATTCATGACGCGCATGGTTTAAAGCCACTGCATCACCCGCGATGTCCACATAGTTGCCATGACTCAATCCTGTTTGAGTAATCACTTCTTTGACCTCATTGACAAATGAAGGCAAGTCACGGCCACTGATATTGCAGGTGATGGTTTGAACCCGTTTTCCATCTTTGTGCAAAATTTTGCTGCGGCCATTGCTTTCGCGAATATCGGCTACATCGGACAGGGAAAACCAGCCCCCATCAGCCAAAGGAAAACGGAATTGATGGATGCGGTGCAGGGCAGAACGCTGGGAATTGTCAGCAATCGCCACCAATGGAATCGCCTGTCCCTCACGTATCACTTGACCGACTTCTATGCCGCCATAAAAAGTGCGAACCAAGTCCAGCACGTCAGTCGTGTGCAATCCCTTTTGAGCAATGCGTTTAGGGTCTAGCATGAACTCTAGTTGAGGTGTGCCAGGCTGCGACTGGGCACTGACGTCGCGAGCACCTGGGACAGTGGAGATGGCTTGCGCCAGCACCTTGGCATCGCGGTCCAGTAAATCCAAATCTTGACCATAAATTTCAATGACCAATTCAGCAGCGAAACCAGACACGGTTTCTTCAATACGTTCAGCTAAAAATGTATTGATGCCGAAAGTGACGCCAGGAAACGGTGCCACGCCTGGTTTACCTTCAACGCTGGTGAGTTTTTTTCGAATAGTCTCGAGCACATATTTTTGTTCACTTGCGGGCAATGGACCTATCTCTACTTCTATTTCGCTGTAATGCATGCCGAAGGTGTCTGCGCCGTTTTGTGCACGGCCCACCCACTGGGTGACGGATTTGACACGGTCTACGCTTTGAATCGCTTGTATGACTTTTTCTCCTAATCGCAAAGACTCGGTTTCAGAGGTGCCCGGCAAAGCCGTCATATGAACAATGTAATGGCCTTCGCGCAACTCGGGTACAAACTCTATGCGGAATAAGGGTATGGCAGCCAAACCTAACAAGACCGTGATCAGGGTTGAAAAAACCACTGCTTGCGCTGAGCCTTCTATGCCACGAAGCAATCTTTCATAACGTTGCTTGAGCCAATGCACAATGGGTGGATCACTGGTACGAAAAGGAATGCCTCGATTGAGCAACAAGTAGCACAAGGCGGGCGTGAGAGACAGCGCCACCAGCAGTGAGGCCAACAAGGCATAAATATAAGTCAGCGCCAATGGTTGGAACATTCGACCTGCCACCCCTGACAAAAAAAGCATGGGCATGAATACCAGCACCACAATCAACGTGGCATAGATGACTGAGCTTCTGACCTCTAGCGACGCGTTGAGTACTACCCGCCAATCAGAACGGGGATTTCCGCGTTCGCGGTTTTCACGCAGACGGCGAAAAATATTTTCAACGTCAATGATGGCATCGTCCACCACTTCACCCAATGCAATCACCAAACCACCCAGCACCATGATGTTCAAAGACACGCCTTGGTGCACCAGCACAATCACCGAGGCCAGCAGGGAAAGTGGGATGGCAATGGCCGATATCAAAGCGGCGCGGGCATTGAACAAGAATAAAAAAAGCACGGCAATCACCAAAGCCGAACCGATCAAAATGTCGCGTTCGATATTGCCTATGGATGTTTCTATGAAACCTGCGGGCCTGAACAAATCTTTGTGAACGGTGAGCCCTTCGCGTTTGAGCATGGGTTCGAGTTGTGCCAGTCGTTCTTCAATGCGTAAGGTGGTTTCAAATGTATTGGCGCCGAGCTGACCTTGCACCATCAAAAACACACCAGGCTTGCCGTTGACACTGGCGGCACTGATGGAAGGAGCAGGTGCTTCCATGATGGTTGCCACGTCACGTAAGTGCAGCACTTGTCCCCCACGCACCACCAGCGTGGCATGCGCCAGTTGTTCAATATGGTCGATCTGACCGTCGGCAGAGACGATCACCCGCTGGTTGCGGCCTTCAACAAAACCTCCCGGTCGCAGACCACTGGCGCGTCGTGTGGCTTCGATCACCTCGGCTACCGTCACCCCGTGTCGAAGGAGTGCATCGGTGTCAAATTGCACCTGCCACTGACGTACTTTGCCGCCGAATATGTTCACATCGGCCACCCCAGTGGCACCTAGCAAGTGCGGTTTGACGGTGTATTCAGCGATGTCATGCAAATCCATCAGATCGCGTTTGTCCGAGGTCAAGCCTATGCCCAGCACCGAACTGGCAGACGAGGTCAAGGGTGTGATGTTTGGCGCAGCAACGCCTAGAGGCAAATGGTTGCTCAACGTGGTCAGCTTTTCACTGACCAGTTGGCGGTTGCGGTACAAGTCGCTGTCGTCACCGAACACCACAGTGACAATGGAGAGGCCGGGGATAGACTGGCTGCGCATATGGGCGACACCGACCGTACCGAACATGGCCGATTCAATGTGTCGTGTCACCAGCGATTCAACCAACTCTGCGGAAAACCCGGGTGCTTCGGTTTGTATCACCACTTGCGGTGGGGCAAATTCCGGAAACACATCCAGTTTGGCTATGCGGGTCGAATAAATACCATAGGCCAATAACATGAGTGCAAGCACCAACACCACGGTCGGATGGCGAATAGAAAAACGAATGAGTTTGACCAGCATGTGCGGCTAGTCCTTGTTCTCGTTTTTAATTTGAAAACGGAATTCTTCAGAAAGTAAAAGCTGAGCGCCGTTGGTGACCACAGCATCATTGACTTCAAACGCATCGGTAAAAAAGCCTTCTCCTTGGGGTCGGTCAACCGGCAGCGCCATGCGTTCAAACCTGTCGGCATCAGTTTTCACATACACCCAGGTGTTTCCTGCGAATCGAATCATTGCCGTCGTGGGAACCCAGACGCCTTTTTGCAGTTTGCCTTGTTGGGAAAGTACCCTGACACGAGTACCTGCACCCGCGCCGCTAGGCGCTGTGGTTAAAAGCCAGTTTTCACCTTGCAAGCCTGGTACTGATTGCGTGGCGCGACCCACCAGCGTGGCCGCAGCGCCCTCAGAATGTTCGGTATTGGAAACATCCACACGCCAAAGCTGTTGTTGTGGACGGGAGCCAAACGGCATGGCGAATTGAACGACTTCCAGTTGATGGTTGATGGCACGAGCGACCAGTCCGTCCTTATCACCTAATCGGTCGGCGAAAGCCTCGCCCCATTGCATACGAACGCCGTCTATCACTGAGCGTTGCTCAGCCTGCAAAGCAATATCGTGTTGTTCGTCTGACACCAAGGCGGCGCGTGCGGCCTCCAAGTCTCGCTTGGATGCATTGCGGCCATCGTCATAGAGTCCTTGTATGCGAGCTAATTCATTGCGGCGTTGCTGTAACTGAGATTGTGAACCGCTGAGTTGAGCGGACAGACTTAAAAAGCGTTGCTTGGCTTCTACCAAGGCTCGCAAATCCAGCACCATGCCGGTGAATTTTTGCGAGGCTGCATAAGTGGCTTGCTTCAACGGTTCGGCTGTGATGCCAGCCAGTTTTTGCGCTTCTTCTTCAATCACCACCACATTGGCTTGCGCGGGAGGGCGCTCGATGGCAGTGATCTTGTCATCGTCCTCATGTGCACGCTGAAACTCGTCTCTGCCCATCCAGGCCAACGCCCATACCAGTAACAGAATGACCAGCGATAGCAAAAGAATCAGTTTATTTTTCCAGGGTTTATCCAATATACATTCCCCAAGTGTTAATGAGAGTCAATCGTGGTGATAGGAGACTGCACTGCCAATTCCAGACTCCATTGCGCCCGCAAGAGCGAAGTCCGTGCATCAAAGACTGTACGCTCGGCCTGCAACTGCAGACTTCGCGCATCAATGAGAGTCAATGCATCCACATTGCCTGCATCAAATTGGGCAAGGCTTAGTTGTACTTGAGATTGAGCTGCTTTCAGCGCAACCAAGGCAACCCTCAGCGGTTCGGCAAGAGCGATTGCGTTCAATCGCAAACGCTCGACCTCGCTGATGATTTCTGACTGCTTGGCCAACACCGCAGCACCTTGCGCAGTTCGGTTTGCCTCAGCTGCTTCGATGGCGGCTATGTTGCGGTTGAGTAATGCAGCGGGTAATCCAAAAGAAAATTGCCATACCGTGTCGCCCTGGCTCCACAACAAACCAGGGCCGAGTCGCAGACTGGGGTATTGTTTGGCGACTTGCAATTTCAATTCAGCTTCGGCCATACCGTATTGGATAAGTTGTCGTGCAAAAGCCAATTGATTTTTCAAAGCAAGCTGGCGTGCTGTGACCGAATCTGGAATGACGGGCAACAAGCATTCTGAGATGCGCATGTTGTTCAAGGATTCAAAGGGAACCGCGAGCGATGTAGCCAATTGAGCTTGAGCAGAAATGTGGGCTGCGTCTGCCTCAGCCAATTCGCGTTTGGCATCTTGCAAACGTTGCACCGTGAGTTGTACTTCTAACGCACTAGCGACACCATACCGTTCTCGCACGGCGACACTTCGTTCTCTATCGATGGCCAACTGCAGTCCTTGAACAGCCAATTGTTGACGCTCCAACGCTACTTGCCGCTCTATCAGTGCGGCACCCATTGCAGAGTACAAACGCCAAGCGGTGTCGCCAGCGCTCCATTTGACTTCCTGCGACTCCCTGTTAGCAGCTTCAGCCAGAGCCGTTTGCACCGATCCGTCGACCAACTCCCATTGCAGTCCTGCGCCTATTGCCCAAGGTGAATTTTTGCCATCGCTGGTTTGACTGTGGTGTTCCATCGTCGTGGTGAGCTCGGGTGTGGAAGGTTTTAATCCCGCTTGTATGCGTGCAAGTGAGGCAATCACTTTGGCGCGGGCAGCGCGTTGCTCTGGATGGATATTTAGCAAAGCAGTCGTCAATTTTTCTTTGGTCCAGACAATATCTGGCCAACCTGCGGTGTCATGTCCGTTGGCTGTCAACGCTGCTTGTACTTGGCGGTCGTCGATACGGCGGGCGCTATCAAGTTCAGCAGCCTTGGGCAGATCCAATGGGGCAGGGGTGTAATGACGCCAAGCGCAACCCGAGAGGACCGCCAGCATAAGCAGCCCCTTCAAGTAAGCGCTAAAGTATGTATTCATGACAGGCAGTGCGGTTATGCGTGAAATAAAGCTGGTGGTTGGGACAGCTTGCATCATAAGCATGTGTGCAGTAAAGAATTTACGGTGATCAATCCCCGCAACTATCCAGTCACGTACCCCATTTGATGGGGCAACCACAAGACAATTTGTGGAAACAAGGTCATCGCCACGAGCAGCGCCAACAGCATCACCAGAAACAACCAGCCTTCGCGCACCATGGCCATGATGGGAATGCCAGTCAACGCCTTGGTGACAAACAGCAACATGCCAAACGGCGGGTGTATCAATCCAATCATCATGTTCAGTACCACCAGCACACCGAAATGCACCTTGTCTATGCCCAACAAGTCGACCGCGGGCAACAGCATGGGTACAAACACCAGCAGCAGCACCGACACATCCAGAAAACAGCCCAGTACCAGAAAGAGTGCGTTGACCATGAACAAAAACGCCACGGGTTGCAATTGCTGTTGCTCTACCCACAATGCCAAAGCCTGTGGCACGCCTTCAGCTGTGAACGCGTATTGCAACATGAAAGAACCCGCCAAGATGATGGTGATGACGGCACTGGCACGCGACGACTCGATCACTACATCCCAAAACGCTCGCCAACTCAGCGCTTTGAAAACGAAGGCAGATAACACCAAGGCATGCAATGCAGCCACTGCTGCGGCTTCGGTCGGTGTGAACACGCCTGAGTAAATACCCCCAAGTAAAACCACTGGCAGCGACAACGGCGCTGCCCCGCGCCACACAATGCCTAGCCATTCACTTCGTGCAATAGGTTCGTCTCGCGGCATATGGCGTTTGGTGGCAATGATGTGTACGGTCAACATCATCAATAGGGTCATCAATACGCCGGGCATCACACCACCTAAAAACAATGCACCGACTGAAGAACCTGACACCAGCGCATAAATCACCATGGGGATGGATGGCGGAATCATGGGCCCCAGTGTCGCGCTGGCCACCACCACTGCGCCTGCAAACCCTGGTGTGTACTCTGGCTTTTTCAGCATTTGCCGGATAGTGACCAGCCCAGGCCCGGCCGCGTCTGCCAATGCACTGCCGCTCATACCGGAAAACACCACGCTCACCAATATGTCAACTTGCGCCAACCCGCCGCGCATACGGCCCACCAGAATGCGGCAGAAATCAAAGATGCGTTCGCTGACTGTTCCCGCATTCATCAGATTGGCTGCAAAAACAAACAGGGGCACTGCCAGCAGCACATAGCTGTTGTACAAACCTTGGCCCACTTGTTCGATCACCAGCGCCATGTCCTGACCCTTGACAGCCAGATATGCCGCACCAGACATCCACATGGCAAAGCCTATAGGCAAGCCCAATAACATGCCGACCACCACCACGGCAATCATGGTTAACAAAGCCAGCGTCATAAGCCTTCTTTCACAACCCGCACCATTTGCCATATGCCGCGCAACACCAGCATGACCAGCAATACCAGCAGCGGCAAAAATACCCAAAACAAGGGCAAACCCAACACGGCAGTGGCTTCGCGCTGCATGAACAGCACATAATCCCAACTCGCAGGCAATGCTTGCAGGGCCAGACCGCCTAACAGTACTTGACCTAGGGTTTGCAGCCACAAACGCGGCTTATCGGAAAGCCGTGCGATGAGTATGTCCACTGACACATGCGAAGCCGCAGGCACCATGAAAGCGCAAGCCCAGAAGATGCTCCAGATGTAAAGCACCACGGCGATTTCATCGGTCCAGGGCAAGGGTTGATTGAATAAAAAACGCGCACCTATTTGCAATATGAACACAGCAAACAAAGCCAGAAACAATGCACCGCCTATGTGGTCCAGCCAACGCTTGAATGTTTGCATATATCAGCGCACCGCTTGTATGCGTTCGAGCAAACCAGGTGGCCAGCTTTTTCCAATGTCAGACGTTTTATAACTGTTGTTGACATGAAGGCGAAACGCCGCCAAGTCTGGTGTACTGATACCCAAGCCTTGTTGTTTTAAAAAATCGAGTATTTGGGCTTCTTCTTGCAAGCGGTTACCGTTGTTATAGCTGGCAGCAGCTTGCGCGGCCTGTTGCACTTTAAATTGGAGCGCGGGTTTCATACCATCCCAAGTTTTTTGGCTGATGGCAATAAACAATGCATCAACCAAATGCCCGGTCATCACCACTTGTCGACTGACCTCGTAAAAACGCGCGGCGCGTACCGTGGGCAGCGGGTTGTCTTGTGCATCAATGGTGCCGGTTTTCAAACCCATGTATACCTCGCCGAACGACAGCGGAGTGGCCGTAGCGCCGAGTGATTCACCCAGAAACAACCATTCTTTAGCAGCTGGCATGCGCAGCTTGATGCCCTTGAGGTCGGCTGGTGTTTTCACGATGCGTGGCTCGCGCAGCACCAACTGACGTGTGCCCAAATAGGCAGTGGCCAGTACCTTGATGCCCATGCGCTCGGACACTTGTTTAAAGCCTTCTTCCCCTATGGGGCCGTTGAATACTTTTTGCTGGTGCGCTACATCACGAATGACATAACCGGCGGTGAACACTGAAAAATAAGGTACTTGTCGCGATAAATCGGCGGCCGACAAGGTGCTGAGCTCTAAATTACCGCGTGCCATGGCAGCTGGCTCCGCAGCTTGTTTGAACAAACTGCTGTTGAGGTAAATCTGTACATCACATTCACCTGGAGCGCTTTTCTCCAGATTTTCTTTGAATACGGTCCACATTTTGGCGTGCCAGTCCTGTGGCACGGCGGGGCTGGAAATGCGCAATAAGGTTTTGTTCTGCGCCCAAGCGTTGTGGGGCAGTGCAAAGACTAGCAAGCCGCAGAGCAGGGCGCGGGGCGCGAGGCGAAAAAATAATCCATTCATAGGGAGATTTTGACATTGAAGCGTTGTGATGCCCGATTTGGCGAGAATCAATGTCAGGCGAAAATCGTTGAAACCACATAGGTAGCGTTCATGAAATCATATGGTTATGTATCTTTTGCAACTGTCATCTGCTTGGCTGGCTTCTCTCCTTGGGCATACGCAGACGAATTGTCAGCGCATGGCATTGGCTTACCTGGTCAAAAGTCGCAAGTCAATCGCACAGTCAAGATTGAAATGCGCGACAACATGCGGTTTTCACCCGACAAAATCAAAGTCAAACAAGGCGACACCATTCGCTTCGTTATAAGCAATGCGGGAGCTTTAAAACACGAGTTTGTCTTGGGTACCAAGCCTTCGCTCCAATCGCACAATGCATTCATGCAAAAACATGAAGGCATGGATCATGCCGACCCGTCCATGGTGACCGTCATGCCTGGACAATCAGCTGAAATTATTTGGAAATTCACCAACAGCGCAAGAGTGCTGTTTGCCTGTTTGCAACCGGGACATTTTGTGGCTGGAATGCAAGGGAGCGTGACGGTTGTCGCAGATCGGTATTCCCCTCACACAGACAATTCATCTGCACCTCTTACGCCGCCAGATGAACAGCATGAACACATGCATCACTGAGATGAACTCTGCAACTTTAGACTCGATTCCGTTGTTCCCCTTGTCTCACGGTGTGTTTCCAGATGGCATGCTTCAGTTACAAATATTTGAAGTGAGGTATTTGGATTTGATCAAGCGCTGTCATCGTGAGCAAAAGCCTTTTGGCGTGACTTGGCTCAAAAACGGCAGCGAGGTTCAATTGCCTGGTGATCAACCTGACATGCATAGCCATGGTTGTCTGGCGCATATCCGTGAGTTTGAACAGGTGCAACCTGCATTGCTGCGTATCATTTGTCAGGGCGGCTTGAGATTTCAATTGCATGAAATAGAACGTGGCCCCTATGGCGTGTGGCAGGGCAAAGTAGCCTATCTGGCGCAAGACGAACCGGTTCCCATCCCTGTTGATTGGCAAGCGCATGCGGATCGTTTGGGCGCTTGGATTGCGACAGCGCAAAAAAAAGGCCTGCAAAACAGGCTGCCTTTGTTTGCACCTTACTGTTTGGATGAGTGCGGTTGGGTAGCCAACCGGTTTGCCGAAGTGCTGCCTACACCGGTTGAACAAAAGATGGATTGGCTGATGCAAAACGACCCCTTGGCGCGATTGGCATCAGTCGCTGCTTTTTTGGCTGAAGAATGATTCCTGTGGGTAATTAGGCCATAGGGGGCTGTTCACTTGGTGCCAAAAATCCGGTCACCCGCGTCTCCCAATCCGGGCAATATGTAACCATGCTCATTGAGTTGCCTGTCAATAGCTGCGGTATATATATGCACATCCGGATGCGCAGAGCGCATGTTTTGTATACCCTCTGGGCAAGCCAACAAGCATAAAAATTTGATCGATTTCGGTTGGGTTTGTTTCAAGCGAGTGATGGCTGCTACCGCTGAATTGCCTGTGGCTAACATAGGGTCCACCACAATGGCATCGCGTTCATGCATGTTTTGCGGTACTTTGAAAAAATATTCCACCGACTCCAGCGTATCCGGGTTTCTGTACAAGCCTATATGACCAACGCGTGCACCGGGCACGATGTTGAGCATGCCATCCAAAATGCCTGTTCCCGCACGCAATATGCTGATGATGGCTAATTTCTTTCCATCAATGGTGGGTGCCATCATGGTTTCCATCGGTGTTTCTATTTCGATATAGCTGACCTCCATGTCGCGCGTGACCTCATAGGCCATCAACATCGAGAGTTCGTTCAGTAAGGTGCGAAAACTGTTGGTGCTGGCATCTTTTCTTCGCATCAAGGTCAATTTGTGCTGAACCAAGGGGTGGTCTATCCAGTGGACAAAGTTGTCGTGAGTCATGGCTTGTGTTTGAAATAGTTCGACCTATTTTCTACCTAAATTTGTTTGGTGCTCATGAATATTTGTGCACTGAGAATGTGCTTTGAATTAGTGGTTTTCCCTTGGTTTGCACGAAAAAAAGGCATTTTAAAAAAAATAATGCACACATTGGATGCAATTCGGATTATCTTTGTATGCAATCAGCCATTTCAGCAATGGCACCCGTTTTGCTAAGGTAATTGCATGGCCAGTTCACAAAATCCCACCAACAACAAGCTTGAGTTGATTGCTTTATCCAAGCATTACAGCGCAACCAGTATCGCTGTTGACAGCATAGACCTGACAGTGCCCACCAACCACTACTGTTGTTTGCTGGGTCCTTCGGGTTGTGGCAAAACATCCACCTTGCGTATGGTGGCCGGGCATGAGACAGTGACTTCGGGTGACATTATTTTAGGTGGTCACAACATCACAGATGCCACCGCCGCCCATCGTGGCACCGCCATGATGTTTCAGAGTTACGCCTTATTCCCTCATTTGAACTCGCTCGACAACGTGGCTTTTAGTTTGAAGATGCGAGGCGTTGCCAAGGCTGAAAGACACCAGCGTGCCATGGCTTTGCTCGAGCGCGTCGCTATGTCTCCATACGCGCAACGCTTTCCCGCCGAACTCTCAGGCGGTCAGCAGCAGCGCATTGCACTCGCGCGCGCACTGATCACCCAGCCGCGTGTGTTGCTGCTCGATGAGCCCTTGTCAGCGCTGGATCCTTTTTTGCGTATCCAAATGCGTGCCGAATTGCGTCATTGGCAAAAAGAGTTGGGTCTGACATTCATCCATGTCACGCATTCTCAGGAAGAGGCGATGGCACTGGCTGACACCATGGTGGTGATGAACCACGGTCGCATTGAGCAATCTGGCAGCCCGCAACAAGTGTTCAGTCAACCAGCATCCGAATTCGTGGCCCGTTTCATGGGCGGCCATAACATTCTGAAGACATCAGCAGGCTTGGTGGCTGTGCGCAGCGACAAAATCGCCGTCCTTGAGGGTGGCTCTACGTCAGAAAAACCCTCACTGAGTGCGACTTTGATTGACATCGAATACCAAGGCAGTTTCAGTTTGTTGTCTTTCAAGCCACAGAGCGATTCCAATGAACCTGTGAGTGTCATGCTGCAAGAGCATCAGGTCAATCATGCGTGGACCGCTGGCCATACTTACCAATTGCAATGGGCAGAGGCCGACAGTCACCTGTTGGGCCCAGGCTTATCTCCTCGACGTTCCCCAATCGCCGCCTGACGATCTCAGGTAATTCACTTTGAAGGAAGACCATGAAAGAAGAGAAACCGCCTGTTGAATCATTAGCGACAGACCGTCGCAAGGTACTTAAAGGTACGGCAGCCATTTTGGCCAGTGGTATTTTTCCAGCGATTCATGCCGAGGAAAAAATCGTGTTGCGCTACTTGGGCACTGCGGTAAACCAAGATAAAAAAATCGCTGAAAAATTCAAGGCTGACACTGGTATCGAAATTCAATATGTGGCTGTGACGACTGACGACGTCACCAAACGCGCTGTCACCGCACCCAATTCATTCGACCTCATCGATACCGAATACTTCTCGTTGAAGAAAATCGTGCCAACGGGTAATTTGCTGGGCATTGATACCAAACGGATTAAAAACGCAGACAAGATCACCACTTTGTTCACCAAAGGTGAAGTAGCAGGTAAAAAAGTGGGCGACCAAGGCACCGCGCCCAAGAAAGTCATGTATTTGGACAAACCAGACAGCAAGACTTTCTCCGCCACACCTACGCAGTACATGACACTGATTCCTACGGTTTACAACGCAGACACATTGGGTATTCGTCCTGACCTGATCAAGCGCCCGATCAACTCTTGGGCCGAATTGCTCAACCCAGAGTTCAAAGGCAAGGCAGCTATTTTGAATATTCCTTCGATTGGCATCATGGATGCGGCCATGGTGGTTGAAGCCAAGGGTATTTACAAATACCCCGATAAAGGCAATATGACCAAGGCGGAAATTGATCTGACCATCAAAACCTTGATCGAAGCCAAAAAAGCCGGTCAATTCCGTGCCCTGTGGAAAGACTTTAACGAGTCCGTCAACCTGATGGCATCTGGTGAAGTTGTCATTCAATCCATGTGGTCGCCAGCCGTGACCGCGGTTCGCACCAAAGGGATTGCCTGTACTTTCCAACCTTTGAAAGAGGGATACCGCGCATGGGCAGCAGGATTTGGTGTGCCTAAGTCTGTCACAGGCAAGAAAGCTGACGGCGTGTACGAGTTCATTAACTGGTTCCTCGACGGTTGGGCGGGCGCTTACCTGAATCGCCAAGGTTATTACAGCGCTGTGCTGGATACCGCTAAAGCCAAAATGGAAGCCTATGAATGGGCTTACTGGATGGAAGGCAAAGCAGCCGCGCAAGACATCAAGTCTCCGAACGGCGATTTGTTGGCCAAGGCCGGCAGTATCCGTGACGGTGGTAGCTATGAAACCCGCATGGGTGGCATTGCCTGCTGGAACGCAGTGATGGACGAGAACGAATACATGGTCAAGAAATGGAACGAGTTCGTCGCTGCTTGACAAACGATTGACCCATGACGACACAGCAAAACACCCAGAACTCAGTCGCACCGCTGCGCATTTCAGCGGGGTGGCAGGCTACGCCTTATTCGATGGTGTTTTTGCTGTTCTTTTTGATTCCCTTGGGGCTGATTCTCATGGTCAGCTTCTGGGAATTCAATGAATATGAAATGATTCCCACATTCACTTGGCACAGCTACATCAGCATATTTGAAGGCTGCACCCAGTTGAATGAATACGGAGATACTTGCGTCACGCTAAAAACTTATGGATCTACCATTCGCATCAGTTTGATTGTGTGGTTCATTACCTTGATACTCGGTTTCTCTGTCGCCTATTTCTTGGCGTTTTGTGTCCGTACCACTGCCATGCAAACCATGTTGTTTGTGTTGTGCACTGTGCCATTTTGGACCTCTAACGTCATTCGCATGATTTCTTGGATTCCACTGCTGGGCAGAAACGGCTTGGTCAATCAGTCGCTGGTCGGTATGGGTTTGGTGGACCAGCCTGTGGAGTGGCTGTTGTTTTCCGAATTTTCCGTCGTTCTGGCGTTTGTACATTTGTACACCATGTTCATGATTGTGCCCATTTTTAACTCCATGATGCGCATTGACCGATCTTTGATTGAGGCGGCCACAGACAACGGCGCCACCGCTTGGCAGACCTTGTGGAATGTCATCATTCCGCTGTCACGCACCGGCATCATCATTGG
>Ga0114960_10001768_pt1 | contig 17233 bp, 11 predicted proteins | sample C_130625_MF_Meta_FD_92637 | JGI IMG/M metagenome (GOLD analysis project Ga0114960, IMG submission 92637) | Freshwater microbial communities from Lake Croche, Canada to study carbon cycling - C_130625_MF_MetaG | ecosystem: Environmental > Aquatic > Freshwater > Lake | place: Lake Croche, Canada... | reverse complement strand
GAGGCGACCATAGAGCGGCAGAACTTCGGTGCCTTTGGCCAACAGCCCGCCTTTGATGTGGCCTTCGATGGCATCCTGCGCATCGCGAATCTCAGACTCACCCGACAAAAAGACCAGGGTGTCGCCAACAGCTTCGCCCTCAAGTTCGGCGAGCGCTAGAGTCACGCCATCTAGGTAATCTGAGGCTGTTGTCTCGACATCAGGGTCGGCGTCGTCTGACTTTTCGCTGGCTACCGCGCGGTATCGCACCTCGATAGGAAAGCTTCGACCCGAAACCTCAATAATCGGTGCGTCGCCAAAGTGGCGGCTAAACGAGCCGGGGTCGATGGTTGCCGAGGTGATTATCAGCTTGAGGTCGGGCCGCTTTGGCAACAGCTGTTTCAAATATCCCAGCAAAAAGTCGATGTTTAGGCTGCGCTCATGTGCTTCGTCGATGATGATGGTGTCGTATTGACTGAGAGTTCGATCACCCTGCAAGGCCGCCAACAGGATGCCGTCGGTCATAACTTTGACCCGAGTTTCGGCGCTGGCACGATCGGTGAAACGAACCTGATAGCCGACTATGCCGCCCAGCTCAACGCCCAGTTCTTCGCTGATTCGCTCAGCCACCGCACGAGCGGCGATGCGCCGGGGTTGAGTGTGGGCGATGCTCTTTTGGCCGAGCTCAAGGCACATCTTTGGCAGCTGAGTGGTTTTTCCCGAACCGGTTGCACCCGCAACGATTACAACCTGGTTGCTGCGAATCGCCTCGACGATTTCGTCGTGCAGTTGGCTGACCGGCAGGTCAGGCGGGTAACTTATGTGCACGGTGTGCCGGGGCTAGACCATTTTTGAGGTGTCGCCGACCAAAACCGTGTTGTCGGCTGGCACTGGCGCATTTGCAGCTTTGAAGATCTCTTCGGCGAACTCTTCAACGCTATAGAGCTTTCCAACTTCGGCGATGCGACTTTCGATTGCACCCGGGTTTGAGCGGTCGAGCAACATGGCGGTGGCTGTCCCGACAATCATGTCGCCCGAAACCACAACAAAACCGATGCCTTTTTCAGCCAAGGCTGGAATGCGCTCGCGAAGTGCATCTTCACCCGCGCGCTTGCTTAGAGCAACCGGCATGTATTCGGGAAGTGACTCAAACGTGTGCACAAAGTGGGCTTGGTGGCTTGTGATGAAAACCACTCGACCACCGTCACCCATGATCGAAGTCATGGTTTCGAGCAGGTTGACCTGGGCATCTCGGTTCAAAATGAGTGCATAGTCTTCACCCTTGCCAGCCTCCATGCCACCAGAAGCGTTCATGACCAAAAAGTCGAGTGAACCAAACTCGGCAACGATGAGGTCGCGGGCTGCGGCAACTGAGGCGTAGTCGGTGAGATCGGCCTGCACCGTTAGGGCTGTTCCGTCCGCCGCACGAATCGCCTCAGCGATTTTTTCGGCGCGAGCTGCTTTGTCGCGGTAGTTGATCACAACTTTTGCGCCGGCCGCAGCAAAAAGTTGAACGGTTGCCGCGCCAATGCCACGCGAAGAACCTGAAACAAAAACGGTTTTACCAGCGAGATTCACAGAAGTCATAACTTGAGATTACCGCACTGAGCTGGCTGAAACCCTTATGAAACGTGGATGCGCGGCCGACGCTTTGACGAAGGCTCAGCCTGCCGCAAAACCTCGCGCGTGGTCACCGCAATCTCGCCGCCACCGGTCGACAAGAACTTGAGCATGTTCGAAATCGGGTTGCCATCGTTCCACTCAAAATAAATGTCGGGAATGATGCCGTATTCATCGCGAATCGCTAGCGCCACGGCGGCGAGCGCATTTGGAATCGAACTGCTGTTGACCCTGAGAACTCTGAAGCCGAACTTGTTTTCGCCAATTACATTCATGTCTTCTAAAAACTCTGACGAATCTTTGACGTCAATTTCTAAGAAAATTACTGAGCTGTTTGAAGGAATGTGATTGAACTTGCGCTCGTCGCGCGCTTTGGCGCGATACTCCTCTTCGCCACCACCGTGAGGCTCGTGGGCAACCAAACTGATGATGTCGAACTCGCCGCTTTCTTCAGCCAAGAACGCGTGGGCTCGCTCATCGAAGTGAACCGTGCGGGCGCGCAGCTCAAACGAACGACGGATTCTCGAGAAAATCGAAACCAACACAATTGCCGCAATAAATACGCTAGCGATTCGCACACCGTCGGGGCGCTCGAGGATGTTTTGAATAGTTGTGTAGATAAACACCGCCGTGATGAAACCGAACCCGACCATCGCGCGATACTTTTGCTTGCGCCGAGCCAAAAGGGTTGCTGCGAATGAAGCCGAGGTAATGAGCACCAAAACGCCGGTTGCATAGGCGCCGGCCTGAGCGTCAACGTTTGCGTTGAACATTATGGTCACCACAATGGCGATGGTGGTGTAGACCATGATCAACGGCCGGCTGAGGGCCGCCCACTGAGGAGCCATTCCATATCGTGGCAAAAAGCGTGGAACCAAGTTGAGCAAACCTGCCAACGCCGAGGCGCCCGCAAACCAAAGAATCAGGATGGTTGAAATGTCATAGATTGTGCCAAAAACATTACCCAGGTTTTCATGGGCAAGGTATGCCAAAGCACGACCAGAGGCCGCGCCACCCTCGTGAAATAAGTCTTGCGGAATCAACAGGGTCGTCACAAAACTGGTCGAAATAAGAAACACGCTCATGATCACAGCGGCAGTGGTGAGCAGTCGGTGAGCACCTTTGATGCGAGTAATCGGAGGGCCAACCGGATCATCTGCCGAACCTCGAATCTGAGGCATAACCGCAACACCGGTCTCAAAACCAGAAAGACCGAGTGCGAGTTTAGGAAACACGATCAACGCAATAAAAATCATCTGCATTGGGTTGCCGTGTTCCTGAAGAAGCTTTTGCCACCATCCGTCAAATGAAAGATCGCTTTTGCCCTGAAAAATCAAGATGCTTGAGTTGATAACCACAACAGCGTTGAGGCTCAAATAAGTTACCACCAAGCCAACCGCTAGACCGATGGCCTCTTTGAAGCCGATGAGAAATACGATGCTCAAAACAGCAATCAGCGCGATCGTGATTATGAGGTTTGAGCCCGACATGTTTTGCGCGACAAATGGGTTTTGCACGATGTGGGCAGAAGCGTCAGCGGCCGAAAGCGTGATCGTGATCATAAAGTCGGTTGCCGCGAACCCGAGCATCACCAAAACAAACAGCTTGCCAAGCCACCAGGGCAAAAGTTTTTCGAGTAGGTGAATCGAACCTTCACCTTTATAACTGCCGCTCGCGACTTTGCGATAAACCGGCAGAGCGCCAAATAGGGTCAAAGCAACCAAAATCAGAGTTGCGATTGGCGAGAGAAAACCTGCCGCCAAAGCGGCGATGGCCGGTTGATAACCCAGGGTAGAAAAATAATCGACACCGGTGAGGCACATTACGGCCCACCAGCTGTGGCCACCGTGAAACCGGCTCGCTTCGGTGCCTTCAGATTTCAAAAACCAACGGGTAAAACCATTTCGGTTTCGGCCGTCAGGTTCACGAATCAACGTGGTGGTGTGTTCAGTGGGAATTTCTTCTTCGAATTGTTCAGTGGATTCCACTTGAAAGCTTCGCTCTCTGCTGGCTGGGTGCCACGCTCAGTTTCTTTCAAGCCAAAAGCTTACACCGCAATACAGTGGGCATTTTTCTTGCGACTAACCTCAAAACTGTAATCTTGAAATATGGCCAACCTTTTGATTTTTGACGGAGACTGCGGTTTTTGCACCAGTGTTGCTCTGTGGGTTGAGAAGCGCTGGAGCGGCCGAGTCGAAATCAGGCCTTACCAGTTCGCTAACCTGAGCGAGTTTGGCCTGAGCATCGAGCAGGCAGCATCCAAGGTTTATTTGGTTGCCGATGAGGCGAAATTTGCCGGTCACGAGGTTGTCGCCGAACTCATCAGACTGCGCCGGCCAAAATCACTGGGATGGCTGGCCAGCTTGATCGTGTCAAAACCCCTAACCCCAGTCTCAACTTGGGCCTATGCGCTGATCGCCAAGAACCGACATAAGCTCCCCGGGGGCACGCCCGCCTGCCAAATGCCTCGTTGATAGTTCGGGTAAACTTGGGTGCGTAACAATCCTCCCCTTTAGTACCTAGGAATTTTTATGACTCAAGCAAATATTGGTGTAGTTGGCCTGGCCGTGATGGGCTCAAACCTAGCCCGCAACCTCGCCAGCCGCGAAGGCAACACCGTTGCCATTTATAACCGCTCGGTAGAGCGCACCGACTTGCTTATGAGTGAACACCCTGAAGCCGGCTTCATTGCCAGCGAAACAATCGACGAATTCGTTGCCTCACTTGCCAAACCGCGCACAGCAATCATCATGGTTCAGGCTGGCAAGGGAACCGACGCTGTGATTTCTCAGTTGGCAGAGCGCTTCGAACCAGGCGACATTATTGTTGACGGCGGAAACGCACTTTTTACCGACACCATTCGTCGCGAAAAAGATGTGAGCGCAAAAGGCATCAACTTTGTTGGAGCGGGAATTTCTGGCGGCGAAGAAGGAGCTCTCAAAGGCCCGAGCATCATGCCTGGCGGAAGCGTCGAGGCTTATAAAACACTCGGACCGATTCTGGCCTCAATCGCTGCCATCGCCGAAGGAGAGCCTTGCGTGACTCACATCGGCACCGACGGCGCTGGGCACTTCATCAAGATGATTCACAACGGCATCGAGTATGCCGACATGCAGCTAATCGCCGAGGCCTACGACATTTTGCGCCAGGCCGGTGGCTACACCCCAGCCGAGGTCGCTGGCATTTTTGAAGAGTGGAACAAAGGTGACCTTGAGTCATTCTTAATTGAGATCACGGCCGAAGTTCTAAAACAGGTTGACGCCAAGACTGGCAAGCCACTGGTCGATGTGATTCTTGACCAGGCTGGTTCCAAGGGCACTGGCGTCTGGACTGTTCAGACCGCCCTGGACCTTGGCACTCCGGTCTCGGGCATCGCCGAGGCAGTATTTGCTCGCTCGCTCTCGTCACAGGCCAGCCAGCGCGCAGCCGTCGATGGCTTGCCGGCAGATGCAACCACTTGGGCAATCGCTGACCGTGCAGCATTCGTTGAAGATGTGCGTCGCGCGCTTTATGCCTCAAAACTCGTTGCTTATTCACAGGGTTTCGACGCGATTCGCGCAGGCGCCAAAGAATACAACTGGAACATTGACCTAGGCGCGGTCTCGAAAATCTGGCGCGGTGGTTGCATTATTCGCGCGCAGTTCCTAAACCGAATTGCCGACGCCTACAAAGCCAACCCAGTTCTTGAGTCGCTAATCTTTGACCCATATTTCAAGCAGGCCGTGGCCAACTCAGTGGCCTCATGGCGAACAGTTGTGGCTCACGCTTCATTGGCCGGAATCCCGATTCCTGCTTTCGCTTCGTCACTCAGCTACTACGACGGTTTGCGTTCACCTCGCCTGCCGGCCGCGCTAGTGCAGGGCCAACGTGACTTCTTTGGCGCCCATACTTACAAGCGCGTCGACCTCGAGGGAACGTTCCACACCCTTTGGTCGGGCGACCGCAGTGAAGTAGAGCAGGCGCCAAGCACCCACTAGTCTCTGGCTAGTGTCCGTGCGATCGTTCGAGCTTTGAACCCTCGACGTCAACGTCTGGCAGGATTCGGTCTAGCCACTTTGGCAGCCACCAGGCTTTATCGCCCAGCAGCGTCATGAAAGCCGGGACCAAGAGAAGTCTTACCAAGAACGCGTCAATCAAAACGCCGACGGCTAGACCAAAGCCGATTGGGCGCACAGAACTCAGGTGAGAGAACGCAAACCCACCAAAAACGGTAATCATGATGATTGCCGCAGCAACCACAACCGAACGTCCCAAGCGAATTCCCTGCACGATTGACTCGCGCGCTGACTTGCCGTGAACGAATGCCTCGCGCATACCTGAAACCAAAAACAGCTGATAGTCCATGGCCAAACCAAAGAGAATTCCAATGAGCATGGTTGGCAAGAAGCTTAGGATCGGTCCAGGGTTGTGGATGTCAAACAAGAAACCTAACCAGCCCCACTGGTGAACGGCAACAACGGCGCCGATCGTTGCAAAAACCGTGAGCAAGAAGCCACCGCTAGCAATCAATGGCACCGCGATAGACCTAAACACCAAAATCAGCAGCAACAGCGAAAGCAAAATGACGGTGCCGAGGTAAAGCGGCAGGGCGTCGTTTAGTTTTTGAGAGACGTCAATGTTGCTGGCCGTGATTCCGGTTACACCGAGCTTTCCGTCATATTTTTCTAGGATGCTTGGTGCTAGGTCACGCAAGTCTCTGACCAGAGTTTCAGTCTCGGCGCTGGCCGGACCTTTTTGCGAAAGAACCTGGAATAGGTAGGTTTTGCCGTCTTTTGAAACGGCGGCTGGGGTTGCGGCAGAAACGTTTTCAAGCTTCAAGATGTCGGTTACGACTGCTGCCTGAAGCGCCACCGAGTCGGTGCGTTTTTCTGGAATCGCAACAACGGCAGCGATTTGCCCGTTGGCTCCCTCTCCAAAAGCTTTGGTGATGAGAGTGTACGACTTGTAGGCCGTGCTATCGACCGGCTCTGAGCCGCCGTCTGGCAAGCCGAGTCGAAGCGACGAAGCCGGCAACGAAACGATGGCCAAAATGGCGATTGAGAAAGCCAACGCAACCCAAGGTCGCTTGGTTGCCCATACTGACCGTTTTGATTTGGTCTCAGGCTCTTTAGCACTATCAGCGGATGAAGCCTGTGCGGCCTGCAAGTTTGCGGTTGCCAAACGCTCGCGCTTGCTAAGAATCTTCGTGCCTACGAGACGGAGCAGCGCGGGCGTGAAGGTTAGAGCTATTGCAACTGAGATCACAATGGCAACTGCACCCATTGAACCCATCAGACCCAAGAAGCCGATGCCGGTTAGGTTGAGTGCCGCTAGCGCAATAACCACGGTAAGGCCGGCAAATAAAACCGCGTTTCCAGAGGTTCCGTTGGCAAGAGCAATCGACTCCCGCATTTGCATGCCCGCCTTGAGTTGACGGCGGTGACGGTTGATGATGAAGAGCGAATAGTCGATGCCAACGGCAAGACCCAACATCACCCCGAGCGTAGGTGTTGTCGAGGTCATCGAGATAACTGCGGCCAGGGCCATGGTAAGAGTTGCTGAAACTCCAACTCCGAAGAGGGCTGCCAGCAGAGGCAATCCAGCGCCAACGAAGGTTCCGAGCATCAACAACAGCACGATTGCTGCAATGACCACGCCAATAATTTCACCAGTTCCAAGAAGGCCATCCAGCGACTGAACTAAGTCCTTCGAAAACTCAACTTGAACTCCGGTTAGCTTGGCAGTTGCGATTGCATCGGCAGCAGCCTTGATCTGGTTTTTTTCAACTTCGTCCAGTGGCTTATCGAAATAGATTGTTGCGAGTGCGGTCTGGTGATCTTTTGAAACCAGGCTGAAGTTGCTTGACGCTGTCAAAATCTGCTCGCCGTAACCGAGCTCAGTTGACTGGCTTTCGAGCATGGCAAGTTGCGAGTCGATTTTTGCTTGCGAGTCGTTGAAAGCTGATGCCTGCAAAAGCGGTTTGGCAGCGTTTAGCTGGGCTTGCGCTTGGTCAAGCTGCTGGCGAGCTGCAATAATTTGCGCTTTGCCCGCGGTGACTTTAGCTTTTTGCCCGTCAATCTGCGCCTGCGACTCAAAAGGATCTAGCGTTGATGAAACCGAGGGCAACTTGGCCGATGACGCCAGTGCCGCTTTGATTTCAGAGATTTGGGTTTCACTAAAAGCGCTGCCGGTGGTGGAGTGAAAAACAACTTGACCCGAGCCGTGGCTGGCTGCCGGAAAAGATGCCTTTAGCTCGTCAATGACGACCTGCGAAGGAATTCCGTCGATGCTCATGGCCGTTGAAAGTTTGGCGTTGCCCAGCAACATCAGTGTCACGGTTGACGCCAAAATCAATGTCCAGGTGGCAACGACGATCCAAGCGCGGCGAGCCGAGAAGGCGCCCAAACGAAAAAGTAATTCAGCCATGGTGGTTTTGTCTTTCTAATTAGCCGTGAAACGGCATTAAGGCATTGTCTGGAATTTGGCCGAAACTGCCGCGTTGGTAGTCACTCATTGCCTCATAGATTTGCTCTTTGGTGTTCATCACAAAAGGACCATAGGCAACCACCGGCTCGCGAATCGGCTGGCCGCCGAGCAAGAAGACCTCAAGCGCATTGTGTCGTGAATCTTGGGTTTGACTTGCAGTCAGTGTGATGCGATCACCGGTTGCAAAAACTGCCAGGTTGCCTGTGCTCACAGCAGCGGGTTTGGCTCCGGGCGCAAAAGCGCTTGACTCGCCAACAGTTCCCTGCCCAGCCAAGACATAGGCGAGGGCATTGAACATCGGGTTCCAAGGAATCGACACCGAAGCACCCGGGGCCAAGGTAACGTGGGCGATTGTCATAGGCGTCTGAGATTTGCCCGGACCAACATGGCCATCTATGTCACCGGCGAGCACTCGAATCAGTGCGCCTCCATCCTGGCTAGAAATTAACTTGACGTCGTTGCCCTCGAGACTCTGATAAGCCGGTGGACTCATCTTCTTGTTGCTCGGTAGGTTGATCCAAAGTTGAATGCCGTGAAAAATGCCGCCCGACATAACCAATGCTTCGGGTGGTGTCTCAATGTGAAGCACGCCAGCGCCCGCGGTCATGTATTGCGTCGCGCCATCCTGAATAGTTCCGCCGCCACCATGGCTGTCTTGGTGTTGAAAAGTGCCGTCAATCATGTAGGTAAAAGTTTCGAAGCCACGGTGCGGGTGCCAAGGGGTTCCTTTAGGCTCCATAGGCAGGTACTCAACCTCACCCATTTGGTCCATGTGGATGAACGGGTCTATGTCGTCGTAGCTGACTCCGGCGAATGCGCGGGTGACCGGAAAACCTTCGCCCTCGTAGGCCTGCGGACCGCGAGTTACCGATTTGACGGCGCGGGCTCGACCCTGGCTCGGGCTTAGGCGGGGAAGCGTCAGGGTGTCTGCGGTCACGGCTGGCATATGAACCTTCTTTCGCTTTAACCAATGCTTTGATGACTTTCTTTATTCCAGTTAGCCTTAAGCCATGGCAGTTCTAAGCACCTTGGATGAAGCGCAACTCGCCGCGACCGGACTCACCAGTGCGCAGGTGACCGAGCGGGTCGGACTCGGTTTGGTGAATCAACAAAAGTTGGATTCAAGCCGAAGTTTTGCAAGTATTTTGCGCGCTAACCTCTTCACACTTTTCAACGCTGTCGTTGGTGGTGCGTTTTTGATCTTGCTCGCTCTCGGACAATGGAAAGACGCTCTGTTTGGCTTTGCCGTAGTCACAAACATCAGCATCGGGATAATCCAAGAATTTATTGCCAAACGTGCTCTCGACCGTCTTGCCCTGCTTCACCAGCCGAATGCTCGCGTGCGACGAAACGGCGAGTCTTTGCAGATAGAAACCCATCAGATTGTTCTTGACGATTTGCTCGAGCTTAGAGCCGGCGATCAGATTTTGGCTGATGCAGTGATTGTTGAACAGCGCGACATCGACATCGACGAATCTTTGCTTACTGGGGAGTCAGAACCGGTTCAGAAACGGGTTGGCGATGAGGTCTTGGCCGGCTCCGGTGTTTTAGAAGGGTCGGCTACGGCAAGGGTGAATCGGGTTGGTGCAGACACCTACGCGAGCAAAATAACGCTCGAGGCGCGCAGGTTCTCGCTGGTGAGCTCGGAGCTTCGAAACTCGCTGGCCCGAATCATCAAGTGGATTTCGTGGGCGCTGGTGCCGATGATGCTCATCGCAATAAATGGTCAGGTGCAAGCTGTTGGGGGTTGGAGCTCGGCGTTGCATGATGGCCGTTGGCTCGAGGCCACCGTTGCCTCAATCGCGAGCATCGTCGGCATGGTTCCCCAGGGGCTCGTGCTGATCACCAGCATCGCGTTCGCGGTGGCTGCGTTGAAGCTTTCGCGGCAAAAAGTTTTGGTGCAAGAGCTACCGGCCGTTGAAGGTCTAGCGCGGGTCGACACAATTTGTTTCGATAAAACCGGCACACTGACCCAAGGTGACATTCGATTCGACGCGGCGAAAGAGCTGGCTGCAGGTTCAAACTTTCGAGACTGGCGTGAAGTTTTGGGATTCTTCGGCGCACAGGCCGATGCAAACGCCACAACACTTTGCCTGCGCGGTCACTTCACCGCACCCGCTGGTCTAACTGCGAGCGACGCAGTGGCTTTCACTTCAAGTAAAAAGTTGAGCAGCTTCACCTTTGCGGCGAACAGCGGCCAAGGTTTTGAAACTTTTACTTTGGGCGCCCCAGAGATGGTGCTCGACGCAAAAACACACGCGGATGCCCTAGCGGCAGCCGGCGAACTTGCGAACACGGGCCGTCGAACGTTGGTGTTGACGGCAAGCGCCGGGGCTGCCGATCAAGACCTGCCAACCTCTCGAGTCGCATTGGCTCTGGTTACCTTTCGCGAGCAGGTAAGGCTGGATGCCGCCGAAACGCTTGGCTATTTCAAAGCTCAAGGCGTGACCGTAAAAGTGATTTCTGGCGACAACCCCAACACGGTGGCAGCGGTTGCGCGCGAAGCGGGCCTCGAGTTTCAAGGCACCGGATTTGACGCTCGTAACCTGCCAGAGAATCTGACCGAGCTCGCGAACATCCTTGAAGTTGAATCGGTGTTTGGTCGCGTCACGCCCGAACAAAAACGAAACATGGTTGCAGCAATGCAGAGCCGCGGCCATGTGATTGCCATGACCGGTGACGGGGTCAACGACGCGCTCGCCCTCAAAAAGGCAGACCTCGGAATCGCCATGGGCAGTGCCGCCGCCGCAACCAAGGCCGTCTCTAACCTGGTGTTACTCGACAGCAAATTCTCTTCGCTGCCTGGAGTCGTTAGCGAAGGTCGGCGCGTGATTGCCAACATCGAACGCGTTTCGCGGCTCTTCCTAACCAAAGTGGTTTGGGCGATGACCCTCACTTTGGTGTTCGGCAGCTTCTTGTGGGCCTACCCGATCTTGCCCCGCCAGATTTCAGCGATGGATGTTTTCACCATCGGCCTACCCTCGTTTGCCCTTGCGCTGTTGCCGAATTCCCGACGCTACCTTCCGGGTTTTCTAAAACGTGCGCTGTATTTTTGTGTTCCCGGCGGGCTAATAGTTGGCGGGTCAGTGATCGCCCTCGACGTTTGGTTGAGAAACGCGGGCTACTCGGTCGAGGAGGAACGCACATCCACCGCGATTTTGATGTCAATCGCCGGCCTGTGGGTTCTTTGCGCACTCGCCCGCCCATTCACTCGCGCGAGCTTGAGTATTGTCGTGGCAATGTATGCCCTTATGGTCGCCACTTTTGCGGTGCCCGCAATCGGCAACTTTTTTGGCTTCACGCAGCTCGACCCTGCGCAGTGGTTCGCGCCGGTTCTTTTGGGCGTTCTCGTGTGTGCTGGGTTAGAAACTGTAAATCGCCTTGTGGCGGCCAGGGCAGTCACGGTAGGCACTGCTCAGCCGAACTAGCTTTATGGGTGGCGAAGCGGTGAAGCCGGCAGGCGCTCTTGCGCCACCCACTTGCTGTTATAGCCGGTGCTAGAAGCCAACAGGTCGAGGTATGGCTTGGCGTCGAAGTTTTCGGGTCCAAGAACACCTTGGCCCTGCCAAACTCCAGTTGCCACTAGCTCTAAAGCCACCAACGGGTTAAGAGCGGTTTGCCAAACAACGCACTGGGTTTCAAACTCAGCCATTGTGTCAGCGTTGTCGGCTACGTGATACAGATAGGTCGCGCGCTCGCGTCCCTCTTTGTCTTTGCCTGTCACTAGAACGCCGGCGCAGGTTTTGCCCGTCATGTTTGGGCCAATCTTTGCCGGGTCAGGCAGCACGGCCGCTACTAGGTCGCGGGGCGCTACATCCACCGGGCCTTGGGCAGAACGCACGCGAGTCGGTTTGGTTGCGTCGAGGCCAAGTTTGTGAAGGGTTTTCAAGACGTCGATGAACTCGTCGCCGAGACCATACTTGAAACTCACCCGACCAGCATCGAGAACGCGTGGCAACATTGTGACTTCTTCGTGCTCAACGTTTACGCAGGCAACCGCGCCGATGCCCTCCGGAAACTCGAAAACCTCGGGTTCGCTAAATGGTTCGGTCGTGAACCATCCCTTGCCGCGTTCAAATAGAACCGGCGGGTTTAGACACTCTTCGATGGTCGTCCAAATCGAAAAAGATGGTGCAAAAATTTCTTTGCCGGTGGCGTCAAACACGGCAAGGTTTGCGCCGTCTCGCACGCCCAACTCATAGATTTCGCTGAACAGGTGGTCGGAGGCGTAGCGAGCGAAAACGTTGCTTAGGCCAGGCTCAACGCCGACTCCAACAAGGGCAAGCTTTCCGGCGCGTTCCCACTGTTCATTCAGCGCAAACTGAGCGTCGCCGAGCATGATGCCCGGTTTGTGAAACGGGTCAGTTTCGTGAGCTTCTGACAAACTCATCGCCATGTCGAGGTAGTTTGCCCCAGCTGTGTAGGCGGCCGAAAAAATGGTTGGCAAAAACTTAGGCTCAACCGCGTTCACAATGAAATCGGTGTTGTGCTCCCGGCAAAGTTCAACCATTGCGGCAGCGCTGCTAGCGTCGACCTGGGCAGCGACAAACTTGCTGGCGATCTCGTCTCCGTGGCGATTACGCACCCATTCGATGCTTGCCTCAGCACGACGAATGTCGTAGTCAGAAACCACCATGAGCTCAAAAAACTCACGTCTGGCCGCAATCTTTACAATCGCATCGCCAACGCCGCCTGCACCAATCAACAAAATTCTCATGGTTCAAGCCTACTGATTTAAGATTCGAGTGCCTGCTTGAGGTCAGCCAAAAGATCCGAAATGCCCTCTAGCCCGACCGAAAGGCGAACGATGTCACCGGTCACTTCGATTGGGGTTCCAACCGCCGAGGAGTGGGTCATGGTCGCAGGGTGGTTCACAAGCGACTCAACACCGCCCAAGCTCTCGGCGAGTGCGAACAACCGGGTGGCCTGCACGAATCGAATCGCCTCGCGAGTACCGGCATCCGAGCCATTTTCGTTGCCCGCGAAACGTAATGAAACCATTCCACCAAAACCGTGCATTTGGCGGCTGGCCAATTCATGTTGCGGGTGACTGGCAAGACCTGGGTAATAAACCTCAGCAACACCTGGGTGAGCGACCAAAAAGTCTGCGATTGCTGCTGCGTTTGACTGGTGACGGTCCATGCGCACAGCCAAAGTTTTTAGCGACCGATGAGTCAACCAACTGTCAAAGGGGCTCGAGACCGCACCCAGCGCGTAGTGCAAATAGCGGAACTTTTCGGCAAGGTCACTATCGCTGACCACGACGGCACCGCCCAAGATGTCGCTGTGGCCTCCTAGATATTTAGTTGTCGAGTGCACGACGATGTCAGCCCCTAACTCGAGAGGGCGTTGCAGGTAGGGCGAGCAGAACGTGTTGTCAACAACGGTTAGGGCACCGTATTCGTGTGCGACCTTCGAGGTCAGGCTAATGTCAAACACCGTAAGCTTTGGGTTGCTCGGGGTCTCGATCCAGACCAGCTTGGTTTGCCCTGGACGAATCGCAGAGCGCAAAGCGTCCTCGTCGTTTAGGTCTGCGAGGTCAAACTCGATGCCCCACTCTCGATAAACCTTGTTGAAAAGTCGAAAGGTTCCGCCATAAAGCTCATTGGCCAAAACGACGTGGTCACCCGGTTTCAAAACCGCGCGGATGACAGTGTCTTCGGCGGCGATGCCGCTCGCAAAACTGAAGCCATACTTGCCGCCCTCGAGACTGGCGAGAGCTTCTTGAAGAGCATCTCGAGTTGGGTTTGCGACTCGACTGTACTCGTAGCCGTTGCGGTGCACGCCAACAGCGTCTTGCCGGTGGGTTGATGCCAGGTGGATTGGCGGCATAACCGCGCCGGTGAGCTCGTCGGGCTCTTGTGCAATGTGAATGGCGCGGGTTTCAAATTCGGTCATGATGAACTTTCACGTTTGGGGCAGAAGTCTTTGGTTTGGTTGTCAAAATTTCGGCGGGGGCAATCCACCGAGCCAATACAAGTTTAAAGCGAAATCCCGCCAGGCCTTTCGGACTGGCGGGATTTCAGAGTGTGTTACGCGAGATTACTTAAGGGTAACCTTTGCGCCAGCAGCCTCAAGGGCAGCCTTTGCCTTCTCGGCTGCATCCTTGCTTGCGCCTTCAAGAACTACTGAAGGTGCGCTGTCAACAACAGCCTTAGCTTCGCCAAGACCTAGTGAGGTTAGCGCGCGAACTTCCTTGATGACCTGGATCTTCTGGTCGCCAGCAGCCTCAAGAACGACGTCGAATGAGTCCTTCTCTTCAGCGGCTTCTGCAGGTGCTGCTGCACCGGCTGCGGCAACTGCTACTGGGGCAGCTGCGGTTACTTCGAACTCTGCTTCGAAGGCCTTTACGAACTCGCTGAGTTCAATAAGGGTTAGTTCCTTGAAAGCGTCGATTAGCTGTGCGGTGGTTAGCTTAGCCATTTGATTTTCTCCTTGTGTTTGGTTTTAAAGATTTGAGGTTTTGAAACTTTGGTTTTTTGGTTACGCGTCTTTTTTGGCACGAAGCGCGTCGACTGTGCGAACGGCCTGTGAAAGGGGAGCGTTGAAAAGATAAGCGGCGCTGAATAGCGAAGCCTTGAAAACGCCAGCGGCCTTAGCCAATAGCACTTCGCGGGTTTCGAGGTCAGCAAGCTTCTTAACGTCGTCGGCTGAAAGCGGAGCGCCGTCAAGCACACCATTCTTTACAACCAATAGTGGGTTCTCTTTTGCAAAGTCACGCAAAGCTTTTGCCACTGAGACGGCGTCTCCGTGAACAAATACCATTGCGCTAGGGCCGAAGAGGTGGCCGTCAAATGCGGTCACTCCTGCGTTCTTAGCTGCAATCGATAGCAGTGTGTTTTTTGCAACGGAGTAGGTTGCGTTCTCGCTGATGTCGCGGCGCAATTGCTTGAGCTGCTCAACGGTGAGACCGCGGTATTCGGTTAGCAATACAGCAGTTGAGCTTGAGAACTTTTCAGTTAGCTCAGCAACTGTGGCTTCCTTATTCGCCATGTCACTCCTTGATTTTTTTCGTTGCCGGTAGCCCCAGGGCAATAAAAAAGCTCCGGCGCACGCGCACGGAGCAAAAACAAACACGATTCAATGAATCATAAATGAGCTACTACATACACCTGCGCTGGCCTTCGCTACTGCGATCCTTCGTCGGCGCACTAAAACTCAAGAAAACTTGGGATTTTGCACGACCGAAACCGGCGGTCTTTGGCTACACCCAAGTTTAGTTGCCCAGCCGCCGGCGCGCAACCTCGGGTTTTAGATAACCCAACATGATTGCCCCGTTAAGAGGTAAATCCCCGCCGACCGAAGTCTGCGGGGATTTACCAACCCAATGAATGCTCTAACTATAACACGCGGTTGTCACTTTTAGTTAACCTAAGACACGCTTACGTTGCTGATTGTTTGCAAAGTGAACAAAATCCAGCAAAAGGGCTAGTCGCGAGGCTTGCGACGGCCGCCGCCACCTGACGGACGATCATTCCAACGACCCTTACCGTTGCCACCGAAGTTGCCACGACGAGGTCCGCGGTCATCGCGGCCACGACCACCACGGTCGCCACCACCATTACCGCCGCCAAAGTCGAGCACGTCGGCCGCCGGAGGTGGAGCGATCGGACCCGCGAGCTGCTCAAGCAACTCTGAGGAAGGGCGAACATCCGAGAAAATGCCATCGCGGTCAGCGCGACGCAACAGGTCTTCAAGACGGCGGCGACGGCTGCGCGGAATCAGTGTGATTACGGTGCCCTCCTTGCCGGCACGACCGGTGCGGCCTGAGCGGTGTAGGTAAGTCTTGTATTCCTCAGGTGGATCAAGCTGAATCACGAGCGCAACATCATCAACGTGGATTCCTCGGGCAGCAACGTCGGTTGCAACGAGCACGCGAACGTGACCCTTGGTGAATCGCTCCAGGTTGCGAGTGCGCTGGTTCTGGTTTAGGTCACCGTGAAGTCGTGCTGAAGGCACACCAGCTTGAGTCAAGCTCTCGCTTAGGCTTTCGGCGGTCATCTTGGTGCGAGTAAAGATAAGTGCCTTGCCCTCACCCTGAACTAGGCGAAGCAAAACGGCACTGCGGTCTTCGTTGTCGACCTGAAAGACGCGGTGAACGATGGTTGAAGTCTCTTGAGTCTCGTTAGGAACCTCATAAACATAAGGGTTTGGCAAGAACTCTTTAACAAGAGCGTCAACTTCACGGTCAAGCGTTGCTGAGAACAGCAACTTTTGGCTGTCGCCGGTTGCACGCATGATGCGACGCACGCCCTCGATGAAACCAAGATCACACATGTGGTCGGCTTCGTCAATCACGATGGTCTCAACTTCGCTGAGGTCGATGATCTTCTGAGCCATTAGGTCTTCAAGACGACCCGGGGTTGCAACAACAATGTCAACACCGCGGCTAAGCGCGATTTCTTGACGACGCTGAGGCACGCCACCATAGATGCAGCAGGTATAGAACCCAACGGCACGGCTTAGAGCCGAAACGGTGCGGTCAATCTGGTCGGCCAACTCGCGAGTCGGAGCCAAGATTAGTGCGCGAGGCTTACCCGGCTTGCGAGGCTGTGAACCAGCCGCAACGAGCTTTGAGATAACAGGAACCGAGAAGGCGATGGTCTTTCCCGAACCGGTTTTTCCGCGACCAAGAACGTGACGGCCTTCGATGGCTGCCGGAATCGTTGACTGCTGAATCGGGAACGGAGTCTCGGCGCCCATGCCCTGAAGGGCGGTGAGCAGTCGAGGGTGAAGGTTCATCTCTTCAAAAGTTGTGATGGTCGAAACTTCAGACTGGTCTGCGGTCTCGAGCTTCTCAAGAACCTGGTCTTCAAAGAAGGCCTTCTTGTTTGGGTTGCCTTCACGCGCACCAGCAAAGCTTGAGTCACGGCTGCGGTCGCGCTCAACGCGGTCTGGACGACTGCCATCGCGGTCGGCTGCAAACGGACGACGTTCGCGATTGTCGCGGTCGCCAAATGAGCGACGTTCGCCACCTGCGCGGTTGTCACGGTCTCCAAAAGCTGGACGGCCACCGCGGTCTGAACCACGGTTGTCGCGGTCGCCGAAAGAGCGACGCTCGCCACCACGGTCATCGCGGTTACCGAAAGCCGGACGGCTGTCGCGGTCGCCGAATGAACGACGCTCGCCACCACGGTCTGAACCACGGTTGTCACGGTCGCCAAAAGCT
>Ga0114960_10001767_pt1 | contig 17238 bp, 15 predicted proteins | sample C_130625_MF_Meta_FD_92637 | JGI IMG/M metagenome (GOLD analysis project Ga0114960, IMG submission 92637) | Freshwater microbial communities from Lake Croche, Canada to study carbon cycling - C_130625_MF_MetaG | ecosystem: Environmental > Aquatic > Freshwater > Lake | place: Lake Croche, Canada... | reverse complement strand
TTCCCATGCGGCAAGTGCGATTTTGCTTGCCTCGTTGATAACTTTTCAATGGATCGTGATGCTGCGCAAGCGGCGCTCGCCAGAAACAATTAAATTGCATAAATCCATTGGCATATTTACGGCCGCTGTGGTGTTGCCGATTATGGCCATCACAGGAATCCTCAGCTCCATATATGTTCTGCGTACTCCTTTTAATCAGGTAACCTATGGGGCATTGCCAATAATCATTGTTATTTGCCTAATCTCTTCGATCCGCAGTGCTATTGCTGGCAAATTTGTTGAGCATGTTGATTCTGCCTACGCGGCCTTTATTGTGCTTTGCTCGGCGGCTCTTTATCGTTTTGCTTGTTTATTTATTTGGCTGGCGCGAGGGGTTTATACCACTCCCACCCAGGCGCCTGTGGATGGGGCGGCGATCATTACCTATTGCATGTTAATTATTTTCCTTGTGGTTCCCTTTGCGATAATCGGCCGGCTTAAGCAGAATCTTTTCCCGATTCTGGCCCTGGCTTCAGTGCTAGTTTGTTCCATGATCTTTGTGCCTTGGCAGTTCTTTGGGGCTCCAACAACCGCCCCTTTCTGGCTTCATATGTCACTCTTTTAGGTGGGTCTTTTAGATTGGCTTTTAGGGCTCGTCTTTATTGGGCTGAATTAATCTTTGTTAATTCATATCAGTCTGTTCGTCATCTTCTGCGCTGATCACTTCCCCGTTGAAAAACTCTGCCAGCCTTTGGGCTTGTACCTGCAAGCCATTGCTTGATTGATGGGGAATTAATTGGCCAATGCTGGCTGGAGTGGTGTTGGCGGGGTTGGAGGTTTCAGTGCTGGCGGCTGGGGGGGCAGTAAGCATCTTTCCTGGCTGCGGTGCAGCCGGTGCTGGAGCTGGAGTTGGGCTGGCTGCCCTTGGGGTTGCCATGGTCCCCGTAGGAATTGGTGGCGCAGCAGCTGTTTGAGAACTGCTTTGTGGCGAAGCAGTTGTGGGGGCAATGGTTGTAGCGGGATTTGGCTTAGCCGCTGCTTCTGGTTGCTTGGCTTCCGCCTGATGGATAGTTGCGGTGCCGGTTTCCAGCACCACCTGACGATGTTGACCCAGGGCCCGTTCGGCCGCCTGTTCCAACAGGGGCAATCGGCTTTGCACCATTGCCACCCAATTGGGGGCCACCCGCACCACGGCCCGTTGGCCATCGAGGCGCACCAGTTCCCCCTGCTGGGAGAGCAACATGCGGGTAGAAGGTAGTTCGAGGCTGGCCAGGATCTGTTGCCAAAGTTCAGCCAGATTGGCGCTGGCAGTGGAAGTTGGGCCGATTGTTGAGATTGAACCTGTGGTTTGAGGGGGCTCTGAACGGCTTCTGGCTGCGGGATTTACTGCTTCATTGGCAATTACCGCTGGATTCGCCGCTGCCCTTGCATTCGCAACTACCCCTGGATTTTGTTCTGCCCGAGGCATCCCTACGGCGGGGGCGGTGCTAGCGCCCGGGGAGATTGTTGCTTTCGGCGGATTCGTGGTCTGTACGGCCTGTACAGGTTCGGCCAGGAGCCCCAGCAGTAATACCTCCAGCCACAGCCGCGGCTGGGCGCTTTGGCGCAACTGCCCCTCGCTCCCCCGCAACTGCTGTTGCCAGCGCAGCAATTTCTCCCGCCCCAACCCCTGGGCCAGGGGCGGTAGGGCGTCGCGGCTGGCGGGGGAAAAGCCAGTTAGTTCCAATTGGTTGGGCGCCACCAGGGCCAGGCAGAGGTCGCGCAGCAACCCCGCCAACCCCTGCAGCACCGAGGAGGGTTCCCGACCCCGGTCGAGCAGCTCCCGGCAACCCTGCAGTAGGGCCAAGGGGTCAGCGGCCACCAGCGATTGGGCCAACTGCAGTAATTCCTGTTCCGGCACCGCCCCCAGCAATTCCCACACCGCCTCTGGCTCCACCGGCGGTGGTAGCAGGCTGAGCTGATCCAGCAGGCTTTCGGCATCCCGCAGGCCCCCCTGGGCCAACTGGGCCACCAGGTGCAAGGCAGCGGCACTGATCTCGATGTTTTCTTCGCCGGCAATCCAGCTGAGGTGACCCTCCAGGGCCCCCATCGGAATGCGCCGGAAATCAAAGCGCTGGCAACGGCTCAGGATTGTGGGCAGCACCCGCTGGGGATCGGTGGTGGCCAGCACAAACACCACATGGGGGGGTGGTTCCTCCAGGGTTTTAAGCAGGGCGTTGAAGGCTGCGGTGGAGAGCATGTGGCATTCGTCCACCACATACACCTTCCAGCGGGCCTGCACCGGCGCAAAGCGGGAGCGTTCGATAAGGTCGCGGATGTTGTCTACGCCGGTGTTGGAGGCGGCGTCGATTTCGATCACATCCAACGCAGCCCCGGCACTGATCGAGCGGCACAGTTCACATTGGCCGCAGGGTTCCGGGGTGGGTCCCTCGCTGCTTAAACAATTGAGCGAACGGGCGAGGATCCGGGCACTGGAGGTTTTGCCGGTACCCCGGGGGCCGGTGAATAGATAGGCCGGGGCAATGCGATCCCTGCGCAGGGCATTGCTAAGCGTGGCGGCGATGGCCTCCTGGCCCACAAGCTGGTCAAACCGCTGGGGTCTGTACTTGTGGTGAAGGGGTTCGTAGGCCATGGGCCGAGGCTACTCAGACCTGGGGGCCTCCCCCAGCAGCCGCTGCAGCCGCTCCTCCAATTCCTGCACCGCCGCCAGTTGATCCGCCAGGGTTTGGGCGGCCAGCCGGTGGGGGCTCCTTTGCTCCAGGGCCCTTTGGGCCAGCTGGTCTTTGCCTTCCCGCACGGCATCGGCGGCGGCCTTCCACCAGCTTTCCGTTTGCTGTAGTTCCCGCTCCAGCCGCGCCTGGAGCCTTTGGCGGAGGGCCTCCAATTCCGCCAGGCTGCGTTTGGCCAGCCCCAGCCCCCTGGTCACGGTGAGACCTTGCTGCAGCAGTACCCGCAATACGGCTAGGGCCGCGGCTGGCAACAGTTGCCCTAGGGCCAGGGCACCGAGGGCACCGCTGCCTAGGGCCTGTTCCACCTGGCCGCTGCGGTGCTTGCCGGTTTTGCACCACACGGCGAAGTGTTCGCAATTGTTAAACAGCAGGTTGTAACGCTGTTCGCCGATGCGGCCCATGGCCCGCCGCAGGGTTTGGCCGGGGGCATCGGCCTGGGGATAGCTCACCACCACGGGCTGTTCGCCGCGGCAAAACTCCAGCAGCGGGCTGCGCAGGATCTCCTGGCCCTCCAGGTAATGGGCCACGGTGCCATCGCCCAGGTCGATGCCGTGGTGCATAAATAGGCCGTGGCGCCGGGGCACCTGTAGGTGATCGGCCGTGGCCATGGGCCTAGGCGGTTTCCTGTTGTTCGAGGCTGGTGGGGTGGGCCAACACCTTGGGGCCGTGACGTTCGTCCACTAGCTCTTGGGTAACCACAAACTTCTGCACGTCATCGCGGTTGGGCAGGTCGTACATCAGGTCGAGCATTAGTTCCTCAACGATGCCGCGCAGGGCCCGGGCGCCGGTCTTGCGGCGGTGGGCCTCCTTGGCAATGGCCCGCACGGCCTCGGGTTGGAATTCCAGCCGCACGCTGTCCATCGACAGCAGGGTTTGAAATTGTTTGATCAGGGCATCCCGCGGTTCGGTGAGGATTGCCTCGAGGGCGTCCTCATCGAGGGGTTCGAGCACGGCGCTCACCGGCATGCGGCCGATGAATTCTGGGATCAGGCCGTAGCGCACCAGGTCGTCGGCCTCCAGGTGGCGGAGGGCATGGATGTTTTCCAGTTCTTTGTTGCGGGCGCGGCCGCGGCTGTCGGCCTGCACGAAGCCGATGGAATTGCGGCCCAGGCGTTTCTGGATGATGTCTTCTAGGCCCACGAAGGCGCCACCGCAGATAAACAAAATCTGGCTGGTGTCGATCTGGATGCAGTCTTGGTAGGGGTGCTTGCGGCCCCCCTGGGGGGGCACGTTGGCCACGGTGCCCTCCAGCAGCTTGAGCAGCGCCTGCTGCACCCCCTCCCCCGACACATCCCGGGTGATGGAGGGGTTTTCGCTCTTGCGGGCGATCTTGTCGATTTCATCGATGTAGATGATGCCGCGCTGGGCTTGCTCCACATCCATGTCGGCTTTTTGCAGCAGCCGCAGCAGGATGTTTTCCACGTCTTCCCCCACATAACCGGCTTCGGTGAGGGTGGTGGCATCGGCCACGGCGAAGGGCACCTCCAGCAGTTCGGCCAGGGTTTGGGCCAGGAGGGTTTTGCCGCAGCCGGTGGGGCCGATTAGCAGGATGTTCGACTTATGCAAACGGGTGGCGTTTTCGTCGTGTTCCCCCTTGCCGTCCCCCTGCCAGGCCAAGCGTTTGTAGTGGTTATATACGGCCACCGCCAGGACTTTTTTGGCTTCGTTTTGGCCCACCACCTGGTGGTCTAGGAAGGTTTTGATCTCCTGGGGTTTGGGGATCGTGGCCAGGGTGGGGGCTGGCTTGGGCGCCTTTTTAGTGGGGGTTGCCTTGCGGCTGGTTTCGCCAGCTACTCGGCCGCCGCCCCCATGGCCTTCAACGAGTTCCTCGTCGAGGATCTCGTTGCACAGATCAATGCACTCATCGCAGATGTAGACCCCTGGTCCTGCGATCAGCTTGCGCACCTGTTCCTGGGACTTGCCGCAGAACGAGCACTTCAGGTGGGCATCGAATTTGGCCATCGCCTGTTGCGGGGTGCCTCAACTTCAAGGATCGGCCTTAAAAGCCTTTCCGTCACCCCCCAATGGGGGGGGTTGCTGGATTGTCAGTCGCGTACGACACGATCAATCAAACCGTAGGCCACTGCTTCGTCTGGCGAGAGAAAGTAGTCACGGTCTGTGTCTTCAGCCACTTTCTCCAGGGATTGGCCTGTGTGTTGGGCCATCAAACCGTTGAGGGTTTCCTTCAAATAAAGAATTTCTTTTGCCTGAATTTCAATGTCTACGGCCTGGCCCTGGGCTCCGCCCATGGGTTGGTGAATCATGATCCGGGCATTGGGCAGGGCCAAGCGCTTGCCTTTGGCGCCGCCACAGAGCAGAAAAGCGCCCATGCTGGCGGCGAGTCCATAGCAAATGGTCACCACATTTGGGGTTACCTGCTGCATGGTGTCGTAGATGGCCAGGCCGGCAGTAACCGATCCCCCCGGGGAATTCACGTAGATCTGAATGTCCTTTTCCGGGTCTTCAGCCTCGAGAAATAGCAGTTGGGCCACGATTGCGTCGGCTACGCCATCGTCGATGCCGGTGCCCAAAAAGATGATCCGTTCCCGCAGTAGGCGGGAATAGATGTCAAAGGCGCGATCCCCCCGGCCGGATTGCTCCACCACCGTGGGCACCAGTGTGTTCTGCCAGTGGCTGTGGACCGGGTGGGGACGGAGGGCGTCGATCACGGGCAGGGAACGGGCGGGCGGTAAGTGGCACTCAATCTATGGGCTGCGCTCAGTCCTTGGCTTTTGCCTTGGCCTTGGCCTTTGGTTTGGCTTTTGCTTCGCTGGCTGCAGTGGTTTCACCGGCTTCATCGGCTTCGCTGGGGGCGGCCGCTAGGGCCACGGTGCTGTGGGCCTCGAGAAACTCAAACAGCTTTTCCTTGAGCAGGTCTTCGGCCACGGCGGCCCGCAGCCGGGCCGGGTCGATGCGGTTGGTGTCGCTCAGCCCGCGGCTCACTTCCTTGAGCTTGGTTTCCAGCTCCTTGTCGTCGAGGCTGATGGCCTCTGCTTTTGCCAGGGCCTGGAGGGCGAGGCTGCGGTGCAGCCGTTCTTCCGCTTCAGCGCGGGAGCTTTGGGCCAGGTTGCGCACCACATCAGGGGTGAAGAGTTTCTTGATGTCGAGCCCCTGCTGGGCCATCTGGGAGGCGGTTTCCTGCAGCAGCACGTTTATCTCCTCGCGGATCAGGCTTTCCGGCAGTTCCACCTCCAGTTCAGCCACCAGCGCCTTGAGCAACGCCTCCTGGCGATTGCTGCGCTGGCGCCGCTCGGTGTCCTGTTTCAGCCGTTCCTCCAGTTGCTGGCGCAGTTCCGCCATGGTCTTGCTGTCACTGGCCTGCTGGGCAAAGGCATCGTCTAGCTCAGGCAGTTCGCGGCCCTTGAGGTCCTTGAGGGTGATGGCGAAGTTGGCGCCGCGGCCGCGGCAGCTTTCCTCGGCGTAGTCGTCGGGGAACTGGCAACTCACCTGGCGTTCCTCCTCCAGCTTCATGCCAACGATCCCTTCCACAAAGCCAGGGATCATGCGGCCGTCTTCCAGTTCCACCTCAAGGCTTTCGGCGCTACCGCCGCTGATGGCTTCGTTGCTGTCGCTGAAGGTGCCGCTGAAGCTCACCACGGCCACATCGCCGAGGGCGGCAGCCCGGTCGGCCACTGGCACCAGGGTGGCCATTTGGCGGCGGGTTTTTTCGAGCATTTCCTCCACCACGGCGGGGTCGAATTCCACGGCCTCGGCTTCGGCCTGGAGCCCCTTGGTGGTTTTCAGCGACGGGGTTGGGGCCACGTCTAGTTCCAGGCTGAGCAGCAGCTCCTGGCCGGGTTCAAAGGAGGCAAGCAGGCTGTCAAAGCCACCGCTCAGTTCCGGTTGGCCGATGGCATTCACCTGCTCCTGGGCCACGGCATCCCGGAAGACGCTGTCTACAAGTTCCTCCAGGGCGGTGGCCTTCACCCGCAGGGGGCCGATCTGTTGCAACAGCACCGGCCGCGGCACCTTGCCCTTGCGGAAGCCGGGCAGCTTGATGGTGCGGCTCAGTTTTTCCAGGGCGGCGTCGTAGGAGGCCTGGCTGCGCTCGGCGGGCACCCCCACCTCCAGGGCCAGGCGACTGCCAGGGCGGGTGGAGGTTGTGACCTTAAGGGCCGTACTCATGGGGGTGATCCGGTAGCAAGCCCACGATCCTAGAAAGTGATGGAGCACCCCCCAGCTGGGGGCCCGGCACGTATTGTTGGTTCGGCAGAAGCACGTAGGGATATTTCATTTTTGGTTCAGCGGCTTGGGCCGCAGGGCTTCCACTGTTGACCCCGTTTCGTTTCCTTGACTCCCGTTTCCGCGGCAGAGCCGCAGACCGTTGCCATCCTTGGAGCCACCGGCGCTGTGGGTCAGGAATTGCTGGCCCTGCTGGAGGAGCGCCGTTTTCCGATTAAGGAATTGCGTCTCCTGGCTTCCCTTCGCTCGGCGGGGGTGAGCCAGCAGTGGCGCGGCCAGTCTTTGCAGGTGCAGCCCGTAACCGCCGAAGCCTTTGTAGGGGTGGACCTGGTGCTGGCCTCCGCTGGCGGGTCGGTGTCGAAGCAATGGGCGCCGGTGGCGGTGGCCCAGGGGGCGGTGGTGATCGACAACTCCAGCGCCTTCCGCCTGGATTCCGAGGTGCCCCTGGTGGTGCCCGAGGTAAACCCCGAGGCGGCCTTTGGCCACCGGGGGGTGATCGCCAATCCCAACTGCACCACAATCCTGCTCACCCTGGCCCTGGCGCCCCTGGCGGCCCGGCGGCCCCTGCGCCGGGTGGTGGTGAGCACCTACCAATCGGCCAGTGGTGCCGGCGCCCGGGCCATGGAGGAATTGCGCCAGCTCAGCCGCACGGTGTTAGACGGCGGCGAACCGGTGAGTGAGGTGCTGCCCCATTCGCTGGCCTTCAACCTGTTTCTGCATAACTCGCCGTTGCAGGCCAATGGCTATTGCGAGGAGGAGCTGAAGATGCTCAACGAAACCCGCAAGATCATGAATTTGCCTGGGTTGCGGCTATCGGCCACCTGTGTGCGGGTGCCGGTGCTGCGGGCCCATTCTGAGGCGGTAAACATTGAATTTGAGGAGCCCTTCCCGGTGGCGGAGGCCCGGGCCCTCTTGGCGGCGGCCCCGGGGGTGGAGCTGCTGGAAAACTTCGAAACCAACCGCTTCCCGATGCCCACCGATGTAACCGGCCGGGATCCGGTGGCGGTGGGTCGGATCCGCCAAGACCTCAGCGATCCCAATGCCCTGGAGCTTTGGCTCTGTGGGGATCAAATTCGCAAGGGGGCAGCCCTGAATGCGGTGCAGATCGCTGAGCTATTGCTGCAGGGGCCCCGGCCATGAGCACCACCCCCACCCCCTTTGGCCGGTTGGTTACGGCGATGGTTACCCCCTTCGCCGCCGATGGCTCCGTGGATCTGGCCCTGGCCGGGCGCTTGGCCATTCACCTGGTGGAGCACGGGTCCGATGCCCTTGTGGTTTCTGGTACCACCGGTGAGTCCCCCACCCTCACCTGGGATGAACAGCACGCCCTGCTGCTGGCGGTGAAGCGGGCGGTGGCGGGCAAGGCCCTGGTGCTGGCTGGCACCGGCAGCAACAGCACCGCCGAGGCGGTGGCAGCCACCCGGGAGGCGGCGGCCCTGGGGGCCGATGGGGCCCTGGTGGTGGTGCCTTACTACAACAAGCCGCCCCAGGAGGGGCTGGAGGCCCATTTCCGGGCGGTGGCGCAGGCGGCCCCCGAGTTACCGCTGATGCTTTACAACATTCCTGGCCGCACCGGCTGCAGCCTGGCGGCCGAAACCACGGCCCGACTGCTGGATTGCCCCAACGTGGTGGCCTTCAAGGCCGCCAGTGGCAATTGCGATGAGGTGAGCGCCCTGCGGGCCGCCTGCGGCACCCAGCTGGCCATCTATAGCGGCGATGATTCCCTCACCCTGCCGATGCTGGCCCTGGGGGCCGTGGGGGTGGTGAGTGTGGCCAGCCATCTGGTGGGCCCTGAGCTGAGCCAAATGATTCAACACTTTCTGGGCGGCCAGCCCCAGCAGGCCTTGACCCTGCACGAACGCCTCTTGCCGTTGATGAAGGGGCTGTTCTGCACCAGTAATCCGATCCCCGTGAAAGCGGCCCTTGAGCTTGAAGGCTGGCCCGTGGGTGCCTCCCGCTTACCCCTAGTTCCTGCCGATAGCACCGTGCGTGAATCTTTAGCTGTTTTGCTCGCCGCCCTGCGTCCTACCTGAACGGATGGCGATGGGTAGCCCTGCTGCCGCTTTGTGTTTCTAGCTTCATCTAATCCTTTTTATTCTGATCTCTCCATGGCTCCCAACGGTTCCCAGCCCAAGCAACCCACCCTGCGTGTGATTCCCCTGGGGGGATTGCATGAAATCGGCAAGAACACCTGTGTGTTCGAGTACGGCGATGACCTGATGCTGGTGGATGCCGGCCTGGCCTTCCCCAGCGATGGCATGCATGGCGTGAATGTGGTGCTGCCAGACACCAGCTTTCTGCGGGAAAACCAGAAGCGCATTCGCGGCATGATCGTGACCCACGGCCACGAAGATCACATCGGTGGTATTCCCCACCACCTCAAGCATTTCAATATTCCGATCATCTACGGGCCCCGCCTCGCCCTCTCGATTCTCACCGGGAAGATGGAGGAGGCGGGCGTGATGGACCGCACCATCCTGCAGACCGTCTCCCCCCGCGAGGTGGTGAAGGTGGGTCAGCATTTCTCGGTGGAGTTCATCCGCAACACCCACTCGATGGCCGACAGCTACACGCTGGCGATCACCACTCCGGCTGGCGTGATTGTTTTCACCGGTGACTTCAAGTTCGACCACACCCCTGTGGATGGCGAGCACTTCGACATCGCCCGCCTGGCCCAATACGGAGAAAAGGGGGTGCTGTGTTTATTCAGCGACTCCACCAATGCTGAGCTGCCGGGCTTCTGTCCCCCCGAGCGTTCTGTGTTCCCCCACCTGGATCGCCACATCTCCCAGGCTGAGGGTCGGGTGATCATCACCACCTTCGCCAGCTCAATCCACCGTGTGTCGATGATTCTTGAGTTGGCGCTCAAAAATGGCCGCAAGGTGGGCCTGCTGGGCCGCTCCATGCTCAATGTGATCGCCAAGGCGCGCGAATTGGGCTACATGCGTGCCCCGGATGAATTGTTTGTGCCGATCAAGCAGATCCGTGATCTGCCCGACCGGGAAACCCTGCTGCTGATGACCGGTAGCCAGGGTGAGCCATTGGCCGCCCTCAGCCGCATCTCCCGGGGGGAACATCCCCAGGTGCAGGTCAAGAGCAGCGACACGATCGTCTTCTCCGCCAGCCCGATTCCAGGCAACACCATCTCCGTGGTGAACACCGTTGACCGGCTGATGATGCTCGGCGCCAAGGTTGTTTACGGCAAGGGTGAAGGCATTCACGTGTCTGGTCACAGCTTCCAGGAGGACCACAAGCTGATGCTGGCCCTGGCGCGGCCCAAGTTCTTCGTGCCCGTGCATGGGGAGCACCGCATGCTCGTGGCCCACGCCAAAACCGCCCATTCGATGGGGTTGCCGGCCGACCACACCCTGATCATCGACAACGGCGATGTGGTGGAACTCACCCCCGATTCGATCCGCAAGGGCGATCCGGTGAAGGCAGGCATCGAACTGCTTGATAACTCCCGCAATGGCATCGTTGATGCCCGGGTGCTTAAGGAACGGCAGCAATTGGCCGTAGATGGGGTGGTAACCCTGCTGGCGGCGATCAGCACCGATGGCCTGATGGTGGCGCCGCCACGGGTAAACCTGCGGGGGGTGGTAACCACCGCTGAACCCCGCAAGATGTCGATGTGGGCCGAGCGGGAGATCGGCTGGGTGCTGGAAAACCGCTGGAACCAGCTGGCCCGCCACACCGGTGGCAAGGCCCCTGACGTGGATTGGGTGGGCGTGCAGCGGGAGATTGAAGTGGGTCTGCAGCGGCGCCTGCGCCGGGAACTGCAGGTGGAGCCCCTAATCATTTGTTTGGTGCAGCCTGCCCCCGCCGGCACCCCTGCCGTGAAGCCCCGCAATGCCGGAGACGAACGCCCGGCTGCCCCCCGCCAGGAGCGGGAGCGCACCCCGGCGGCGGCCCCAGTGCCAGCCCCTGGGGCCGCCAGGGCCAGTGCGGCTCCCGTTAGCGCCGCCGCCGCCGCTGTCGAGCCCAGCCCCGAGCCCAGCCCCGAAGACAACCGCCAACGGCGCCGCCGCCCCAGCGCTGTCGCCTAGGGCTCCGGGCTGGTGAGGTCTACCCAGAGCCAGCCCCGGGCCAGCTCTGCTTCCTCCTCGGCCGTGGGGCCGGGGACAGAACCAGTGGGGCTGGGGATGGCTCTGGATAGGGGTTTTTGGTTTGCTCGAGGTTCCTCTGTTTCGGGGATGCTGGCGGCCAGCAAGGCTGCAGCCTCAGCCAAGGGGGTGCTGGCCGCGATTACCGGCCCCAGCCAGGGGGTGGCGGCCGCTGGTTCAGCCTCCTCTGGTTCAACCTCCTCTGGTTTTGGCGGGTCTGGGGCTGGCTCGGCGCCCTGACTGCCGCACTGACTTAGGCCGTCCTCGGCCAACTGCCGGTAGGGACCATCCCCAGCCAGGGCCAGCACCTGGCTGTAGCAACCGGCGGCCGCAGGTTTGTTTTCAAAGCCAAAGAATTGGATGTAGCCCCGCAAGAGCAGGGCCCGCAGGTCGTCCGGTTGGTCTTTGAGGTGCTCTTCCACCTGGCTGAGGGCCTCCCCAAAGCGGCGCTCCTGGTAGGCCGTTTCTGCCGCCTCGTAGGTCATGGGCTCTGCAAATCGAGGGAGGGATCCGGGCAGGCTGCCTGGGGCGCCAGCCAGATGTTATGGCGATCCCAGTGCAGCTCCTGGCCCTTGCCTGGGCCCCCCAGGGTTAGGCGGCCCGGGCCCCGTTGCGGCTCCAGTTGCTGCAAAAGTTTCTCCAGTTGCGCGGCCGTCAATGGCCCAATCCCCTGGCCCTCCAGCCAGCGCAGCAGCAGTAGGCCGCGGTTGGCCGGCTGCAGGGCCAGCAAGGTTCGTCTCTGCAGCTGCGTTTCGGGCCCCGCTTCCCCACTGATCAGAGCCCCCAGGGCGAGATCCGCCAGTTCAGCGCTGGCCCGCTGCTCCTGGGCCAGCCGTTCGGCCATGGCGGCCATGCGGCGGGTGGCGCCGGGGTGCAGCTGCTCCAGCACTGGCAACACCTCGGCGCGGATGCGGTTGCGGCTGAAGCGTTGGTCCTGGTTGCTGGGGTCGAGCCAGATCGGCAGGGCCCACTGCTCACAAATTCGGGCGGTGTCCCCCCGGGAAAAGCCCAGCAGGGGCCGCACCAGGGCAATGCCAGGGGCCAGGGGCCTGAGCGTTTGCAGGCTGGCCAGCCCCCGGCGGTGGCTGCCGCGGGCCATCTGCAGCAGCAGGGTTTCAGTGCGGTCGTCGGCGGTGTGGGCCGTGAGCACATGACTGGCGCCGCAGGCCCGGGCCCGGCTTTCCAGGCAGCCATAGCGCCACTGCCGGGCCGCCGCCTCCTTGGCCAAGGGTTCGGCCCAGCTGTCGATAAAAAGGGGCAGGCCTTGGGCTTCGGCCCACTGGGCCAGCTCCAGGGCCTGCTGGCTGGATTCCGGCCGCCAGCGGTGGTCCCCATGCCAGAGCTGCAACGACCAGTGGTGCAGCCGCTGCAGATCGCGCAGCAGCGCCGCCATCGCCATGGAGTCTTGCCCGCCAGACACCGCCAGCAGCAGCGCCGAGCCGGCCGGCAGCAACTGCGGCTGCCGGCCCAGCTGCCGGTGCAGCCGCAGGTGATCGGTGCTCCAGGGGGCGGCCATCGTTCCAGCTTGGCTGGATCCCGGTAACTTGCCCCCATGGCCGCTGCTTTTGCTGAGATCGCCCTGCCCTGGCTGCAGCCCCAGCCCCTGGGGGCGCCTGGCTCCCAGCTGGGCCCAGGCCTAGGGGCGGCGGAGTTGCAGGCGGGCCTAGAGCGGCTGGTGGCCTGGGAGGACGTGCGGGCCGTGGTGGTGTTTGGCTCTAGGGCCCGGGGTGATGCCCAGGCGGATTCCGATCTGGACCTGGCGGTGATCTGTGCCCAGCCGCAGCTCACCCCCCAACAAAAACAAGCCTGTTACCAGCGTTTTCGGGCGGCCCTCGGGGGGTTGGGCTGTGGGGTGGATCTGGTGGTGCAGGGCCAGGCGGATGCGGCCTACCTGGCCCAGTCGCGCTGGCACGTGATGGGAGATGTGGCCCGCGAGGGGAAGGTGCTCTATGTCGCCGGCTGAAGACGCCCGCCTGTTGCTGAAGATCGTTGGGCGCCATCTGCGCAGCTTGGGGCTCACGATGGATGGGGCATTCCCCGATGAGGACTGGGGGTTCACCGCCCAGCAGGCCCTGGAGAAGTTGCTAAAGGTTTGGATTGTGCTGGCCGATAGGCGGCCCCCCCGCAGCCATGAGCTGGAGCTGCTCAGTGATTTGGCCGGGGTGGAATTGCCTGCCGACTTATTGGCCCTGCAAACCTTTGCGGTGGAGGCCCGCTACGAGGAGGGCCCATTTCCGCTGCCGGCGCCGCGCCAGCAGCTACTGGACCAGATCGAAGCACTGCTGAACCGTTGTCTGGCAGTGGTGGAGGCCATGGAGCAGCAGCCCTGAGGGCCCAGGCCTGCGTGGGAGAATCAAAGGATTGCGTTTAGTACCGGCATGTCGCCCCTCGCCCAGTTGCCCGCTTCGCTCCGTACGGCCCTTAACGAGCGGCGCCTGCTCAAGGTGATTGCTGGCTTGGCCAATTTCGAGGCGGCCTCGGTGGCGCGGGTGGCCCGGGCCGCAGCGGCTGGCGGCGCCGACCTGATCGATGTGGCCTGTGACCCAGAGCTGGTGCGGCTCGCCGTCGCCGAGTCAGGGCTGCCCATCTGTGTGTCGGCGGTGGACCCGGAGCTGTTCCCCGCCGCCGTGGCCGCCGGCGCCACCATGGTGGAAATCGGTAATTACGACAGCTTCTATCCCCAGGGCCGGGTCTTTGGCGCCGAGGAAGTGCTCGAACTCACCCGGCGCACCAGGGCCCTGCTGCCCCCCGTGTCCCTCTCGGTGACCGTGCCCCACACCTTGCCCCTGCACCAACAGGAGCAGCTGGCCCTGGAACTGGTGGCTGCCGGCGCCGACCTGATCCAAACCGAAGGCGGCACCAGCGCCCGGCCCTACAGCGCCGGCGTGCAGGGCCTGATTGAAAAGGCGGCCCCCACCCTGGCGGCGGCCCATGCCATCAGCCGGGCCGTGGCGGTGCCCGTGCTCTGCGCCTCTGGCCTCTCCGCCGTGACCCTGCCCCTGGCCCAGGCGGCCGGCGCCGCCGGCGTGGGCGTGGGTTCTGCGGTGAACCGGCTCAACGATGAGCTGGCCATGGTGGCGGTGGTGCGCGGCCTGCGGGAAGCGCTGGTTGCCGCACAGCCCCTACAGATCGGCGAACGGCTCGCCTGAACACCGCCCTTGATTCCGTTCAAGGCTCTGTAACGCCTTAGATACTTTCCCAGGCGCCCAGCCAAGGGGTATTACTGTTTGCCCAGTCAGTTTTTTGCTGCCATGGGCGGACTTGTGTGGTTGCTGCAGTGGCCGATCCGGGCCCTGGTGCTGCTGCTGATCACCTATCTGCCCCTGGGGGTGGAAATGGGCAGTTTCCCGGTGGCGCTGCTGGCGGCCGTGGTGATCGGTTTGCTGGGCAGCCTGCTGATTCTGCCGCTCAAGGCCCTGTTTGCCCTGCCCTGGTTGCTTACCAGCTTTGGCGGGTTGCTGCAGCCCGTGAGCCTGCTGTTCAACTGGATCATCACCGTGATCCTGTTCGCCCTGGCCGCCTGGTTGATCGAGGGCTTTCGGCTTAAGAACGGCATTTTCAGCGCCATCCTCGGCGCCCTGGCATACAGCATCATCAGCACAATCGTGCTGCGGCTGGTGGGTTTGGATGTGGATTTCACCCGGGCGGCCCAGGCCCTGGTTAGTGCCGGAGTTGCCTAGAATCGCGGGCCTGGTGAGCGGCCCCGGTGGATTTCGGCCTCCATGCTCCCTATAGCCCCAGTGGCGACCAACCCACCGCCATTGAAACCCTGGTTAAGGGGGTAGAAACTGGCCAGCGCTATCAAACGCTGCTGGGGGCCACCGGCACCGGTAAAACCTTTTCGATCGCCAATGTGATCCAACGCACCGGGCGTCCCACCCTGGTGCTGGCCCATAACAAAACCCTGGCGGCCCAGCTCTGCAATGAGTTGCGGGAATTCTTCCCCCACAACGCCGTTGAATATTTTATCTCCTATTACGACTACTACCAACCCGAGGCCTATGTGCCGGTCTCGGACACATATATCGCCAAAACAGCGTCGATCAATGAAGAGATCGACATGCTGCGCCACTCGGCCACCCGCTCCCTATTTGAGCGCCGCGATGTGATCGTGGTGGCCTCAATTAGTTGTATCTATGGCTTGGGGATTCCGTCTGAATATCTCAAGGCGGCGGTGCCTTTTAAGGTGGGTGAAACCCTAGACCTGCGCAGTTCCCTCAGGGAATTGGTTAATAACCAGTATGCCCGCAATGATGTGGAAATGGGCCGCGGCCGGTTCCGGGTGAAGGGGGATGTGCTGGAGATCGGTCCGGCCTATGAGGACCGCCTGGTGCGGATTGAATTGTTTGGTGATGAGGTGGAGGCGATCCGCTTTGTGGATCCCACCACCGGTGAAATCCTCCAAAGCTTGGAAACGGTGAATATCTATCCCGCCAAGCACTTTGTAACGCCTAAGGATCGCCTGGAGGGGGCCATTGCTGAAATCCGCCAGGAACTGCGCCAGCGGCTTGATGAATTACAGGGCCAGGGCAAATTGCTGGAGGCCCAGCGGCTGGAGCAACGCACCACCTACGACCTGGAGATGTTGCAGCAGGTGGGCTATTGCAACGGCGTTGAAAACTACGCCCGCCACCTGTCCGGTCGCCCTGGCGGCACGCCACCGGAATGTTTGATTGATTATTTCCCAGAAGACTGGCTACTGGTGGTGGATGAAAGCCATGTGACCTGCTCCCAGCTGCAGGCCATGTACAACGGCGACCGTTCCCGCAAGCAGGTGCTGATCGACCATGGCTTCCGCTTGCCCAGTGCCGCCGATAACCGCCCCCTGAAGGGCTCGGAATTTTGGGAGAAGGCAAAGCAAACGATCTTTGTGAGTGCCACCCCCGGCGATTGGGAGATGAACCAAAGCATTGGCCAGGTGGCCGAACAGGTGATTCGTCCCACCGGGGTGCTTGATCCGATCGTGGAGGTGCGGCCCAGCGGCGGCCAGGTGGACGACCTGCTCGGCGAAATCCGGGTGCGGGTGGAGAAACGCGAACGGGTGCTGATCACCACCCTCACCAAACGGATGGCGGAGGATCTTTCCGATTACCTGGCCGAAAACCAGGTAAAGGTGCGTTATCTGCACTCGGAGATCCATTCCATCGAGCGCATTGAGATCATCCAAGACCTGCGCAACGGCGAATACGACGTGCTCGTGGGCGTGAACCTGCTGCGGGAGGGCTTAGATCTGCCGGAGGTGTCCTTGGTGGCGATCCTTGATGCCGACAAGGAGGGTTTCCTGCGGGCAACCCGTTCCCTAATTCAAACCATTGGCCGCGCCGCCCGCCATGTGGATGGCCGGGCGCTGCTCTATGCCGACAATCTCACCGATTCGATGGCCAAGGCGATCTCTGAAACCGAGCGGCGTCGGGCGATCCAGCAGGCCCACAACGAGAAACACGGCATTACCCCCACGGCCGCCGGCAAAAGGGCCACCGGCAACAATCCGATCCTGGCCTACCTGGAGATGTCTAGGCGTCTCAATGACGACCAGCTGGAGGTGGCGGTGGAAGCAGCGCAGCACAACAGCGTGCCCTTGGAATCGTTGCCAGAACTGATCACCCAACTGGAAGAAAAGATGAAAGAAGCGTCAGCCAAAATGGATTTTGAACAGGCCGCCAGCCTGCGGGATCGCATTAAGCAACTGCGCCAGAAGTTGGTGGGCAGGGCCCCCCAGGCCTAGGGGTGGGGCTTCAGCGGCCGGCGCCCTTGAGCACGGTTTTGATTGTTTTAGCCATGATCAAGAGATCTAGCCAGAGGCTGGCATTGCGCAGGTAATAGAGGTCGTAGGAGAGTTTTAGTTCGGCATCATCAAGGCTGGAGGCGTACGACATATTCACCTGGGCCCAGCCACTGAGGCCCGGTCGCACCAGGTGCCGGAGCCGGTAGTGGGGGATCTGCTCCTCCAGGGATTCCTCCAGTTCCGGCCGTTCCGGCCGGGGGCCGATCAGGCTCATCTCCCCGCGGATCACATTCAGCAGCTGGGGTAATTCATCAAGGCGGCTGCGCCGCAACCAGTTGCCCAGGGGGGTGATCCGCTTATCCCCCACGGAGCTCCAGCGGGCCCCATCGGTTTCAGCCAGCTGGCTCATGCTGCGCAGCTTGTGAATTTGAAAGGGTTCGCCAAATAAACCGGTGCGGATCTGGGAATAAAACACCGGTCCGCGGTCTTGCAAATAAATCGCTACGGCCACCGGCAGCAG
>Ga0114960_10001766_pt1 | contig 17242 bp, 11 predicted proteins | sample C_130625_MF_Meta_FD_92637 | JGI IMG/M metagenome (GOLD analysis project Ga0114960, IMG submission 92637) | Freshwater microbial communities from Lake Croche, Canada to study carbon cycling - C_130625_MF_MetaG | ecosystem: Environmental > Aquatic > Freshwater > Lake | place: Lake Croche, Canada... | reverse complement strand
GTGTTACATGGAATCCGGTAACAACAACAAGTTTAAAATGGAATTGTGTTTCAGTTTCATCGTCTGGGCAATATCAAACCGCTGTAATTACTAATGGATATATATACACATCGAATAACTTTGGCGTAACATGGACACAAACTACATCAACCACTCAGTTTTGGCGATCTGTATCAGTTTCAGCGAATGGCCAATACCAAGTAGCATGTGTGGGAATTGGATACATATATACATCAAACAATTATGGATTAACTTGGGTACAACAACCAAATTCTACATCTCGCAATTGGTATTCAGTTAGTGTTTCATCTACTGGTCAATATATAAGTGCTGTAGCATATCCTGGCTATATTTATACATCTATAACACCTTACATAAACCTATCTGTTACTAATAATTCCATATTTGGTGGAGATATGTCTTTGAATGGAAATCTATCTGTAGCAGGCACAACCATACAACAAGGTAATGTTTATATGAATTCTAGTCTGTATTTTCAAAACAATAGTAGTTCTATTAATATGGGTAATACTAGTTCTATTATAATGGGTCCAGGTGGTTATATTTCAATAGGAGGTAATATTCTTACGACAAACCAAACATTTTCTGGTGGTTATGTAATAAATGATACTACTTTTTATTCCCGATTATTTATGCTTGGCGATGTTTCTATGACTTCTCGTTTATTTGTATCTAATGATGTTTCTATGGGATCAAGAGTTTTTATAAACGGTGATGTTTCTATGAATTCTCGCCTATTTGTGACTAGTGATGTTTCTATGGGTGCAAGATTATATGTGAATAATGATGTTTCTTTGAACTCGCGTTTATTTGTTGGCGGGGATTTTTCCTTAAATGGAAGAATATTTATGGCAGGAACCACTATTGGTTCTTCACCAATTTACAATTATATTATATCAGGTATTACTTTATCAACTAGTTATGGTTTATCATCCTATTGGTTAAGAAATTCTGTTTTTTCTGGAATAGCAAACTGGGTTAGTGCTACAGGAATATTATCAACTGGTACTACATCTATAACCATTAATGGGTCAGCTATGAATTTTACTGGATCAAATTCTATTGTTATTACGAGTAATTATATTTATGTTTCAACAAATTATGGTATCACATGGATACAATCTACTGGGGCACCATCTATAAATTGGAATTGTGTAGCTATGTCATCAACTACAGGTCAGTACGTAATTGCAGGAGGTAGTAATAATCTTTATATTTCGAATAACTATGGCGTTTCATTTACGAATGCTTCTGGAACACCAACAACTGATCCTTGGACCTCTGTTGCTATATCTCAAGATGGTGTTTATCAATATGCAGTTAATGGTGGTCTTGTATGGAGTTCAACGAATTCCGGTGTATCATGGAAATCAAATGGAAATATTAATTTTAATATAATTTCTGTCAGCAGTAATGCAGCATATCAATTAGCGGCTTTTACTCCAACTACTGGAGTTTATTTATCGACAAATTTTGGAAATACATGGAGATTAATTCAACAAAGTTCTATACCTATAGGGTTGTCATGGACATCTTTTACAATATCAAATATAGGTACTTATATGTCATTATTTTCAAACACTGCAAATAGTTATATTTACTATTCATCTACAAGTGGTAGTACTTGGTCAACTGCGGGACCTCAATCCAATTGGAATGGTGGAGCTATGAGTAATACTGGGCAATTCCAAGTTGGTTTATATAATTCTGGATCATCGCTTTATTCTAGTACGGATTATGGATCTACATGGATATCATCTGACTTTAATTTTAATGGATTAAATATGTCTTTTATTTCAATGACAGGTAATGGTGTTTATTTATTATCAAGTCAATCCGGTAGTGGAAATCCTCTTTTTCAATCTAGTACTCCTTATATAAATAACTATTCAGCAACTACAATTGCAAGTAATACGATTTATATTAATAATGATGTTTCAATGAACTCGCGTTTATTTGTACAATTTGATGCTTCCTTTTCAGGAAATATGTATTCCTATGGTAGAACTATTAATCAGGGTGATGTATCGATGAATTCTAGGTTGTTTATTAATGGTGATGTTTCTATGAATTCTAGATTATTTGTAGCCGGCGATGTTTCTATGGGTTCTCGTCTGTTTGTAAACGGTGATGTTTCTATGAATTCTAGATTATTTGTAGCCGGCGATGTTTCTATGGGTGCTAGATTATATGTAATGGGAGATGTTTCTTTTAACTCACGTCTATTTTTAAATGGTGATATGTCTATGAACTCCAGATTGTTTGTAACTGGTGATGTTTCTATGGGTTCTCGCTTGTTTGTAAATGGAGATGTTTCTATGAACTCGCGTTTATTTGTTGCAGGTGATGTTTCCATGGGTGCTAGATTGTATGTGAGAGGAGATGTTTCATTTAACTCACGTCTTTTCTTGAATGGTGATATGTCTATGAATTCTAGATTGTTTGTATCAGGTGATGTTTCCATGGGTTCTCGTCTTTTTGTTAATGGCGATGTTTCCATGAATTCCAGATTATTTGTAGCAGGTGATGTTTCCATGGGTGCAAGATTATATGTTATGGGAGATGTTTCATTTAACTCACGTCTTTTCTTGAATGGTGATATGTCTATGAATTCCAGATTGTTCGTTACTGGTGATGTTTCTATGGGTTCTCGGTTGTTTGTTAACGGTGATGTTTCTATGAACTCTCGTCTATTTGTTGCTGGTGATGTTTCTATGGGTTCTCGCTTGTTCGTAAATGGCGATGTTTCCATGAATTCCAGATTATTTGTAGCAGGTGATGTTTCCATGGGTGCAAGACTATATGTCATGGGTGATGTTTCTTTTAACTCTCGTCTTTTCTTGAATGGTGATACGTCTATGAATTCCAGATTGTTCGTTACTGGTGATGTTTCAATGGGTTCTCGCTTGTTCGTAAATGGAGATGTTTCTATGAACTCTCGATTATTTGTTACTGGTGATGTTTCTATGAATTCAAGATTATTTGTATCCAATGATGTTTCTATGAATGGAAATTTGTATACACTTGGTAGAACTATTCATCAAGGTGATGTTTCCATAAATTCTAGATTATTTGTTGGAAATGATGTTTTAGTTTATGGTCGTTTAAGTGTTCAAGAATACACAAATACTAATATTATGTACACAAATGTTACTACATCAAATTATACATTAATCATTGCAGAGGACTTATCATTAAATGGTAGATTAAATGCTTACTACGATGCATCTTTTAGTTCTAGATTATTTGTAGGATCTACACAAACATCTACGGCATATACCAATGGAGCGCTTACTGTTGCTGGTGGTGCAGGTATTGGTGGTAATATTTATGTGAATGGTACAAATAATTACATCAGTGGAAATCTTGGAATTGGAACTACTACACCATTATTACAACTCGATGTGTCAGGTGGAATTGGAAGTAAAATACATTCTTTATATGTTAATGCACAAGGTGATAATGGTACATTTGCAATAGGTAGTTATGGTTCTAAATTAGCGGGTACATTTGGTGTTAATTATGCATTATATCAAGGTACTAGTGGTGATACAGTTTTAAATGCAGCGACTGGGCAAACAATTCAATTTAAATTAAATAACACAGAATATATGAGATTACATAGTACTGGTAATATAGGTATTGGAACTCAATCTCCTTCATACACTCTTGATGTTACAGGTATAACACGTGTAAATCAATCTACTATCAATAATTTTTCTTTATTATCTTATAATTCTACGAATGCGGTTAATACTATGTTTTTTATTCCTTATCTTGGTGCTGGAGGTTTTAATAGTATATCAGCTGCAAATGATACTGGTATTTTTTGGGGTAATGCTGCTGGATCTGCAACAGGAGGATTAGTTATAGCACCTTGGGCTACAGGACCAAATGGCATAAGAATGGATAAAAATGGTAATGTTGGTATTGGAGTTAGTGTTCCTGGTTGTGCTCTTGATGTAAACGGACATATAAGAATTGCAAACGGATCATCCTTTACATCAACTGGTGATATACGTTTTACAACGCCATCATCAAATACAATTTACATTAATAATGATAAAACTAGTGGTGACGTAAGATTTAATTATTCTGGTGGTCTATTAAATACTAGTTCTGCAATAAGATGTTATGGTTCTGATGGCACTGCCACAACAAAGGAAAATTTTACTGTATTAAATAATGGTAAGATTGGTATTGGAAGTTCTACGCCACCATCTACACTTGATATTGTAACAACATATGCATCTGTAGATAGTTATTCAGGGGGGTTAGTTGTTCGTAATAATTCAAATAGTGCGAGTCAGTCTAGTAGCATATTGGTATCTGTAGGTGGTACTAATGCAGGTACTTCTTATTTTGCAACTGATATACTTGGATATTATGGGTTTTCACACGGTATGACACCAGCAAGTTCAAGGTATAGTTTTAAGAGTAATTATAATTTTACAGGGACTGAAGTAATGTCATTACTATCTAATGGTAATGTTGGTATTAATAATACTGCACCTACTAATAAATTTCAAGTTAGTGGTGGAAATTACTATACATCTCTTATAGCTACAAGTGTTGGATCGGGTACTTTCGGTTATGGTGCAGTACAACAAATTGCTTCTAATGGTCAAGCAATTGGAAGTACTGCTGGTAGTTATACACCTTTACTACAATTATCATCGTTAAATGGAAATGTTAGTTTTTTAAATTTTTATACTTATAGAAATGCAAACGGTGCAGATTGGACAACTACATCTACCAGAATACAACAGGGTATTGATTTTTCAGCGCAGGGATATATAGAATTTAATTCTAATACTAATAATTACGGTATTGGTATGTATGGTAGTAGTGGATTAGGTATTGTTGTATCACAGGGTGGAATAGTTAATCTTAATGCAACTAGTGTAACTCATACAATTTCATCTACAACAGCATGTAGTTCAAGTAGTACAGGTGCATTGGTGGTAAGTGGTGGTGTTGGTATTGGTGGTGCATTATTTGTAGGGGGGACAGGTACATTTACTGGTGACGTGCGTACATCTTCAAAGTTATATATAGGTGTTAATGACCCTGGTGGTGGTGGCGGTGATTATGCAATGTTAGAATATGTTGCTTATTCTGGTGAAGCAACAGTTCTAAGATTAAATACTATGAATGATAATAATGATAATATCAATTTAAACCCTAGTGGAAATGTTGGAATAAATAAAGATTCACCAACATATGATTTAGATGTAAACGGTACAGTAAATGCTACTTCTTATAATGCTACTTCTGATATACGTATTAAAACAAATATTATAAATATTAATGGAACTTATGCGGTGGATGTTTTACGTAAATTAGAACCCAAGAAATATTCTTATATTGATAATGATAAACAAGATGAATACACCTGGGGATTTATTGGACAAGACCTAGAAAACTGTTTTGAATACTCAACAACAAAGTCAAAAGAGTATATTCCCAATATTTACGATTACTCAGATCTTTCAAATGATAAGATTATTAAATTACAAAATAAATCCACTACAGAGTTTTTATTAAATTCGCTAACTGATCCATCTCTTTGTAAGGTTCGATTATTAACCAGCAATAAAAAGACAGAAATCATTAGGACCATAGACAAAATAATAGATGACAAGACATTTTCTATTGTAGAACCCATTACTCAAACTGATTTATCAGGTAATTCATTGTTTGTTTATGGACAAATGGTTGATGATTTCCGTAGTGTGAATCATACATCAGTTTTTACACTTACTACTGCTGCAGTAAAAGAAATAGATAAGGAATTACAAAAAGCATTATCGACTATAGAAGACCAGAATAAAACCATACAGAATTTAACAGATGATGTTAATGAATTAAAAGCTATGGTTGCAGTACTTATGAATAAATAAGTGATTTTCATTGAATAAACATATTTTCTAATAAAAAAATATGTTTATACGGCTGACTTGCATTTGCAAATATTTTCATCCGTATATTTACTATCTAATATGCAGTTGCATCCTGTCTTTTTCCATGAAGCATTTTTGGTTTGTTGCCAATTTAATGGTTGTGGTGTAAAACGAGATCCTAATAATGGTACACGGTTTTTACGCAAATTTGTACTCTTGCATAATAAAAAGCTAGGACAGTTTGATAAAGATGTTCCCATATTTTGAACTACAGATTTCTTTTTTTCCATATCTAATACTACTTGTAGAGTTGATGGAACTACACGTCGATAAACAGTTTTACTATTAAGAATAGTATTCTCTAAAACATATTCTTTATAATCAGAGTATTCTTGAGAATTTAATACTGGCTGAAGCTTGTTACGTGTACTTCTATTATCTACAGATAAAACAGTTGAAACTTTTTTATATTTAATATAATCGCTTTGGGACATTTATATAGTATTAAGATAAAATGTTTTCCCACTTAGATAATGTTTTGTTGTCCAATAAGAAAAATAGGCGAATCCAATACCTATTATTGATCCCACAAATAATTGTTCTGGAGTATGCTGTCTATATTTCCAACGTTGAAAAACTGTTAACGCTGCTATAAATAACTCTGAAATAAATAAAGTGGGTGATTCTTTTACAAGATATAAAAAAGATATTGAAAAAAAGGCGGATTGGGCATGGCCAGATGGCATACCGTACATCTCTGTTCCTTTGTATTGTTCGTTCATAATAGATTTTCCATACGATGGACGTTGTTGTTGTATTAATCTTTTTAATATTTTATTTACAAGTGTATTTGTAATGAAAAATACTAAATATGCAATTAAATATATTTTCTGGTCTAATAAATTATAAATACCTATTGAAAATAATAATAATGGGCCAAGAAACCCTATTTTATCAAATATATTGTTATCCATTCTATAAGATATTGGTTTATTTTTTTGGTTTTTCTCTCTTCTTATATAACTGTTGACATAGAAAACTAAAAGACCAATTCGCACCATTTAAGTCTACTGTATTACCTTTATCACTTATTAACTTTACTGACATACGATGAATGTTTACGGGTCCAAAATAATATCTATTATTGTTTTGTAACGTTCCACCATATTCAACAAAGTATGCACCGTTTGCTAATCCTGATAATTTCATAGGAATAACTGCAAAAACATCTTCCGAAAAAGGGCCTCTACCATAACTTGATGCGGTTTCACCACCTAATATATTCGAAGTTGTGTTTTTTGCATTTGCTTTTTGGGTTATTGAATATAATTGATTTTGTGTAAGTTGCGAATTGCGATCGCTAGCACTATTTGTATTTGCATTATAGGTTAAATTTCCAGTAGTTGGATCGCATTGGAAGTTTGAACGATCCGCATAGGATGGTAATGAAACGCTTGTATCCTGACCTGTAATTGTAACTAGTCCATCATTCAAATGATTTAAATTATAATCGTCTAAACAAATTAAAAAATAATTATATAAATTTGTGCTTACCGCAGTGTCACTAATAACAGTAACTATATTGTTACTATCTGCCTGAAAAACATAAGTATTATCTGAGTTATTTAAATTATAATATGTTGATTTACGAAAACCTAATATCCACCCCAATGTCGAATCCCATGTTGTATTTTGTATTCCTTTTGCTCCTACAAAGCATTTTACATAACTTAATGCATCGTAGAATACTAATTTATAATCAACCGCATTATATATTTTATTAATATTGGTGAATATTTGTAAATAATAGTTGTCATATGCATCTGGAGCGCTTAAACTTAAATAACTACCAAATGATCGTTTATCGTTTGATAATAATTGATTTATCGTTGTAATTAATGCATCTCTTGTATAGTTGATTAAATTTTGATTCGAATCATAAACTGGAATAGTCACTTTTATATTATTTGTATTTGTTTTTGAATAAACACCATCTTCATAGCCATTAAATGTAAATGTATTATCTATTTTCCCAAAATTAATAGTAACTGTTTTAATTGGAGTACTACCTTTTGCTACTATAGTTGTACTACCTGTATATAATGTTAAATATGGGCTATTTGGTGTACTTAAATTATATGAATTATCTACGAAAGGTATTGGGGCCGGTGGACGAATATCACTACCTAAGTTTAATGGGTCTTTCCAAAAAATTGTTGGTGTTGCTACATTTGTTCGATTTGCACTTATATCATCAATAAATTGAATAGTATAGTCTTTTGATGTTATTGTTCTAGAGATATACAAATTAAATACCACTTGAATACTTGTTGGAGTATTTTGTATTATACTAAAATTTGTTTCATTTGTAAAAATACGATTTCCTTGATATGTGTAATTTATTAAATATGATGTCATAGTATTGGATAATATACCATAATCATAAAATGCATTATTTTGATCACTATTATAAATAATTGGACCTATATTATCCAATTCGTTTCCACACATATCTTGAATTGGGTCGATTCGAAATAATACTGACCCATTATAAATTGTTCTTTTGTCAAATGTACTTGTATTACTACTTATATCTGTTAATGGACTATCTGAAATAGCACCTGATAATGTATTTCCTAATTTAAATAATGTATTAAAACTCGTATCTACAAAATTTATTTTGTAATTTCTGTTTCCAAAATTTTTTTCAATATCTAATCCTAATGAAAATTTATAATTTGTATCTATAAATGCCATTGTATAATTCGGGGGTTTATTACTACCAGGATCATAGCCATAAGATAAATTTGGTAATCCATTTAAAAAGGGGGTTTGATATGTTTGTTTAATTATACCAGCATTAATTGAATTTACAATTTGATTCACAGTATAAATAACTGTATTGTTATCTTGATTTAGTTGTAATGAAAAAGAAATATCATTCGCTACGGATATAAAATTTGGATTTACACAGCGTAATTTCACATACGGACCTTGTATAATAGTGTAAACGTTGGTTTGTTTCACGATAGGGGTTTCTGATTTTATTAACTGTAATTCATTGGATAAATCTAAGAATCGGAAACATGAAGTATTACCTCTCCATAAATTCGTATTACTCGTTAACGTATTTGTTTCATCGGGAAATTGGATAAATATTTTCGAATTTGTAATATTATTTGTTGTATATCTATTTGGTTTGATTCTAATTTGATAATAAGAATAACCATATCTGACATCACTTGCATCAGTTACTTCGACTAATTTTATATAGGATTCATTTGATAAATAAATATTATTAAAAAGTTGATTACTAATATCAGCAACAATATCATTACGACTATATTTCGTACCATTTGTCAATAATGATAGTTTGATTGGTATTATTTTATCAATATGTGATGTTGTTTCATTATATGAGTTGCATTGATTAATATCATTAATAGTACCTGTATATTTTATAATATTAAATGTTGTACTTAATTGGTCTATCTTATATGAAATATTATCATTACTTAAAATATCTGTTGGTGTAAATAAGCCGCTATTTAATGTATTTAAATGATATGTATTTTTATTTAATCCAAGAAATGATGATATACTTGCATATGGCCCTTGAGATCTAGCAAAATCATCTAGATTTCCACTCGAGTCATAAAGGTTTGGAGTGGTCCAGTTTGATAAACTTAAATCATAACTGTTTTCACTATATTGTTTTATTAAGCCTACTTTTATTGTTGAGAGTGATGTATTTTGATTATAAGAAATATTTGTTGCACCTAAGCTAATATCAGAATAAAGTGAATAAACATTCTGTATTGAAGTATCAATTGTTGTTGATAATTCACTAGGAGTATAGTTTCCTGGACTTATTTCTATTTTTATATCGTGGTTACCATTATTAATTCCCGGTGAATTTCCCTTTATATAAAAAAAGTTACTACCGTAACTTTTTGCTATGGTATACCATGTATAAGGTATCTGAACTGAATATAAACTTAATGATACAACATCTTTTAATGGGTCTGATAAATCAAAAGTGAATTCAGTGGATAATGCATTTTTATCAGCTCTATATTGACTATCTATACTTATTACTCTTGTTGTAGTTTGTTGAAGAAGTGGATTAAGACTATCACTTGCATAATCTAACTGTTTTACGAAATTAACTGTTTGTGAAGTTTTTTTTGCACTTTGTTCATCGACAGTTAATGTTCTACTATCTGTGGAAATATCTAGATTCGGTTTTTCTATATCCTCTGTTTTTTTTATATCGGATAGGGTTGTCATTCCCTCTTGTATTACTTCTGTTTCTTCTATTGGTTCATCCTCATTCTCAAAAAATCTGTTATAAATATCATTAAAAAAATTAGCCAATTGTTCACCTGAACTATTCTGCATATTTTTGTATTTTCGATATAAAAATATAATTTTTGCTTCTAGTTCTCTATCAGTTGGATTGGATAAATCTAATACATCGTATAGTTCTTCATCTGTATATGTTGAAACATTATACATATCAACATCACTTCTATTATTTTTAGACATAGGTTTATAATAAAAGCAGATAATTGTTTTATATATTTTTACAGGATAAACGAATTTTAAACATATTAGAAATAAACTTTACTAAATCTAGTCTTTCTTTACATTTGTAAAGCATATCTGCTGGAAATGATTTTAAACCATGAAGACGTTTCATATGTCTTTTACTTTTAAAACATAATACATCAAATATTTGCATTACTTTTTCTTCTTCTTCTGACATTGTTTCTCTATCAATGCGATGCTTGCCACTATAAACATATCTATTATAATCTCCATTTTCGTAGATATAAAATTTATTGGTAATTGGATGATTACGAACTAATCCTATTCCCATAATTCGATTCGTATCATTATTCATTTCGAGCATAAATATTACTGAATCACTAGGTATATGTTTAGATAATGGAACTGGCGATCCATAAATACAGCTTATAGTAGGATTTTCTTCACGAAATCGTATATTTTCAGACCATGTTGTATTATTAAATCGAGCAGTTAGTAAGAAATTGCGAAGGCTTATTTCGTATTTTTTTACTATTTTTTTTTGTAAACCTTTTTCTGTTGGAATCATTTTAATTATTTGTATTGAATAATCAATACAAATAATTTGAGTTCAATTTTTTATTTATTTGTAAAGGCATGAGCATAATCTTCTTATAAAAGATACATTGTCTGATTTTGAAATGGGTTCAGGAGTTAACATCTCTTCAGTTTCTTCTATAAATTCTTCATCTTTTCCTACTGGTTCATTATTATTTGGGCTAGGTATTACATTTACGTCATCTTCTTCATCTATAGTTTTACTCTTTAAAGATAAATTGCTTTCTATTTCTATGTTTTCCAATTCTATTTCATGTTCATGTTCATCTTCAGGTTCAGGTTCATTTTCAGGTTCATTATCATTAATAATATCTTCAACCTTTATTTTAAGTATTGTTTCTTCTTTATCTGCTAAAACTCGATCAAAAATGCTTTCTATTAAACCGGATGGGTTCATCATATATTATTTCCTATATATTATATATAGTATTTATATTATTTCTAATGGATTATGATGACGGTGAAGAAACATATTCTTGTTCATCTAATGTATCTACTCCTGTAAACTCAGATCATATTCAATTAAGAATACAAAATAATATTTCTATTGATAATATTCAAGAGGAAGATAAATTAATAGACTATACGGAAAATCATTTTAATACAAAAATTCATCAAGATCTTAAAAAAATAAGAGATCTAAATTTAGATATTCATAATAAATCCCTTCATAATCTTTATGTTCGTAGTAATAGTCCGTTAACTATATCTAATAATGGTAGTCCTAGTTGTAGTGATTCAGATAGTAATCCCATAGAATATGATACTGATAATGAAGATAAAATAATTATTTCTAATTCTGTTTATAAAAAATTATCCTATCATGGAACCTTGCAAATTATTAATAAGTATTATGATCTTACCTTGGATAATAAATTTTCAAATGAAATAGATATTTTAACAACCTACATTAAAGCGCAAAAAAATCTATATATTCAATCTAATCATATTACTCAACGTAAATTAAATTGTCTTATGGTTCCTGCTTTAATAATAAGCGCGTTTATCACTATGATTGCTCCGTTTATAGAATGTACTCAATGGAATGGTGGTGTTATTTCTGCATTAAATGCTATTATTACTCTTTGTGTTTCCTTTATAAATTATTTAAAATTAGAATCCTCTATTGAAAACTATCTACAAAATGCAAAACATTATGATAAGTTAGAAACAACTCTTGAAATGACGAATAATAAATTATTGTTTATTGAAAGTGATAAGGAAAAAAATATACTTGTTTTGAATAAAATTAAGGAGATTGAGAAAAAATTAAATGAGATTAAAGAATCTTCCAACATATTAGTTCCTGAGGAGATAAAAATTCTGTTCCCAATTATTTGTAATATTAATATTTTCTCATTCATTAAAAAAATAGAGATGTATAAAAAAACACTTGTATTGAAATTCAGAGATGTAAAAAATGAAATACGTTATATTTTAAATAAGTTGGGTATTCATAAAGAAGATTCTATTGAATATTTAAAACAAAAAAATCGTCTGCAATTTTTGTATGAAGTTAAAAATAAATTGAAGGATGAAATATTGGATTTTCAATGTGCATATTCGCATATTGATTTAATATTTACAAAGGAAATAAAAAACGCTGATCAAAAAAAGAATGAATGGGTTTGCTTCTCTTTTTTTAAACCAAAAGCACATAAACCTTATACTAAGGGTATGAATTCTATGATTGATAAATATTTTCAATTTATATTTGTGGATGAGTGAGGGGAACCATGGTTCCCCTCTGACCCCTCCTTTTGTTAAGTTTATATTTGTGGATAAGAGAGGGGAACCATGTTTCCCCCTGACCCCTCCTTTTGTTAAGTTTATATTTGTGGATGAGTGAGAGGAACCATGTTTCCCCTCTGACCCCTCCTTTTGTTAAGTTTATATTTGTGGATGAGTGATGGGAACCATGTTTCCCCTCTGACCCCTCCTTTTGTTAAGTTTATATTTGTGGATGAGTAGCGACTATTTTCCAATACCAAGGCATATCATAAACTAGTTTTATAGCCCCAGTATTCGATAATATTCTCTGTATGTTTACTGATTTAATACTTTTATTCCATTGAATCTTTATAATAATACGTTTATGCGTCGGATCGTTTCGTAAAGGAATTTCAGTTATTTTTTCAATACTGCCAACTTGAAGATTATTTATTACTCTATAAATATAATCCTTTGGAATAGAGGATTCAATACGTGGTATGCATATAGATGACATTTTGTTTAGGGTTCTTTATCATAATTATACATTATGGTTAATAATCAATTTTTTATGAATATAAATATAAATAATAAAGAAGTAGTATAGTAATGAAAAATATAACCTTAATTACTTCTATCATAGATACACCTAATCTACCTCTTTCTTATACTAATGTTCGTAGTGTTTTTAATAAACAAGAACGTTTCGAACAGACTAAGAAAACCATTTCTACTATTCGTGAAAAAATACCTGATAATAAATTGTTTTTAATAGAGTGTTCACCGTTGACAAATGAGGAACGAGAATATTTTATTAGTAATGTTGATTATTTTTATAATGTTTACGATACAAAAAATATACAACTAATTAATCGAATGCATAATAAATCAAAATCTATGGGAGAAGGTACATTAACAATATTAGCGTTAAAGTATTTATTTGAAAAAAATATTGAGTTCGATAATTTATTTAAAATAAGTGGTCGGTATTGGTTAAATGATGGATTTGACTATTGTTTATATGATAACTTTAATTCAATGGCTCGTAGAATTTTCGATGATCCAAATAATATAGTGTGTTGTTTTTATAAATTATCAAGAGATATGACACAGAAATGGTTAGATTTTTTAATTAATTCTGAGAAGGAGTTTTATAATTGTATAGGTTATGAAGTTATTTTCGCTAATTTTTTAAACCAATATTCTTATCAACTCATAAAAAATAAAATAGGTGTTCATGGTTATGTGTCTGTTTGTGGTGGATTATTAGACGCATAGATTAGTTCTGCAAAAAATTCTATAATATAATCAGTCATATCGTGTTTTTTAAACCACTGATACGCATTGGATTTTATATGATTTATTTCTTCTGGTGTTTTCTCTAATGTCTTTTTTACTGTATCGATTATATTCTCGTAATCACATACTAGTAGATGTGTTTCAAAGTCCTTTAAATTATGTTCTGTAACAGTATCTATATTATATGGAGTTTCAGATACCATCAATACATGATTTGATAATAAAAGAGCGTTTCTATAATAATCAAATACGAAAACTTCGTAATAGAATAAATTTAATACTAATTTACTATTTTCTATTAAATCGAATATTTCTTTATTTGATAATCTATCTTCAATAACTATTATTTTTACTGTATATGTTTTTTTTAGTTCGTCAAGTATCTGTATTCTACGTTTATTCATAGTTCCCATAAATAAAATATCGATTTCCTTATCTTGATATTCTATTGATTTTTTAATACTCTGTTTATAATAATTTTCCAAATATGGATTATATAATAGTGGTAAATAAAATGTCTTACTATTTGGATAGGCCTTTTTTATTTCTATTATATTTGTAGGACTAAAATCCCAAATGTAATAATTCTCTTTTCTATTAATAAATTGTAATATATTTGGATTTAAATTTTGATAATGTTCTGGGTTTATTAGGATTATGGTATTATGGTAAGTATTTGGTTGTAAATCACCCAAAAACATTATAACTGTATTATTAAAATCTAAGTCAGAGTAGTTATTTACAACATCGATTTCTTCTGTTATATTATTCTTTATTATATTAACCACAGACAACATCATTAAATAGAAAGCAAGATAATCATACCTATAAAAATAAAATTGTATTTTCATTTTATTTATACTTTGATAGTAATATAAATAAAAATACTTTTATATATCTATAATCATGCATATTGAATGTAAAAGATTTACTTTGTATGTTAAAAAAATTTTTCCGGATTATTTTGTAAATAGTATTGTATTAGATGTAGGTGGAGGAGATATTAATGGTAATAATAGGGAATTATTTTATAATTGTATTTATAATAGTAATGATTTAATACAAGCTCCTAATGTAACAGTGGTTTCAAAAACTAAAGATCTTTCATTTAAGTCTAATTACTTTGATACAATTATTTCTACTGAATGTTTCGAACACGATGCTGAATATAAGGAATCCTTATTAAAAATATATGATATGTTAAAACCTAATGGACTTTTCTGTTTTACTTGCGCATCTACAGGAAGACCCGAACATGGTACTCGTAGAACAACTAGTTTTGATTCCTATGGAACAATTGGTAATGTTGAAAATTTTACTGATTATTATAAAAATCTGACTGAAATTGACTTAAATGATGTATTAAATTTAAATAATTTATTTTCAATTTGGAATACTTATTATAATAGCAACACAAAGGATCTTTATTTTTATGGAATAAAAAAAGACGATACTGTTTTTAATATTAAATCTGAAATTCCTATTTATAATGATGAATCGGTTTTCAATACAAAAGATATTATAACTGATTTACAAAAATATAGTTCTATTAAATTTGTTAATAGTTACTCCTTAAAAAATATGGAAGAAGGTTATAAAACTTCCTACCCTTTTCCACATATCGTTATGGATAACTTTTTTAAAGTAGATCGCATTGAAAATATTTTGACAGAAGTAAATAAATTAAATAGTGATAATGCAGATCGAAAATTCCTAGAAAAGGGTAATGAGTATAATAAATATGCATTTACATCAAATCTAGGGGATATACTAGATAATGTTTTTATAGAGCTCAATAGTAAAGGGTTTATATCCTATATTGAAAAATTAACTGGAATACAAGATATTATATATGGTGATACTACTTTATTAGGAGCTGGAGTACATAGAATTCATAATGAAGGGTATCTTAAAATGCATACGGATTTTAATTGCTATGAACATCCAACATATGGAAAACTAGATAGACGAATAAATTTACTTATTTATTTAAATCCGAATTGGAAAGAGGAATATAATGGTCATTTACTTTTAGGTGATAGAAATAATATGACTATTACAAATAAAATATTACCTATATTGAATCGTTGCGTTATTTTTAATACAAATAATTCTAGTATTCATGGTCACCCGATTCCATTGAATACGATTGATGAATCCATGTATCGTCAATCTATTGCTGTGTATTATTATACAAAAAATGTGAATGGTGAATATGATTTTGAAGGGGATCGAGAACACTCTACAATTTGGTATAATACTTAATCATCCGGATTCTGAATATGTCTATCCCATCCAATATGTCTTACAAAACCATCCGGATTTATAATTACTGCATACATCTCTTTATTTTTAAAATAGGTATTTAAATGACCTTCATCAAATCTTTCTTCTATTGGATACGGCATACCAGTTTTCTGTATTTCTATTGTTCGTAGTCCCGGGTTAAAAGAAAAATAACCATGTCTTCCATTCGTAATTACTCTATAATAGCTTTCATTTTCTAATCTTATAAAATTAAAACTATATCTATAAAATAATTCTTTAGCTTCTCTTAACCAAACTGATGTTACATTGTTATCCTTTTTTAATATTTCTAATGACTTTTCTATGAATCCATAATCGTAAAATTCCCAGTCTTCTTCACAATGAAATACGTATGGAGTTTTAATGTATTGTACTCCATTCTCTATGGATTTCATCTGGCCTATACGGGTTTTATTATATATTAATTTACACGGAAATGGTAACATCGCTTTCACAAAATCATTTATTCTATCATATCCAGAATCTTCACATATTATTGCTTCTTCGATAGGATATGTATTAAATTTCAAAAACGAATGTAACGTTACTAATAATAAGTCTGGCCGGCCGCATGATGTTATAAAAAGTGTTACTTTATCTTCCATATATAATTAAAACCTATGTTATATTTATGTTTATTTTATCTAAAATATATGATCGTAATGAACCTATGTTCATATGTTTTCTTACGATTTCATTTTGTTTATCTAAGCATTCTTGGTATAACTGTGGATCATTTTCCAAACGTACTATTTTTTCTAATAATTCATTCTCATCTTGAAATATAGTTTCTTCACAAAATTCATCTTCAAAATTCCATTTCAAATTTGATCTCTGAGATATCCGTAATGATT
>Ga0114960_10001765_pt1 | contig 17253 bp, 18 predicted proteins | sample C_130625_MF_Meta_FD_92637 | JGI IMG/M metagenome (GOLD analysis project Ga0114960, IMG submission 92637) | Freshwater microbial communities from Lake Croche, Canada to study carbon cycling - C_130625_MF_MetaG | ecosystem: Environmental > Aquatic > Freshwater > Lake | place: Lake Croche, Canada... | reverse complement strand
CGTGCTAGCAATACCTGTAGGACCTGTAACAGAACTTACCGGGCCTGTTACACCAGTAGGACCAGTATTAGATTCACCTGTAGGTCCAGTGCTAGCAATACCAGTAGGACCCGTGCTAGCAATACCAGTAGGACCCGTGCTAGCAATACCTGTAGGACCTGTAACAGAACTTACTGGACCTGTTACACCAGTTGGTCCAGTGATGGAACTTACAGGACCAGTAGGACCAGTACTAGCAAAACCTGTATAACCTGTCGGACCAGTTACAGAACTTACCGGACCTGTTACGCCAGTAGGACCAGTAACAGAACTTACTGGACCTGTTACGCCAGTAGGACCAGTATTTCCAGTATTTCCAGTAGGTCCAGTAGGTCCATCAATACCATCTAAATTTATATTATAAATAACTGTGGGTAATCCAAATGTCCCCAAAATATTTTGAATATCATATATTACAATATTTCCAGTACCTTTATCATATGATTGAACATTTCCTTCAAAACGATTATTAGCATTAGTTGAACTAACAACAACAACCGAATTTCCTTGAATGTATGCTAAGTTTTCACCAATAGTGAATGATCCAGTTCCGCCTTTTACAGGTGATGGAATAATAACAATTTCTGAAGTAGTAGATGAACTAAATTTGTCTGCATATCCAGTAGGGCCTGTGGGGCCTGTTGTACCTGTGGGGCCTGTTATACCAGTAGGACCAGTAACAGAACTTGCGGCACCAGTAGGACCAGTTGTCCCAGTAGGACCAGTGACTCCTGTAGGCCCTGTTACTGAACTTGCTGCACCAGTAGGACCAGTATTTCCAATAGACCCAGTAGGTCCATCAATACCATCTAAATTTATATTATAAATAACTGAAGGTAATCCAAATGTTCCCAAAATATTTTGAATATTATATATTACAATATTTCCACTACCTTTATCATATGATTGAACAAAACCTTCAAAACGATTATTAGCATTAGTTGAACTAATAACAACAACCGAATTTCCTGGTATATAAGCTAAGTTTTCACCAATAGTGAATGATCCAGTTCCGCCTTTTACAGGTGATGGAATAATAACAATTTCTGAAGTAGTAGATGAACTAAATTTGTCTGCATATCCAGTAGGGCCTGTTGTACCAGTTGGCCCTGTTCCGATAGCACCAGTGTAACCAGTAGGACCTGTTACTGAACTGGCAGCACCAGTAGGACCTGTATAACCTGTACCACCACCCGATTGCGGAACTAAATCTAATGTTTGACTGATCAAATTAGCATCATATTGAGCAGTAGTTTCAGCATAACTTTTTGCTAAAGCATATGCTTGTGTATAAGCATCATCATAACTAATAATTGAACTAGCAGATGCACTGGCAGATGAAGTAACAATTGCACCATTTGCAGAATCAATTATACAATCAACAAATGCATAACCTTCAGCATCAGCTATTGCCGAATAAATAATTATATTACAACTACAATCACACATGCAATTACATTTTTTTTTAGGCATATTTTATAATATATTATGATATTTTTTTTATATAAAAATAAATATATTCATAATATTTTTAATTATAAACTCTTAAATAAATTTATACTATATAATATATGAGCTTTGATTTAAAAATTGAAAATTATAGTAGAGATGAACTAATTGAAATGTTTGAATTACCAAATGATTTTGACAAAGATATTATTGAAATGAAAGAGAATCATTTAAAAAATAGTATATTAAATAATACAGAAATTAACAGCGAAACAAAACAACAGACATTAAATTTTATTGTAAAAGCTAAAAGTATTATTTTAAATGGTATACAAAACAAAAATAATAATAATAACGTAATACATTTAAGTAAGGAAATAGATAATTTATATAACTCCAGTTTTAAATTAAAATCAACTAGCCTAGAAGATGAAGAAGAACATATGGTACAAGTAAGACCTAAACATCCATATCTATCTTCGTATCCAAGTGAATTCTTTCCAGGAATTATAAATCCCCTCAAAAAAAGAACAATAAAGAAAAATTTAAATATTAATACTAGATTTAGAGAGAATTATTATACAAGCACATCTACTAATTTTAATTTGACTTTACCTATGAATATAAAAAATGTCGTACAAATGCAATTAGGAGCTATTGAAATACCAAACAGTTGTTATTTAGTTTCTAAACAATATGGTAATAATTTTTTTGGTATTAATGTAAATGGTTTATCTGAAGTAATAACAATTCCTAACGGAAACTATGATCAAAATACAATTATAAATGCGATCAACTATCAGCTTTCTTTATTACCTGCTCCATTTAACGATGTTACATTCGTAGCTAATATAACCGCCAGTGGTACTACAGGAAGTGCTCAAACTTTAGTAGGATTTTCTAACTTATCAGGTAATACAAGTCTTGAATTAAATTTTCAAGCTGATAAATTTGGTGTTGATGATAGAAATACCCCTTTACCTTTAAAATTTGGATGGTTATTAGGTTTTAGAAATGGAATTTATGTGAATAATTTAAATTATGTCTCTGAAGGATTAATTAATACAATAGGTTCTAATTATTATTTCTTAGTAGTAGATGACCACAATAATAATGTTAGCAATAATTTTTATAGCGCATTTAATTCTTCTATTTTAAATCAAAATATATTAGCACGTATATCATCACAAATTAAAACATCATATAGTGTATTAGAACAAAATAATTTAAGTGTTATTACCACTCCTCGTGAATATTTTGGTCCTGTAGATATAGAAATAATAAATATCCAGTTACTAGATGAATATGGTAGAGTAGTAGATTTAAATAATATGGATTTTAGTTTTTGTCTTACACTTACTACTAGGTATGATATATAGAGAAACTATAGTAATTCACCTGTAATTCTATATTTTAACCAAGATATTGGTGATTTCTTTGTAGTTCCATCATAATGAACCGCATATTTCTCTTTTATTAAAACTTCATTTATATGTATATCTTCTATGTAAACATCCGCTAAAATACGTCCATATTTCTCATTTTTTACATTTTTTAGTGTTACATATTTGTTGAGTATTAAATTTGAAACAAATTTTTGTGCTTGATGTGCAGCAATTTTTTCATCTTCGTTAATTCCATTACCCTTCATTTCTGGCGTATCAATTCCATTAAAACGCACTTGAAATCTATAAATTGGAGAAGTTTTGAATGGCATTTTTGATGCAATTGTAATAGTATCACCATCATACACCTTAATTACCCGTCCTCCTTCCACAGGAAAAGTAAATTCACAAGTATCTTCCCATTTTATATCATCTCCAGATGATTTACAATCTTTGGATATAGGAATACCAATCATTCGGCAAATTCTTTTTGGAATAATACTCATTTTTCACTTGTAATATAATTTATTTTATAACTATTTAAATCAATTTTTATTTCATATTTTGTAAAAATAATATAGATATAAAATATATGGCACATTCATTTAAAAGCAATTCTGGTAAAAAAGCATTTGGAGTATTTATAGAACCGTTTAATGCTGGATATTATACTTATAATAAAAAAGCAAAAGCAACCTATTGTGTAACAAATAATTGTATGCATAATATAAAAGTTGGTTCTGAAAGTAATTTATTATTATATAGAAGAGCTAATGTTATAAATAATTTTTCTTGTAGATATGCCATAGATAAATCAAACTTGGATATAAATTTAATTACTAAATTAAATCTAAAAGGTGTTCCTGTCATTGCAGATCCTTCTGGAAATGTTCCTAGTACAATTACTAGTGGTAATCTTAATTATAATGTTGATCCAAGTGGTAATTTATTTGGTAATACAATTTGTGGACTCAATAATTATCTAAATTATTTGCAATACAATCTTTCAAATAAAATACAAAAGAATGTTTTATAAAAGTGATAAAATTAAATAAGTAAGTCCTATAGTTATAAAAGTAGTTGAACTTATTCTAATTATAATAAGAGATAACGAAGAATTGTTTTCCGTTATTTTATTATTCTTATCATTTATATTTTTATCATTTATATTATTTACATAATTAGAATATGGTTTGTCATGTCTATCAATTTCTATAAACTGACCCCAATCTTCTAAAGGCAATTCTGTATCATCAAAATAGTAGTCATAATCATGAAAATAGTAGTCATAATCATCATAAATATCAATTACATAACGTTCATTCATCTTATTTATAAATTTTATACTTATTTTATATTGTTATAAGTATAAATCAATTTTTTTTATTTAATTTATTTTTTTCAATATACGTTTTGCCTTTTGTGAAATTTTTTTATGATGATATTGACATGCCCGATTATAAGCAGATTGAACTCCTTTTCTTGAAATCTTGCATGTATTTTTTTTGCAAATAGGAAAAGATTTACCTGGACCTAAAAAACATTTTCTGCCGCATCGCTTAAGCATGATTGTTTTTTGATGAAATCCTGGTTTCTCTCTTTTCCATCCTCTTGTAGCATTTCTGCGTGTTTTTGTCATATATATATATATATATATTATACATAAATTTAAATAATTTATTTTTATAATATATGGCAACTAAATCTGCAAATAAAAATACATCAAGACCATTAACTAGTTTAAAAAAACAAAATAGTTTTTCCCATTTAAGTATATTGAACTCATTACCAACACATAATTTTATACATAATGACGATGACGAAGATATAAAAAGTGAATCTGTTGATATATCAGGAAATTATCTTAGAGATGCATCTGGTAATATTATGAGAGACGCATCTGGAAATACCATTGATATATCAGGAAATGTAATAGTTAAAAAAGATGGAATAACATATAAGAAATTTACTTACAAGCAAACAGAAAAAGAAATTAACGATGATTATTTTCCACAACATGAATACCATTCAAGTGCGTTAGATATATTAGCTACTTATTTAAGAGGTCAAAAATTAATATATATGGAATCAAAAGCTCATTGTGAAAGCCGATTAAATTTTTTAATGATGCCTTCTATTTTTCTTTCTACTGCTGCTACAGTGTTATCCACCACTATAAAAGACTATACATGGGGTGCTTATTTTATTGGAGGTGTAAACGGTATCATAGCTTTTTTATTGGCAATTGTCAATTTTTTAAAACTAGATGCCACTTCAGAAGCCCATAAAATATCAGCACACCAATATGATAAACTACAAACATCCGTAGAATTTTTATCTGGAACAACGCTTTTATTTTATACTGATAAAAAAGTAATTCAAGAAAAATTACTGGATATTGAAAAGAAAATTAACGAAATAAAAGAAACCAATCAATTTATTATACCTAAAGATATACGCACAATGTATCCAATTATTTATAACACAAATGTGTTTCTAATTATTAAAAAAATAGAAGATATAAGAAAACGAAAAATAAATGCTTTAAAAGAAATAAAAAATCAAAAAAATTACTTAATTGCAGTTTTAAAATCAAAAAAAAATAAGGATAAAAAGCCACATGTTATTAAAAGTTTAGAAGATGAAATAAGTCGTCTATTAAAGGAAAAAGATAAGCATATTAATAATTTATTACTTCTTAAATCAGCATTTTCAATTATTGATGAAATGTTTATAAAAGAAATGGAAAATGCTGAAATTATTAAAACATTTATTTATAAAATAAGTAACTTTTTTTGTTTTAGTTGTGGTATAAAACCAAAAATTGAAGATCCTAAGCAGATAAGTAAATTTATTGAACTAGTTATGGATCCTTATGGAATGCAAGATCAAATAGAAAAAAACCTAAAAATACAACATGAAGATGAAGAAAAAGAAAGAGAGATACAATTTAAAAAGAAAGAAGATGATAAGAGAAAATTATTCAAATATTTCAAAAAAAATAAAGAAATAACCGACATTTTATACAACAAAATAGAAAATGGTGAGATATATAATCATCTTAAAAAAATATTAGAAGAAAAGAATCAGGATGATGATACTACTGATACTGAAACAAAAGAAAAAAAATCAATAAAAGAAATAAAAGAAAATACGTCAATTATGAATTTAAAAAATTTTAGTCTTGAAAATATAATTCATTTAGGAAGAGAAAAAGACCATGTTCAACTGAACATTTATGATAATATATTTAATGAAGAAGTACATGAAAGAAGATCAGATTCATCTAACTCTCTTATGGATTTTGACGTTACATGTACCAAAAATGAAAATGAAAATGAAGTGTAATTTAATAAGTATTTAAATTATATACTTATAAAATAAAAGTATCCGACCTGCCGGAATCGAACCAGCGACACTCTGATACCAATAGTATCAAGGAAATGATAACTGCTACAGTCAAATGCTCTACCAACTGAGCTAAGGTCGGATTTGGTAATACAGTTAGGATGAATTCATAAATTTAATATTTGTTTGCTGTAACCTAACATATAAATTATTCGGTTAGCTTTAAGTAGTTTTTTTATTGTTTTAATTATGTGACAATATTCCTAAATTTGCCGCGCGTTAATATTATATAAAATCTACTTAAAGAATCTAGTTCTTATTTCTTTAAGTAGTTTTCATATATTATTCTCTCCAATTTTTTTTAAGCAAAGTATTTTGGGATTTCGAAAAATGGACAAAAAAAATGTCCAAAAATCAAAATCCCAAAATACTTTGCCCAAAAAGCTAGGCATTGTGACCATAATTGAATTTTATGGTCTAGTTACCAAAAAAATAATTTTCAAAACGTTAGCATAACTTTTTTTATTTTTTGCGGAAAAAGATTTAGAAGTAATTTATTTTGGCAATATATAGCAATGTTTGTCAATCCAAAACCTGCAAAAAAATGCAATATTTTTTTTTGTGAAAGTTGTAACTATACTACCATGCGAAAAAGTAGTTTTGAAGAACATATATTAACACTGAAACATCAAAAATCAATATTTGTCAATCCAAAACCTGCAAAAACCTGCACAGACCATATTTGTCAATTCTGTCAAAAATCTTATAAAGATAACTCTGGATTATGGAGACATAAAAAAGTGTGTAAAAAAAAAGAATTAAATTGTGAAGTAATGAAAATACCAGAGTTAACACCTGATACTATTTTAAATATTCTAAAACAAAATAGTGATTTACAACAAATGTTAGTAGAACAAAACAAAACTATTATGGAAATGTCAAAGAATAATCAAATTAATACAAATATAAGTACAAATAATTCCCATAATAAATCATTTAATTTACAATTCTTTTTAAATGAAACATGTAAAAATGCAATGAATATTACTGACTTTGTAGATTCTCTTCAATTGCAACTTAGCGACTTGGAAAAGGTTGGTGATATTGGTTATATCGAAGGTATTTCTAATATTATTATAAAGAACTTGAATGCAATGGATGTAACTGATAGACCTATTCACTGTACAGATAAAAAGAGAGAAACAATGTACATAAAAGATGAAGATAAATGGGAAAAAGAAGATGATAATAAGAGTAAACTACATAAGATGGTTAAGAGAATCTCTAACAAAAATATAGATTTAATTTCTGAATTTAAAGAGTTGCATCCTGATTGGAAAAAAAGTACATCTAAATATTCTGACCAATTTAACAAAATTGTTATTGAATCTATGGGAGGTACGGGGGATAATGATTTTGAAAAAGAAGAAAAAATTATTAAAAGAGTTGCGAAAGAAGTTTTAATAAATAAATGCGAGTCACAAACTCTTTAAGTTAGTTTGAATTATATTATTTTTAAATAACTTAAAAAAATTGAATAAGATTAAAATCAAAATAATAAAAGTACAAATACAATCAAGATAACATGTCTCAAGCTATATTAAATTATTCTGAATCCAGTGATGTGCTAGGGTCATACCCTAGAGCTGTGTCATGGTTTATTGATAGAACTGGAGATCCAACTATTTTAGAAGGTTTAACTCCTAGAAGAATTTCATGGGCTGAATCTGACCAGACTATTTTAGAAGAACAAGGTTTGATTCAACCTTATAGAGCAATCATAAATAATGCTAGATATTTTGAAAATTCTGCAATTGCAAATGCTGTAGCTGCAGCAGCTGCAAATATAAATATTATAAATAGTGATATTATAAATAATTTTAGAAATATTGTAATTGATCCTATGTATGTTAACACAATTGTTTCGGTTGTCGTTGACGAAGATATGGAAGTTACTGAAGAACAACAGGATTGTTGCATTTGTTTTGAAAAAAAAGATAAAACGGACATTTGTATACTCAGATGCAGTCATTCATTTTGTGTTGATTGTAGTAGCAGACACTGTGATGCTCAATATAGACGTAGCGAAAATATATCTTGTTCATTATGTAGAGCAGAGGTTACTAATATTCGCGTTCAATCAATTGCAAAGAGAGATAAATTTCTTATGCGTTAAGTAAAACTCATACTTCTTAAGTTGTTTTTAGTAGATCTTATAACACCTTGATTTCCAGTATTCGTTGTAAACAATAATTTAGTAGATTTAATTTGAGAAATTCTTTTTTTTTGTTCTATTGCTTTTATTCTGTCATCTAAAAGCATTTGTCTATACTCCTCCATCGTTTTTGGAACGCGAACTTCAGGTTGTACAACTGTATCATCTTTATAATCTTTGAAATATTTATTATATAGAAAACTATTTTTTACTGCAGGATCAATTCCTTGCTTTTGCGGTTTTTTTAAAACTTGTTGTGCAACATATTCTTGATATGGTTGCTGATATTGCTGTTGTGGATATATTTGCTCTTGTAAATCAGGCGAAGGTTGCATAAATTGTAAAACACCTTGTTGATTTACAACTATATTCATATTGGATAATATGTCATTAAAAGAAACTTTTTTTTTCTTATTTCGAACATTTGTTTGTTCTTGTGAATTTTCCCAATACTTTTCAGGATTTACTTCAATATTGGGATTATAATCAATATTCGTAGGATTATATTCAATATTCGTAGGATTATAATCAATATTTGTATTATAGTCAAAATTTTGATAAGGATTTTGACTATTATCTAACTCTGAATAAGTGATGTCCATATTATATTTAAAATAATATTTTTTTACTTTAGATTTTACATATTAAACAAGATATAAAATAAAATTGTTTAAAAAAATAATATGCTTTTAATATAAATATGCTTAATACTTATATAAAAAATGTTGGCTCCACACAAACTATTGTTGGTAATCGTTGTCAAAATCATGTTGAAAAAATAGATTGGAATGCTGATTATGATGGAGATAGAGCAAAGATATTAATTAAAACTAACTCTGACGGAGATAAAGAAAAATATCAGTTCACTTTAGATAATACTGATTTAGCTAACCTATTGAATATTGATAGTGTTAATATTCCTATTCATAAACGTTTAAAAGCTGATTTTAAAAAACCTCTTTTTAGAGATGAACCTAAAATATATAGAATTGAATTACCTGTAGCTCCAAGACAGCCATCGTATTTTTCTGAAGATTCAGAACCTAGTATTAGCGATGATTCTGAATCTTTTTCAGAATTTTTAAGTGCATCACCAAGTAGTTTTCTACCTAGTCCATCTACTGGAGATGAATTTATTGCTCCTATTACTATAAATCCAGGACCTTATAAAAAATATAAATTTACGCCAAAAAAACGCAACTTGACATTAAGGACACATAAAACATACAGAATTTTTAAACGTCCAAAGAGCTATCGTTCTAGTCGCAGATCAAGACGTCGTTCTTCCACCTTTAAAAGGTAGATTTTATCAACTTTTTTGCAACTCCAGTACCTTTGGTAAAAGTTGAGTTATTTGCTATATTTTTTAATAGTATCTAAAATAAGACTTTCATCTTCAGAGTAACTTCTTTTTCTTTTTTCAATCTTAAATTCTTGGGCTAAATTCTTATCCATTTTTTGTGTTACATAGTATTTTGACGCATATAGAAGAATATTTGATGTTTCGTCATATATGGATTCTAAATATAGAGCATGATAACTCTTAATAAATTTTAAGAATTTAAGCATCTCAACAATATTTAGTTGTGAAAAATGAGCTGTAATTATGCAGTGTCTTCTTATAAATTGTGTCTTATTTTCAAATTCATAATCTTCATAAAAATGTTCACAACCGCATTCTTCAGCATAATCTTTCACACCTTGTAGCACTTCTGTTAAGCTACTTGTGTTAACAACATTGAACGATAACTCAACCGAATAGCCCATTTAATATAGTAAACTTTAAAAAAATTTACCTTAAAAAAAATTCCACCTTTTAGAAAGGTGGAGCCAAAATAGCAACCAAAATAGAAAATTTGGCTCCACTCAACTTTTAAAAAAGTTGATCAAAATTTGGCTCCACTCAACTTTTAAAAAAGTTGATCAAAATTTGGCTCCACCTTTCTCAAAGGTGGAAAAGGTGGATGAAAAGGACTTAAAAAAAAAGTTATAAGTTATATTATATGAATACCCGTTATTTCTGTGCTATATGCAACACAAAACCAGATCAACTGTCTCATCATAAAGCGCATTTACAGACACAAAAACATAAAGAAAATCGTGACGTGTACGAGAAAGAATTAAAATATTTTTCTATTTATAAATTAGTTGGTCCGAATTATTGGTTAGAAAACGATGAAATTAAAGAAATGATTTTCAATGAATATGGAAAGGAGTTAACAAAAGAAAATAGATACAACATTTTGGTAGAAAAGTTGAGTGTTATTGATAAATTTGCAATATTTAAACCAGAAAAAGTTTTTTTCGATATTATTGATGGTAAACGTACAACAAAATTTGTAGAGCCATCCGATGTGTATAAAAAAGAAACCGGTCTAAATTATACTTCTGATAAAACTGCTTATTTAGAATGGTGCATAGAAAAAATTTTACAATCAAAAGAGACAATTCGTGAAAATTTTAGTAAAATACAAGATATACAAAATAAAATTAGAAATGAAAATTTACAAAAATTTCAATTAAATAGATCTACTAATGTTGAATATAATATTCTTAAAAATATTAGAATGAATGAACATGATATTACATATTTTACATCAAACGGATTTAATGAAAAACCTAATTTTGAATTTGATAATGTTATTAAGTATGCATGTGTATTATTTAATGCATTTGGTGCCGCTAGTTTAATTCATAATAAATACAACGAAGATATATATTTTCATAAATGTGTAAAAATAGAAACTTGTAGTATCATGAAAAATGTAGAAGGTTATGAAAAAAAATCAGTTGTATCCAAAAAAGTATGGGTGAAAAGATCAAAATGTAATAATGGAACAATTTGTAATGACAGACTCTGTACCTATGTAGAAGACGAAGTTATTAAACAAAAATTTCGCAGTTATTTATTAGATTTTTATGCTACCAAAAAACAAGAACTTTTATTTACGAAAAATCTTTTAAATATACATTATTTTGAAGAAGAAATTAATAATATTTGTAATTTGAAATATAGTGAACATCTATTAGAAGTGGAAAAAGATATCGAAGTTCTATCTAAGATGCTATTTGAGTCGGTATTATTCATTAAAATTATGAAATTATGTGAATTCTTTTTTGAATATAAGAATGAAATTATTGAAAAATGGAGTATTCATGATAATGTTATCATTGCATCATCTATTCACGAAGAGTGTTAGATTATGTTGCAGTTGAATTATATATTAAAGCTCCACTATTATATGTACTATCTGAACTATAACTAATAGACCAATTAGAATTTGTAACTGTAATTGTATTTCCATCAGAATCAAGTAAAGCTATTAGTAATCCTGCAGGACCTCCTGAATTATAAGCACATACTCTTATATAATTTATTCCATTTACAATACTTATATTACCTCTATTACCAGATGTTGGCCAACCTCCATCTATAGTAATACCAGTACCTTGATTTAAAAAAAAAGTGCCAAAATTATCACATACAGCCCATAAAGTACCTGTATTAGCAGCTCCGCTATAAAAAAATGTATAATAAAACCATATATATATAAAGGTAGGTGCACTGGATGCTGCAGTCGTTATATCCCATATCCATATAGCAGTAGATAATTGACTAGATGAAACAAACCATGGAGACATATTATATACACCATTTACAACTTGACCAGAATGATTAGTAACACAAACTGATACAGAACTTAAAGGATCTCGCTGATAATAATTTCCAATATCTGTTGTACCTGATAAAAAATTACATAAGCTACGAGTACCAGACCTATATAAAGTAAAAAGATTTGCTATATCTGTTCCATTACTTTCTTGATAACCAGTAGTTGGACCAGTTTGTGGTATTTCAGTGCTAAAAAATGAAGTTAAACTACTATTGGAATTATTTACAAAATAGTTACTCATTTAAAATATAAATATATATTCTAATTTTTGATCTACATTTTCTAAAGGTGGATTAAAATATTACAGTTTGGCTCAACCTTTTCTAAAGGTGGATTAAAAAAATTGATACTATTTAAACATAATAAATAGAATACATATTATTATTTATTATGAAGTCTACTCTACAACCAGTATTATCAGTAAAAAATGCCGATCAAAGAGATAAAAATATTCAATTCTTTGAAGAGGGTCATAAATATATTATCAGTTTTGAACCAGAAGTTAAATATACGTCTGTAACAACATGGAATCATACACATTTTCCAAAATTTGATGCAGATGTCATTATTTCTTCCATGATGAAAGGTAAAGGCTGGAAAGAAGGACATAAATATTGGAATATGACACCAGAACAAATAAAGTCACTTTGGAATTCAAACAATAGCGGAGTTTCTAGTGCAGGTACAGATTTGCATTTTGAAATTGAATGCTTTATGAATGAAAAGTTGCTGCCAGACGGCTACACACATGAGCATTTGTATAATTTATATATGAGTCAGCATAAAGGTAATCATGACTCAAGAGCGATAGAATGGCATTATTTTATAAACTTCGTAAAGGATTTTCCTGAGTTGAAACCTTACAGAACAGAATGGACAATTTATAATGAAGACGTAAAGATTTCAGGATCAGTAGATATGATTTATGAAAATGATGACGGAACATTATCCATTTATGACTGGAAAAGAGCGAAAAATATAACGCGAGTTAATAACTGGAATAAATTTGCTTTACCGCCTGAGATTTGTCATTTGCCAGATTCTAATTTCTGGCACTATGCAATGCAATTAAACACTTATAAAGTGATTTTGGAAGACAAATATGGTAAGAAAGTAAGAGACTTATATTTGGTACGATTGCATCCTGATGCAGAAGAGAAAACCTACGAACTGATTAAACTGCCTGATTTATCAAATGATGTGCGGGAATTATTTGATAAAATAAGAAAATAAACAACCAAAATAAACAATTTAAAGTTATTTAAAGAAATATAAATTATGGATGAAAATACAATTTTGTATACTTTATTAGGAGTATTTTTTCTTTATCAATCGAGTAAATTATATCCAATTATTACTAAACATTTAATAGATTATTATAATTTTTCACATTTATTTAATTATGATATTTATGATGTAACAGAGTCACTAGAAGAATTAGAAGAAAAACCTATTATTAAATATGAAGATAAATTTTTGACTGAAATTAGAAAGTTAGAAAAAGAGTTTCAATTTAATGAAAGAGAGAAAGAAATATTAGAAGAGAAGGAATTAAATTTCTTTAATAATACACAAAATAGTTATAATAATAAAATAGAAGAAATTAAAAATAAGATTTGTGATATAGAAATTGAATTAGTTAATTTAGAACGAGGTGAATATGATGGAGAGAAAGAAAAATATTATATAAGAAATGAATATGAAGAAGAAGAATACACGATAGAAGATAAAATAAAAATGTTAAATGAAGAAAAAACGTTTTTATACATTGAAGTTAAAAAATGGATTGAATTATTATCTGATAAGCAAGAGTTATTAAATAAATCTAAGGAATTTTCTTTAAATTTTGTATTAAACTTACGTCTTGAAAAGTTAATAAATTGTTTTGTTATAGAAATGACTCCACAAGGAAATGTTTTAATGACGTATGATGTTAAAAAATGTTCATTTAAATATTATAGTGATCATACTATACCTTATAGATATTTAGAAGTAGTAGGTAGAAAATTTGCGAAACAATTCAATTGTAGACCTTTGTATGTAGACATGGAGGAAGAGTTAGAGTTAGCTGAAAAAAAATGGGAAAAAGAAAGAAAACAAAGAGAGGAAAAAGAAGAAAAAGATAGAAAGGAAAAAGAGGAAAAAAAAATAATTGTTCCAGAGAAAAAAAATGTATTTGCAAAATTTAAAAGTTATAATAAAGAAGGTACAAATGGTAGAGTAAATGTAGGAGTTCCTCCCAAAAATAGTATACCTATTACAAAAGAACAAGAGAAAGAAAAGATTTTATTAAAAGAAAAAGCAAACAGGTTTACTTATGAAGGAAAACTAATTAATTTTAATTTTTTAAAAAAAATAGATAGAAAAGTAGTTGATAAAAAATACAATTTATCTTTTTCTGATTTTAAGAAAATAAATAAAAACTAAATATAATATACTAATGAAAAATAGTAAAAAAAATAATAAACAAAAAATATATTTATTAAAAGGAGGAGGTGATGGTTGGTTAGCATCTTTGGCAAAGTATTTAAATAATTCTCTAGTGACGCAAGGAATATTTCAATCTTCTGGGATAGAAGGTATGTTAACTTGGTCGGGTACTTTTTTTGGAAATTTTTTTAGTGGATGGGGTATATGGTTTGCGAGTATGTATATGAAATATAATCCATATGTAATAACGGTAACATTATTTGCTTCAATAGCTCAACAAGTAAGTAAAACACTTTTAAATTTTGTAGAAAAAAATATGGGACAAATTAAAAAAATTTTATCTACAATTAAAATGCCAGAAATACCAAAAATGCCAGAAATACCAAAAATGCAAGAAATACCAAAAATTCCGGAAATACCAAAAATAGGTGGTAAACATAATAAATAATTATTTTTTAGATTTTTTCCACTCCATAAATCCGTTGCTTCTATAAATATTAAAAGATGTACCTAAATGATTAAATGCTATTTCATAACCTACTCTATCATGATCTGCCATTTCATTTAAATATTGAAATATTTCTTTCTGTTGTTCTTCTGAATATAATTTTATAGTTTCAGAAATTGGCAATTTTAATGATTCAAAATTAATTTCTTGCGTCATTTGTTAATTATAATGTATTATTTTTAGATTATAATTAAATCAATTTTTTTATAGAGAACCAATGTTCCCTTATGACCCATCTTTTTTAATATATAATTTATAAATTTTTAGTTAAATAGTCTTTACAATTAGTAAAAAGGAGGGGTCATAAGGGAACATTGGTTCCCTATAAAAAAATTGAAATGCTTTTTTAAAATAAAATGATATGTACAATTTCAAGCGCCACTATAGAATTTAAAATGACTACTACAATTGACTTCAGAACTATGCCTGCAAATGTTCCTAGCCTTTGCATTCCTCGTGTGTTTCCTAATATTGATGAGCGCCGCATCCGTGGCATCTTTGATACTCTGAACATGGGAGAGATTGCACGCGTGGATATTATTCGCAGGAAGACTGACAAGGGAGAAAATTTCAATCGCGTGTTTATTCACTGGAGACGATGGAACGATAATGCAAATGCGAATCAGGCTAGGGAGCGCCTTCTAAATGGTAAGGAAATTAAAATAATTTATGATGACCCGTGGTTCTGGAAGATTTCAGCCTATAGAGAGGCTATTAGCAAGCCCCAGACAAGACCTGTTGCTACAGGAGCACCACGCCTTCAGTTTGATTCTGAGGACGAGCAAAGATCTAGAAGACCTCAGCAGCAAAGGACCGATAATAGAAGACCTCAGCAGCAAAGGGATAACAGAAGACCTCAAAGACCTGTAAGAGAGGAGAGAAAGCCTGAAGTTAAAGTGTTTGCACCTTCTACTCCAAACGGCAGTCCTCCTAGACCAGAGCGCATTGAAACGGAGTCTTCTTCTTCTTATGAAGATGAAGAGCGCGATGAAATGCAAACGAGCAGCACAATAGAGCCGATTACGCTTGACTATGGTGTACTTCCTCCTCCACCAAAGAAGCTGAGCTTCAAGACCAAGAAGGCAGTGGTTATAGAGGATGGAGAATTAAATGAAGAATAAATTGATATAAAAATGTAGTTATAGTAGTTCTAGTTAGGTAGATAATAGTTAGTTAGTTAATTTTATAAAAAATAAAAAAATTGGCATTTATGCCTTTTTTTTTAAAAAATTTATGTATATTTTTTCAAAATATTATTTAAATCATATATATAAATGTCTTTTAGAAGGTATGGAGGTTTAACATATAATGCTAAAAATAATATTGTAAAAAGTAACTATAATACTGCTGCTAATTTATCTGTTACTGGCGATGTCGGGCAAGATAACTCTTATATTACCTTTTTAAGTGATATTAGTGGAGATCTTATTTTTTATGGAAATATTGATATATCAGGAAACCTTGATGTATCCGGCAATGCACGTATAGTTGGAAACTTGGATGTATCTGGTAACGAGAATTTACAAGGTAATTTACTTATTTATGGTAATGAGGACTTGAGAGGCAATTTAGATGTATCTGGTAATACGCGTATATTTAAAAACTTAGATGTATCTGGTAATGAAAATTTACAAGGCAATTTACTTATTTATGGAAATGAGGACTTGAGAGGTAACTTAGATGTATCTGGAAATACGCGTATATTTAAAAACTTAGATGTATCTGGTAATGAGAATTTGCAAGGCAATTTACTTATTTATGGAAATGAGGATTTGAGAGGTAACTTAGATGTATCTGGTAATACACGTATATTTAAAAACTTAGATGTATCTGGTAATGAGAATTTGCAAGGCAATTTACTTATTTATGGAAATGAGGACTTGAGAGGTAATTTAGATGTATCTGGTAATACACGTATATTTAAAAACTTAGACGTATCTGGTAACGAGAATTTACAAGGTAATTTACTTATTTATGGTAATGAGGACTTGAGAGGTAACTTAGATGTATCTGGTAATACACGTATATTTAAAAACTTAGACGTATCTGGTAATGAGAATTTGCAAGGCAATTTACTTATTTATGGCAATGAGGACTTGAGAGGTAATTTAGATGTATCTGGTAATACACGTATATTTAAAAACTTAGACGTATCTGGTAATGAGAATTTGCAAGGCAATTTACTTATTTATAGTAATGAGGATT
>Ga0114960_10001764_pt1 | contig 17261 bp, 18 predicted proteins | sample C_130625_MF_Meta_FD_92637 | JGI IMG/M metagenome (GOLD analysis project Ga0114960, IMG submission 92637) | Freshwater microbial communities from Lake Croche, Canada to study carbon cycling - C_130625_MF_MetaG | ecosystem: Environmental > Aquatic > Freshwater > Lake | place: Lake Croche, Canada... | reverse complement strand
TTCCTGAAAATCTAAAAGATAAAGACAGTATTAAAAATACAAAAATAGCTTATAGTTGGATGAATGAAAAGTCAAATTATATAAATTTCACAGGCAAATATTATTTTGAAAAAACATACGAAGAATTATTAAATTAATTATGAAAATATTCACAACTATAAATCCAAATGGAAATTTTGAATCTCAGAAAGAGGCTATATCTTCTTGGTCTAAGAAGTATAATGTTTATTCAGTAAATACAAAAAAAGAAATTGAAAATATCATTTTAATCATAGCTATAGTAAGTTTTATTATACACTTAGCAGTAATATTTTTGGTTGATTTTGGTATAATAAATTTGAATATACAATCAGATTTATTTAAAAACCCAATTGCCGCTATCTATACACCATTCTCATTTATACTTGTGTACGAAGTTTACTTATTAATATTTTATCTTCCAAAATCATTTACCATATATATAGGAAAACAATATGAAATTATTACGCTCATAATTATACGACGTTTATACAAAGACCTCTCTACGCTAACACTTTCCTCTGATTGGTTTAAAATTAAATATGACCTTCAGTTTACATACGATTTGATAGCGTCAGTACTGCTGTTTTTTTTAATCTATTTATTTTCAAGAAATAGTAAAAAAAGTTACTATGCAGATATAGCAGGGCAACTGCTTATAAAGAGCACAACAAATTTTATAAAAAGCAAGAAATTAATTGCTATATCCCTGGTTCCATTGCTTTTTATAGTAGCTAGTTATTCATTTTTTAACTGGACATTAAATACACTTAATGTCAATACAAATAATATTGTATCGTTTAAAGACATTAATAATATATTCTTTGAACAATTTTTTACAATACTAATAATTGCAGATGTAATTTTATTACTCTTCTCCTTTTTTCAAACCGATAAATTTCATAAAGTGATTAGAAATTCGGGGTTTATAATTTCTACTATTTTAATAAGGATATCCTTTTCTGTGAGTGGATCATTAAATACATTGCTAATTATTTCTGCAATTATTTTTGGACTTTTAATACTTATTATACATAATAAATTTGACGAGCTTCCCGTACATGAATAATTCTTAAAAGTACTTAGTTTTTAATGATGGCTAAACTTATAGACAAACTAAAAACAACTAGAAGTGTTTTGAGTTTAATTAATCTTTCGACTAATTATAATCTATAATTATAATGATTTTTTTGGAAAAATTTATTTAGGAAAAAGATTTGGCATCTATTCCTAAATAATGCAGCTAAGGTTCGTATTGTAGATTATCTAGTTAATGTGGTTAAAACTAGCTTTACAAAAAATGATTATCAATGAAACAATTTTTATCGTTTCTGTTTTTTCATTTCTTTTAATGCCAATAAAAAGCCGATTCCAAATAATATTGTAATGAATCCTGCAAAATATGGTATAATATTAATCAATTTTCTTATTATTTATGAGGTTCAAATAAATTCCAAATGCTAGAATAGAAGGGACCCAAATACCAATGAATATTGCTGCATTTGCTTCTCCTTTGAAATATAATACTTCAGAAAAAATAAGAGAAAGAAAAGCAGCAATGAATAACAATATATCAGTCGCAGAAAATTTTTTTAACATGTTTAATTATTTTTTTCGATTATTAAGTAAATATAGATAAAAACAGTTTGATAATTGCATTAAAATTATATTAATTATCTTGTTTATTGCTATCCAAGATAATTCTATAACAGCTATTTTTTACCATACAGAAAACGGCTTTTGAAAATCTAGTGGGTTTAAAAGTACTTAGTACCTATATAGTTTTTGACGATAAGATTTTAAAATAGTTTTTTTGTAATTAATAAGCTCTTCCAATCGTGTCGCAAACTGCTTTTAATAATGATAGCCCATCATTTCTGTCTTGCCCTTTTTCCCACATCATAATACCATTGCCCATTGATTGGGCAAGCTTTGCTTTAAGCTTTACAGTGGGTATTCCATTATAATAAATAGTATAGTTGGTAAACCCGCCGGCACTTACTACAGCGGAATCTGACATGGCAGAACCCGAGCCACTTGTAATAGTGCTATAGGTTAAAACGGTTCCGGTTTGCGTAATACCACTAGGTCTTCCATAAGCAGGAATACCCAAAACGGCTTTAGCGGCAGGCATACCTCTTGTGGTAACCCAATAATTCAAACAAGTTTGCGCCAAAGCCAAATCACTATGGTGTTTAAAAGGGACTGAAGTATTAAAATCATCATAGGCCATGATATTAAAAAAGTCTACCGTATTGTTAGTCCATAAACTACTACTAATGGCATCGCGTATTACCCCTGAATATTTACCAGCTGTAATAGCTGCAGATAAATAATACTTAGCACCTGAATGACAACTATCACTTAGTTCTTTCATAAATGCGGCATAGGAAATATCAGTACCATCATCCGTTCTTGGAAACTCCCAATCCACATCTACCCCATCCATACCGTAGACTCTTACTACTTGCATAATATTTTTCACAAATGCATTTCTTCCAGTAGCAGTAGTAGCCATGTTTTTAAAATCAGCAGCAAGACCCGAAATACTTATGAATACTTTCGAATTATTCGCTTTTGCTTTTGCGGCAACAGCAATTAAAACAGTTGAATTTGCAACAGTCAATCCTCCGGTTGCTGTTATATTTGCGAAGGCATAATTTACCACATTACACATCCTAAATTTCTGGTCAGTGATGGTAGCGGGATCTCTATAACTAGGAAAATATCCAACAACATAAAACCCAAAAGGCTTTGGTGGACTAATCGTTTCTCCCGCCGTTGGAGGTAGCACTATTGGTGTTGTAGTTTGATCTTTTTTACCACAAGCAGCAAGTATGAGTATCATTCCAAATAAAATGAGATGCCTATGTTTGTTGCAAATATTTTTCATCCCCACAAATTAATGATTAAAAATAAAAAAATCAACTAGATTTAAAATGAACTAGTTTTTTATGATGGAGATATATTACTTTCCGATACAAAAAGTAATTAAATAGCTAAAACGCTTTGTTTACAAGGATTTATGAAATATCAATACTTTTGAGGTACAAATAAGGTACAATTATTTAAGTATTTTAGATGAAATATAAAAAACAGGTCTGTAAAATGAATTGAATCAAAATTATTCTTTGACACCTGATGAAAAATTAATGCGGGATGCAGAATATAAAAGGGCATATGTTGTTTTTTTAATAAATTTTAGATAAGGTGTTAATGTTCATATTTGGTCGGTTTCTACCTATTTCGACACAATTACGCCACAAATCAGATTTAAGTGGCAAGAATGTTTTTTCATTATTATTTCTGAAATACCTATAAAAGAATTGTAAAGGTTATGGGAATCTAAAAATGTTGAAAGACAAAGGGAACCGGACTTCTCATTTTTAAACTATATTAGTATATTATTTATACTTAAAAATTATACCTATGAATCTTCCAAAACTACTTCTTTGTATTTTGACATTCACAGTAATGATTATGGTTTCCTGTCAAAAGGAACAATTAGACCGAAAAGATCAGTTAGAAAACCAGACAAATGCTATCGAACGGCAACAATCACACAATGCCATTGATGCCATTACCAAACAGTATTCTTCTATGACATTCTCGTCTAAAACAAAATTTGATGAAGTTGTTAAATTGCTTGATTTTGACGATGTATCTGTAGTGCTTCGACCTTCGCTTTCAGCACTTATATTGATACATTTAAATAAAAATGATGCAGACAGTAGGAAGCGGTATCTGGCAGTTTCTTTTCCAAATTCAAAAAGTGACAATTTTTATCACTTTGAGGGTATTTATTCTAGCAAAGATTTAAGCTTTGTTAAACAAGCAATTACAACAAACCGTATCGAAAAAGGAAACATTGTGACACTTCGTCTTCTCAATGAAAAACCTTTAAAAGAATGGGACGCATCAGGAACAAATACTGTTGCACGCATAGCTATACCGAAAAGTCTTCTTACTCCAAGGCAATTTGCGATGGTAAAGGGAGGGATTCAATCGATTACGACAAATTCAGTGCAAGAACCTAAAGTTAATTTAGTAAACGTAGTGACCGTTTGCATTGATTATTATTGGGTGGAATATGACGCTGAAACTGGTGAGATTTATTCAACCACGTATTTATACCAAGATTGCACAGACTATGGTGGTGGTGGTGGTGGTGGTGGTGGTGGTGATGAGTATTATAATAGTGACGTTTATAGAACTAAAACTTTTTTTGATGCTAGACCTGCAGGAACGGGGGATAATGCACCGAAAGTAATAGGTCAAGCTGATTTTCAAGGTGCAGTTGGTCTTTTTCGAAGTATAATTGTAAATTCTATGATACCTAATATTCCTTCAGATACTTACTGGATTTACACACAAACATCTATAACTAATCATTTTAATAATGCTCCACCAACATCTTCAGCTACTGTTGGGTTTATAGGTGCACTATCTAATACTGATAACCAATCTTTTCCAGTCTCAGCTACTACAACATATACATACAGAGATGTTTTCGGCAATTAAATCAGTATTTATGAGTAGTCTTTTCATGATTGTACGTTATACATTTGTACTAGTTATATTCAGTAATTGCAAAATTACACACCGAATTGTTGATTCTGGTGAAGTAGTTGAGGATGTGAACACATTTTGGAAAACAGTTAATAGTATCGATACCCCATATATCAACATTTCGCAAAAAGCTTGGTATCAAGACGGTATTGGTATTACACAAATCTGTCAAATTAATTTTGTTACCAATGGTTCAGACCAATCTATCAATATTTCAACTATTGGATATCGTTTTTTAGATTTGAAAAAAAAGTGGGCATATGAATATAATGGTTTATCAGACACTGCTTTAATGATGCGCAAATATCGATTTTCCGATACCACGCGTTTTATAGGAGGATGGAATTTTGTAAATCGTATCTCTCATCCAATAGATAGTTTTCGTATTTTACCTGATACAACTATCAGTAAAATCACTTATAAACAAGCTAAAACAAGTTTTCTCATTAATAAAACTAAATACGAAGGCATTTGCATATTTCGTTGTGATATAAAAAAGAGTAATTTTCAAATTAACAAAGCCATAAGTAATCAAATGGGGTGCCAACTTGCTTTTTTTCGAAAATATCCTGTAGAAAATCCACAATCGAAAAATGATGAAGAAATAAAATTTATCTCGAATCATTTCCCAGACTCCATAGTAAAAGTGTTTACTGCATGGAAAAAAAATGAACTACTCTATACTGTAGAGTAGTTTGATTGTGTATCAAACCAAGAACAAAATACCACTCGTTATTGAGTGGTATTTTGTTAATTACAGACAGTACATTTTTCATACTCCGTTTCAAAAGTACTTGTTTATTGCGCTCTCAATTTGCAAACGGTCTCGTTCTTAAAAATCTTACATTTTAAAATGCCATTTTTTCAACCTCTAAATCATTCTTTATTTCATCATGAAAATCTCTAAATATTCGTATTATTATTGTCAAACAAATGTCCGATTATTTGGTAGTATAAAAACAAGGGGGGGGTAAGCCTCAAAATAGACAGTCTAATTATTTGGGGGGCGATTATTTAAGTACTTATTAATTGAATTAAAATTTCCTTGAACTTCATCAACTAACTTCCTTTTTTTAGCCTCTCTTAGGATATAACCACTCTTAGGTCGTGGTTTGCTATCCTTACTGCCAGCAGGTCTTCCCAAAACAGTTCCTTGCTGTTTTGTGCGCGCTATACCTTCTTTTGTCCTTTCAGAAATTAATGAACGTTCGAATTCTGAAAACGCGGCTAGTATTTGAAAATGTAAACGTCCTGATGATGTACTGAAATCTAAATTATCTGAAATTGAAACAAATCGAATCCCCTTATCAATAAGCTCCTGAATTTCCAATATTAATTCTCTTGATGATCTTGCCCAGCGGTCTAGTTTAAAAACAATAACTTCTTTGTATTGTCCCTGTCTTAACTTCTGCAACAGCTCCTGTTTAATTGGTCTTGTTTTACGAGTAGACTCAACCTCATCATACAAATCAAATTTCAAATTCTTGTCTATCCCATATTGAAGAAGTCGTATCTTCTGATTCTCTGTCGTCTGTTTATTTGTTGATACTCTGCAATATATCGCTGATTTGCTCGAATTTGGATTAATGTTTAATGAAATCACTTCTTCAATGTTAATTCCTATTTTTTTCATTTTGTGTATTTGTATTGTGCAAATAATAATAGGCACCACCAATCATAATTGCAGAAAATACAATCAAAATGGTTAATCCAGTATAAGAACTACCTCTATTTGTAATTGTAGTAGGTTTACCAAGTGGGAACTGATTTTGTGTTATCATTAGATAGTATATTGGAATGAATTAATTATAACCTCATAAACATCTTGCAGAATCAGTATTTCTTTTTCAACTATATCCCCCTTCTTATTTGTGTAGGTAACTATTTTATTTAAATTATTTTTATATAAATCATTAAGTTGCTTGTTTTCGTATACAGAAATACGTTTTGACATTGAATCAATTTTATTTTGAATATTCTGATTCTCTATAATAAAATAGTTTAATTGGTCATTTAGTTTTGGCATAGCAATTATTAGACTTTCAACGTAAGCACTTAGTGTTAACCCTTTAGACTCTGCATCTAATGCTAGATATGCTTTTACAGATGGTGAGCATTTAAATCCTAATGTAATCTTTCTTTGTGAAACAGAAATTGCTCCATCTTTAATTGTATTTATTTGTTGCATTTTTTAATTGTTGTTAATCTGTAAATTTAGGTTAACATTATTTGTTTGAATATAGATACAGATAGATACTAACAGATAAAGTCTATTGAGTTTATATAAATTTGAAAACTTATGGTTCACCTAATTCCCTCAATACTATTTCTAATTGTTTAGGGGTAAATATTCTTTGCTTAGGTGATAAATTTAGTTCCGGTATATTTTTTATCCATTTCATAAATGTATTATAACTGACATGATATTGTTTAGCTAATTGTGTTTTTGTATAGGATTTTTTCATTCTAGATAGTATTTTAGTTTTTTTTAAAATTGATAAAAGTGAGGGGGTAGGATGGTTTACCCCCTCTGTTAAATAGTAAATACAAAAGACTTAGAAACTACTATTTGAAATAGAAATAAGAAATCCCATTTTTCTGAGTACGATTATATTTCCATTTCATTAATGTGGCATAAGCCTTCATATAACTGGTAAACTTTTTCTGTCCAATAGCAATACCACCATCTCCATAAAATTGTGTTAGGTATTTATTGTATAGTACGGAAGTAGTGTATTCTGTATTTTTTATAAATGCTTGCTCTTCAACCCACTCTGCGAAGTCTTCATCTGTTGATTGACGGAAACGATTTCGTTCTATGTTAATACCAGAATAGGAAACTAATCCTGTCAATAGATATTGTAGAGCGCAATCAAATAAGAAACCATAAAACATGTTCCATTCATTTTCATCCCAATCAGTGTCACTAAAAAATATACAACGATGTGTTGCTTCAATTGGCTTCTCATCGCCGTTAATAATCAACCTGCTGTAAAAGTCTCTTAGCTCGACAATAAACTGTCTTCTGACATTTGTTGTGCCGTCACCTGTAATAACACTATTCGACGTAATCACCGTTTTGGGACTATCGTTGGGTATTATATAAAATTGCGGTACAAATTTCCTTTCTATCGTCCAACCGTCTGTTAGGTTGCTATGAAGTACTGAGAAATCAAAATCGGGCTTTATATCGTCAATCCAAACAATTTGAGTAGAAGGAGTAACCATTTCCCAACAGAAACGATTTTGAGCATTAAAGTGTTTACCATCTATTTTTGCAACATTCCTTAGTTGTTTCAATGCGTTAACAATTAATCCTTTTCCAGTACCACCCATTGGCTTTCCGAGATTAGTTATTGTTTCGTCAAGAAATATAACTGCTTGTCCCTCACTTTCATTATAGTAATGATGAAGAGAATAGCCAAGAGCTGTTTTCATTGCTTCGTAACGTTTACCATCTGTACCTGATACGTTTTGAATGAACCGAAAGAAATGGGATGGTCTAAAGTCTGGTGCATAAGAATAATCTCGTTGTATAATTTGTGAACCCCAGACACAGTAATCATCAATATCGCCCCATTGGAGCTGTTGTAAACCATCATCTTTTGATATTGTTACAAGGCAGTTTTTAAAGAAAAAATACATTTTTGATATTGTATCTTTAATTATTGGTTTATCATGGATTTGAAGATGTTCAAGCCATTTACTATTAAAGAAATTATTAGAACTTTTCAAAAATATTTCTCGGAGAGCAGCTGAAGTAGTTTGGTGATATTGTCCTTGATAATAAAATGTTAAGTCATCCAAAGACATTATCATTTTTGTCATATAGTCACGCATGTCCTCAGTTGAGCATTCATAAATAATACATCCGTTAACCTTTATGTTACAATAATTACTGCCAAATTTTCTCTTTGCAAAACCTGCACGGTGCAATTCATTCCGAACTTCATCCCAAAGCATCCCTGCTAACTCATAGCTTTCTGTTGTTTTTGAGTAGTTGAATCGAAATAGTTTATATCCGATACTTATGGATGATAGGTAGACAATTTCAGAATCATCTTTTGAATACATTTGGTAAACCTTTTCAACCAACTCTCTTACGCCAGCTCCTGAAGCATGTTTTGAATCAGGAGAAATGGGTATGAATTGGTTAATATATTCGACTACCAAATTTTGCGGGAATGATAAATTCTTAGCTGCCCCAATAAATGCTAGAAGTTGAGGGTGATGATTATCAACCTCCAATGTGTGTCGTTTTGCTAGTTTGAATAATTTTGTTTTGGGGTTAATCGTATTATTATTAGTGGATTTATCAGGAAAGGCAACATCCATACTTTTCGGTATCATTTCTTCAATAAATTCCTGACCAAGCAAACTGCAATTATTTTCATTATAGTAAGCACCTGCGTCATGGCAGAGAAAACATGCACGGCTTAAATCCTTGCAAGCAGCGTCAATAATATTTCCTTTCTCATTTGGTGTAATGAGGTCAGAATACTTTTGGTAGAAATATTGGTTTACAGCCTGCCATAATACCACTGAAACACGCTCATTATTGGCTGACTCTACCTCAGAATAATTAATACCAATAATAACCTTCAAGCCATTCCCTGAAGGACTTGTGAAAATTAAGAGAGGATTAAGCTTTGTATCATTTACTAGCCGCTGTTTAATTTCATTGAGGTTAACACCCAAATGGTCTAAATCTATGCAAAATAGATTTGAAGGACATAAAAATTTACTATCTGCTCGCTCACTAAATACACCACAAAATGTAGTGTATGGGAAATGGCTAGTTTTAAATTTATTCTTTGCTTTATGTTCTTTTATACTTCTAATTGTGTTCGTAATTTCTAAATAATCAGTACCTATTATTAAATTAAATGCATCTAATAATGATATACTTTTTAAAGGACGCTTATTTGAAATAGGGTTCTGATAGAATGAAAAAAAGTTAATATTTTTGAGTTGCGAGTCCAAAGAAGCTAAAGGAGGTATATTATGATTAATCATGCTTTACCTCCTTTCTTTTTTTGGCTAAAAATGAATCAGTTTCTTTGGCTATTTCTGCCAACGTCTTTTTTCTACCTTGCTTTAAAAAGTTATCGACTTCCGATTTTAGAAACCTCAACTTTTTACCGCCCTTGTGTACGGGAATACTACCAGCGTTCACCCAACCATAAACTGTGGGTTTACTGGGTTTGTCGGGGTGGTAAATACAAAGTTCGTTGAGGTCTAACCAACGGTCGATTTCGGTTGGTTGTTCAGCTTGTTGAGTGCTTAATACTTTCTTAATTGAATTTTCAATAAGTGTTTCAAGTTCGGGTGCTGTAATTTGTGTAATTGTAACCGCTTGCATATTACTTTATGTTTTGTGAACACAAAGTTTCAAGCACAAACAGGGCAAGTACATTTGCTTGTACGTACAATTAAGCGTACAAATTTTGCTTTGATGGCAGTTTACTATCTAAATATTTTTGAACTAAAATTTTTGTTTCATTATCAATCAATGGCAATACCTTTTCTGTAAGTGCCTGCATTAATTTTTTCGTTTCATTTACATTATAATTTTGTCTTACCCTATCTGTGTAGGGTAGTTTGAATTTAACGCAAATACGTTCACAATAAACAATTGCACTTTCTGTTTCGTTTTTTTTATCTATACCAAGTGTATTTATTAAACTGCAAAAAAACCCCAATACAGGGGCTGTTGGTTTATTCGTTTTCGTTTCAATCTTTTGAGATTGTAAAGTTTCTACCCACTTGCGAAACAAGTACAGAGTATGAGCATAAATTTGAGAATTTACACCTTGCCTTTGGTAATTCATCCTTGGGCTATTGATGAAAGCATAATCCACTTCAACACCTCTTATTATAGTGTTTTTATAGTACCCTTGTATTTCGCATAAGTCCTTGTATAAGAATACACAGTTCCAATATTCAGTTCGTATAAACTCCGTTGGAGTTAATACTCCTGTAAAGATGCTATCAATTTGATTTAACGTCAATCTGCAATGCTCTTCAAATTCTTTTGACGCTTCAATCTCTTTATTAAATACAGATTTATACTTTTCCAATAAGTTAGCCACTCTTTCATCAAATATTTCCTTTTGCTTTCTCTTTATCAGCAAAATATCTTCATCAGCATTAAAATCATTCCACTCTCCAAGTATTGGGGTTTCCCCTTTTGGAATAATATAATCATATTTCAGAATTAATTTTCCGTCCAACCAATCTTTATACGTGTATTTTTTCATTATTTAATAATTTAAAAGTCAAGTTTTATTTTGTCGGCTGCTTCACGTTTAGTTTGGTCTATAATCTTTGCGTAAATCTGTGTGGTTTTAAGTTCACGGTGTCCCAGCATTTTGGAAACGGTGTAAATATCAGTTCCCTTTGATAGTTGCAGGGTGGCAAAAGTGTGTCTGAAACAATGAAAGGTTATATCTTTTGTTATTCCTGCAAGCCCTATCCATTTTGCAAGGTGTTTGTTTTCGTATGCTGAATAGGTAAGCCCTTCAAATACTATATCGTTTGGTTCTCTGCTTTCACCCAGTAAGCTGTAAGCCTGTTCAGAAATTGGCATCATTTCAACCCCTTTAGTTTTTTGCTGTTTGAACTTTATAAAAAAGCCGCTGCCTTCAATGTATTCTAGTTCGCCCCAAACAAGGTTTTTAATATCTGAAAACCTCAACCCTGTGAGGGCTGAAAACAGGGCTGCACGTTTCAATAAAGGGTTATTACATTCTGTTTTTACAAGGCAGTTAAGTTCCTCAATGGTTAAAAAGTTTCTTTGTGTTTCTGCCTGTTTAACAGGTTGTATTTTGCCGTTCAGGTCGCTAGGTAAATACCCGTCTTTATAGGCTTGCTTTAAAGTTGCTTTCAGTTTATTGAAATAGGAAACGGCTGAATTTTGGGCTAGGGTTACTTTGTTACTTTTATTGCTTTTGGTAGTGAGTAAATACTCTTTGAACTCATTACAAAACTTTTCGTTTAGATCGGCAAACTTTAATTTCCCCTTTGTAAATGTTTCGAGGTAATTGTAAGCTGAAACCCAGTTATCGTGGTTACTGGCTTTGCGTTTGTCTGCAAGGCTTTTAAAGTAGGTAACAAAATTTTGTTCGCCCTGCTCTTTAATCTTTAGTTGTTCCTTTTCGTACCCTGTGTAAATTTCGGGTTTATTTAAATAGTTTTCACGTTTCTGCCTTATCTGTTCAGCAAGTTGTAAAGTTTCTTTATTATGTTGTTTATCAATAGGGCTTAATTTAATATTCGTAATTTTTCCGTTTTCGTTTTTTGCCTTTTCTGCATTAATATACATTCCTAAAAACTCCCTTCGGGTTGGTTCACCTGTTTCGTGGTGTGGTACGGCTGGGTAAAAGTCCAAATACAAACTTTGCCTGTTCCCTGAAATTTCCTTTTCTCTTAACTTAACTTTTATTGACACTTTGACTTAATTTTTTAATGCAACGATTTAATCTTTTTTCAAAATCATTTCTCCAGCCTTTATCCTTTAATTCTAATATAATTTCTATGCAATTTTTATAGTCCTTTTGCTTTTCTAAGTAAACTAGATATTGCTCTACTATCCCATTTCTAGGACTTTTTTCCCAACCATAAATTTTGGATATCCCTTCTTTAATTCTATCTATATTTTTATAGCTGAAAAAGAATGCATTTTTAAATCTATCAATATCACAATTTCCATTTAAATAGTTCTTGTAAACAATCGCAGAGTATTTATGAATTAAAAAATGAGCATCGGTCCAATAAATATCCTCTATTGATAATGACTGATTTAATTCTAATGCTTTTTTGTGTTCTGTCAATGTCTCTGTCTCAGACTTTTTAACAATATCCTTCCATATTCCGATACAATATTTTTGGTTTTTCTCCCAATTAATACCCCAATTTGAATATTTATTGTAATTCCCTTCATTATATTTCTCAAACTGCTTAAAGCAAGAATCAGCTAGTTCTAAATCATTTATCACTAATAATGTACCGATTTCACTAATAGGACCATGATTATTATCACCGCCAACATCACCCATAAATATTGTTTTGTAATCGAACATTAAAAAAAGAGTAGTCTCGTAATAGTTAAGAATTCCATTTTGATTATCTGATGATAAAGAATCCCAAAACTCCCATAAATTATGATGCTCTAATGAACCTGCTCGATTACTTAATAATTCTTTCCTTTCATTGATAGTCATATTTAATATTTTTATGCTTTGGTGTTTAACTCAATAGTTTATCAATTACCGTTTTCGGAACGTATGCAAACCAACCCTGTTTTAATTTGGGTATTTCGTATCGCTTAATAAGGCTTTGTAAGGCTGTTTCTGAAATACTGTATTTACTTTTTACTTCGGTAAGGTTGTAACATTCTGAAATATCAAACTGCTTTTGTTCGGATTGCTTTTCGGGGTGTGTTCGGCTGGTTGGCTCTTTAAATAGTTTGTCAAGGTCTGAACGCTTTATAATAGTTTTCTTTAATAATATGTTTGTCGCTTTCAGCTTGCCAGTATTGATAAGGTTGTAAACATTTTGACGGGAACAGCCTATTAACTTAGAAACCTGTGTAACGCTTAAAAATTCCTTCGCTTTCAATTCGTCTATGGGTTGGCTCTTTATTCGCTGGGTTTCTTTATTGCTTTGCTCAACCTTACCAGCCCTTAACCTTGCCTTATAAGCCCGTTTACTGCAAGCATCACCACAATACTGGGTTACTGTGGTTTTGGCTGTGAACTCATTACCGCAATGCTGGCAAATACGTTGTAATTTAATGTTAGAACTCATTTTGTACTATTCTGTATTGTTTTGTACTAAAGTGTTTAAAAGTGTAAAGTTTGTAAACCTAAAAAATGGGTTGAGGTACAAATTTGACTTTCAACCCATTCTGAGGTACAATAAAGGTACAAATATTCCATAAATAACCAAATATTAAACAATGGCAACCTGTACTAATAGACATTAAGAAAGCCCAGTATTAGAGGGCTTTGTATGGATTTCTTAATGGTTTGGTGTTGGGTTGTTTTGTATTGGTTACTTTCCAATACAGAACTTCGAAAAAATAAAATCTAATTGGTCTTCGTTGGTAATTTCTCCGGTAATTAATCCCAAATAATGCAAACATTGTCTAATATCTAATGCCAACAAATCGCCAGTAACAAAATCCGCTAAGCCTTGTGACACATCGGTTAGCGCTTGGTTCAGTTGTTTCAATGCATCGTAGTGTCGGGCATTGGTTACAATGGTGGATTCTACATGTATGTCTCCATTAATTGCTGCAGCAACTATAGCAGATTTCAATTCGTTAATTTGATAATTTTCTTTAGCAGAAATAAAAATGCACTTTATAAAATTTGCAAATTTATTTTTTGCCATCGTTTCTACTCCATCTACTTTATTGCCTATTAATAAATAATGAATATGCTCTTTTTCAAATCCATCAACAACAGTTTGCAAATTGGCTGCATCAATTTCGTTTACATCAAATAAATACAGTACCAAATTTGCTACACGCATTTTCTCTAAACTCTTTTCAATACCTATGGTTTCAATGACATCTTTACTGTGTTCACGTATACCCGCAGTATCAATTAATCTAAATAAAACACCATCAATATTTAATACTTCTTCAACAGTATCACGTGTAGTGCCTGCTATTTCGCTTACAATGGCCCTATTTTCGTTTAATAAAGTATTTAACAAGGTTGACTTGCCTGCATTGGGTTTGCCAATTATAGCCACTTGTACGCCGTTTTTAATGGCATTCCCTAATTGAAAGGAATGCAATAATTGTTCGGTTGATTTTTGCAAGGTGGTTATTAAACGAACCAATTGGTCTCTATCGGCAAATGCCACATCTTCTTGCGAAAAATCTAATTCCAATTCAATGAGTGCCGAGAACTTAATTAACTCTTCGCGCAGTAGGTGTAAATCACTCGAAAAACCGCCACGCATATTGTGTAATGCAGTTCTCCTGCTGGCTTCGGTATTACTAGCAATTAAATCGGCTACCGATTCTGCTTGAGCTAAATCTAATTTGCCGTTTAAGAAAGCTCGTTGGGTAAATTCACCAGGCTTTGCAATTCTAACCCCTAAACTATTAATTGACTGAATAATTTTTTCAATAACAAATTGAGATCCATGACAACTAATTTCAATCGTGTCTTCTCCGGTATATGATTTTGGGCCTTTAAATAAAGCCAACACTACTTCGTCTAATAATTCATTTTTAAATTTCAATAAACCAACATGCACTGTATGAGATGCTTGAGCTGATAAATTTTTTGAAGGAAATAATTGATTGATTACTGAAAAAGTTTGTTTACCACTTACCCGAATAACACCAATCGCACCAATTCCTGGAGGTGTAGCAAGCGCTACAATGGTATCATCCCATCCCATCAACTTTTCAGACATCGTTTTGTATTTGTGGCAAAAATAATACAAGTACTGCTAACATTGGTGGCGAATAAAAAAGCCCGTTCCGAGAATTCGGAACGGGCTTTTTTAACTATTTAGAAGTAATTATTCTTCAGATACTTGGAAAGTAATGCTTTGTTTGTGGCGATAGATTACGTTTCTACCGTTTTGAACAGCTGCTTTCCATGCTGGTCCTTTTTTAATTACACGAACAGCTTCTTCTTTGGTACCATAGCCAGGATCATTCTCGGCTTGTACTTCACTAATAGCACCGGTCTTGTCAACTATAAAAGAAACAACCACTGTATACTTTGCTGGAGGCGCTCCATTATTTACAGGCAAATCTCTGTTTAAGTTACGCTCAAGGTATTTTGTCCAAGCGGGCAAACCTCCAGGGAACTCGGCAGGAATTTGAACCACGGTAAATACTTTATCGTAGTCTTCTTCTTGTTTTGGTGCTTGCACTTTACCAGTACCAGATTCAACAGGAGGAGCAACGATACCTTCGTCCTTTGTTCCTTCTTGGTTTACTGTACCAATTTTAGTGTCTTCCAGTTTTTCAACTTCTTTAATTTCGTCCTTTTCCTTTACCTCTTCATCCTTTACAATTTTTGGAGGAGTGAATTTGGTAATTTCCACTTTTGGTGGTTCTTGTTTTGGCGGAGGAGGTGGAGGTGGTGGCTCAGGCTTCTTTTCTTCTTGCTTCATTGCTTCAAGATTTACATCTTGAACAACTTGTTGCGCTTTCTTGTTGCCTACTGTATTAGCTATCACCGAACCAATTACTAAGAGCGCACATACTACAATCATTCCTATCAAGGCAGCTTTAAGCCGCTTTTCATAGGTTTTACGTAAATCGTATGCTCCGTATTCTTTGTTTCTGCCCTCGAAGATAATATCGATGATATCGGCAGATAAAATTTTGCTTACATCCATGATTTCAGTGTCTTTATTTGTAAAATTCCTTTCGGAAAATTCCACTTAATTATTTTACAGGTGCCGCGGCATTTGCTGTTTCAGAGAGTTTAACCAATTGGGTTTCATCTTTGGTAATATCAACTAATGCATATCGTTTCAATACATTAATTGTCATCTCGTCTAAAATATCCACTACGTTTTTATAGGTACATTCTTCAGATGGTTTTAGTACTACTACTAAATCTTTTTCTGGAGTACGTGATTTTTTATCTAACAAAACGCTACGAATTTCTTTAAATGTAGAAGACTTAAAGTTAGACGCGGTATTATCCAAAATTCCCTCGTAGTAAAAAACGTTGTCGTCTTTTCCTAAAAGGATGGTAATTACACCCGATTGCTTTGCCTTGTTTTGATCCTCTGGCTTATCTGCATCTTTTGGAAGATACAGCTTCATAGCCGTTGGCTGACTCATGGTGGTGGTGAAGATAAAGAAGGTAATAAGCAAGAACCCTAGATCCACCATTGGTGTAAGATCCACACGGGTTGATAGCTTTTTACTTTTCTTGACCCCAGGCCCTTTTTTATGACCACCCCCACTCGAGGTATCCATTTCTGCCATGTCGGAAGAATTTATTTTTGTGAATAATTTTGTTTTCTATTCCTACTAATCTGATCTTTTCTCACCCTTCATACCAAGTTTCCATAAATCAGTACCAGTTGGCACGCTTTCTGGATTGGTAATCATTTGAAACTTAAGAATATCGTTCTTTTTAAAAGCATCAATAACACTTTTAAACGCTGGATATTTAGAAGCATTATCGCCTTTCAGCTGAACATTTACTTTTTGACCTGCATATGCAGATAATACCAACGCCATCCATTCTTTTATTTCATTATGTGTAGAATCTAAACTAGGAATACCTGTTAAGGAATTTCCTTTTCTAGCTTCTTCAGGAATTGAAAGGAAAGCAGATAGCCCACTGAATGGCGCACCAAAGAATCCTGCTTTTTTGAAAGCTTGTACGTTCAAATTCAAGTTCCTAGTGGTATTAAGTGTATTTGCGATGACTTCTTTTTTTGACTCATCGTCCATAGAGAGAAATACCTTACCATCTTTGTCAATGGTAATCAACACTACGTCTTTAGATTCAGCAATTTTTGCTGCTACAGAATTTGGTGTAGTTACCGCAATGGCTTCAGCTGGCTTAAACTTTGTTGTCAAAATGAAAAACGACAACAAAAGGAACGCCACATCGCACATCGCCGTCATATCGATGTTGGTACTCTTCCGTGGTAATTTGGCTCTACCCATTGTT
>Ga0114960_10001761_pt1 | contig 17268 bp, 17 predicted proteins | sample C_130625_MF_Meta_FD_92637 | JGI IMG/M metagenome (GOLD analysis project Ga0114960, IMG submission 92637) | Freshwater microbial communities from Lake Croche, Canada to study carbon cycling - C_130625_MF_MetaG | ecosystem: Environmental > Aquatic > Freshwater > Lake | place: Lake Croche, Canada... | reverse complement strand
TTGTGGTTATAGGAGAATCTGTAGTTGATAAATCATTTCCCGACCAATAATTTGTTAAGTTTCCACTTGTTAATCTAAACGCATTTACTTGATTTGTGGAACCATAATTACCATACCCTATTAAACCTTTATTCCCTAATGTATTTGCGTTAAACCAAACATTTAAAGTATATGGTGTACTTCCTACAGGTATATTATTCACAGATGAAAATGTAACTGAATCGGCACCATCAAAAACTAAAGTTCCTAAATTTGCAGAATTATATACAGCTCCATTTATTATACCCGTATTTTCATTACCTGAAATATCGTACCAAATAGAATTAACTAAAGGATAAGACGCGGTATAACCTGCATCTAATAACAATGATTGATTAGTAGTTATAATTGAAGGGTAAGCTTGATTTTCAATAAAAAGACCCAAACTTGTTGACCAAGTAATTGCATTAGATAATGTTGAAAATGGGCCATAACCTTCAGAAACTGCAATTCTATTTAAAGTTATTAATAACGATGTTTCTGTTTTTGCGGATGTTGGAAAACCCATCGGTACCGCAGTTGATTGTGTTGTTTTACCTAAAGTATAACTATCTCCAATTATAAAATATTGATTACATATCCCGTAGTCAGTACACCATTGTAATGTTCCTTTATTAACACTATTGTTAACATCCATTACAATTGTTCCAAATTGTATGGCGTTTGAGATTGGCGTCGATGGGTTATAAGCAATTAAATTTGGCATTGAATTTTCATAATAAATACTAATGAGTTATAAATAAAGAAAACTTATATTATAAAAAGTTTTCCAACTTATCTAAATGACGTTTTACTATTGGATGGTCTTGAATATCTGTAAATTCTATTCCAGCGTTTTTAAGTTCCTTAATTTGGTTAATAATTGTTTTAATACTACCCTTAACCATTTCTGACATGAAAGAATAATGTTCAATATATTGTGATAGTTTAAATTGTTGTTTTGCAAAATCTAATGGGATATTTAAGGCCATTACAAGTTTTGCAACCATTTCTTTACCAAATCTGTCTGCATCTAATTCCATATTCCAATATTGTTCATACAAAGTTTCAAAATCCTCTAAATCATAATCTGTTAATGGATTTTTTTTTTTGAATTCGGTCATTTGTTGTTCATGTCTCATTTCATGAAAAATGGTGTAAAGAAAATCACCAATGGTATGCATGTTTGATGGAGAACAAATGATGATTTGATTTTTCGTTCTCACTCCTCCAAACCCTGTGCTACAAGAATTTAAAAATTTTATAGTGTAACCTTTTTCTTCGACGTAATTAACTACAAAGTTTTTGATTACATCTGTTTTAGATTTTAATTCGTCAGGAAAGTTTTCTTTAAATTTATTTACTAATCTATCAAAGTTAGATTCATTTGAAATTCCAATTTCCTCGTTCAATACTTTATGGATTAATTCTTTCATTGTTAATAAATATAAAAAAAAGGAGAAATAAATTCCTCCCTTTTAATACTATCTACCTTTTTTTTGAATGACGACATTTTCGTCAACAACTTTTAAGACATAAGTTTTACCTTCAACGATATTTCCCATTAATACTTCATCAGATAACAAATCTTCAACTTTATCTTGAATTGCTCTCTTTAAAGGTCGTGCTCCATACAATTCATCATAACCAACTTTAGATAAGTATTCAACCAAAGTATCATCGTAAGAGATTTTGTATTTCATTTCATTCAAACGAAAAACTAACTTCTTAAGTTCAATTTCGGTGATTTTTTTAATATCATCGTTTGTTAAAGAGTTAAATACAATCGTATCATCAATACGGTTGATAAATTCAGGTGAGAAGAAATTTTTCATTTCTTTCATCAAGATTTCTTTCTTCATTTCTTCTTCACCGTAAGTGGAGCTTGAGAAACCGATACCTGTACCGAAGTCTTGTAACTTCTTCACACCTAAGTTTGAAGTTAAGATGATTAAGGTATTCTTGAAGTTAATCTTTCTACCTAAACTATCTGTTACGTGACCGTCATCCATAATCTGAAGTAAGATTGTAAACACATCTTTGTGAGCTTTTTCAACCTCATCAAATAAGATTACTGAATATGGTTTGTTCTTAACTTTTTCAGTTAATAATCCACCTTCTTCATAACCAACGTAGCCTGGAGGCGCTCCGACTAATTTGGATATACTATGTTTCTCTTGGTACTCGGACATATCCACACGGATTAATGAGTCTTCACTACCAAACATTTCTTTTGCCAATTCTTTAGCTAAGTGAGTTTTACCAACACCCGTAGAACCTAAGAATACAAATGAACCAATAGGACGATTTGGGTTGTTAATTCCAAGACGATTTCTTTTAATAGATTTTGCAATCTTAATAACTGCAGCGTCTTGGCCAATCACTTTACCAATTAATTCTTTATCCAAGTTCATTAAAGCCTTAGAATCGTCGGCACTCATCTTATTGACAGGAATCTTAGTCATACTAGACACAACATCATAAACACTTTCAAGAGTAATTTTTTGTTTGTCTTTAGACATCTTCTCTTCAAACTTAATCTTTTCAGATTCAAGTTTAGATAATAATTTTTTTTCCTTATCTCTAAGTTCCGCCGCTTGTTCGTAGTTTTGTTTTTTAACTACGTCCAATTTTTGATTCTTAATCTCAGCCGCTTGACGTTTAAGTTCTTCAATTGCCTCAGGAACTTTTAATTCAGTCTGCATTCTAGCCCCAACCTCATCCATAATATCAAATGCTTTATCAGGAAACTCACGGTCAGTAATGTAACGGTCTGCAAGTTTTACACAAGTTTCAATAACTTCATCACTGTAAGATACTTTGTGGAATTCTTCATATTTGTCACGAACGTTTTTTAAAATTTGAATTGTTTCGGCAACTGTTGACGGTTCTACAATTACTTTTTGAAATCTACGTTCTAGCGCTCCATCCTTTTCAATGTTTTTACGGAACTCATCTAATGTTGTAGCTCCGATACATTGAAGTTCCCCACGAGATAACGCAGGTTTAAAGATGTTAGAACCATCCATAGAACCTGATGAGTTACCTGAGCCAACCAAAGTGTGAATCTCATCGATAAAAACAATGATGTTTGGATTTGCATGAAGTTCCTCAATGATTACCTTCATTCTTTCTTCAAACTGTCCACGGTATTTTGTACCTGCAACAACTGAAGTTAAGTCAAGATTTACAATACGTTTTTCCATCAAGTTACGAGGACAATCCCCATTAACAATCTTGATGGCCAAACCTTCAACCAAGGCAGTTTTACCACAACCAGGTTCGCCAATAATAATTGGATTATTTTTTTTTCTACGAGATAGGATTTGAGCAATTCTCAAAATCTCTCGTTCACGACCAATCACAGGGTCAAGTTTACCTTCAGCTGCAAGTTTGTTTAAATCTCTACTAAAGTTGTCCAACACAGGTGTGTTGCTCTCTGCTGATGCTTTTTGCTTTTTGCTCATCATTTTGTCGTCGTCGTCCATTAAGTCGTTCATATTCTTATAAGTTTTAACAAAGGTCTATCAAATTTCGTACATTACCAAACATTTTGTCAAATTGTCATACTTTTTTTTTAACCTATAAAAATTTACTGACATATTGACATATTGTAAATTATTTATATTATTATTTGACAAAAAACTTTGAATGGAACTATATTTGATTAAGACAAAGATAAATAATAAATTTCAAAATAAAAAATTAAAACTATGAGAAAAAATTATAACGACGTATTCAGATTGATTGATGAAATGTTAGGTCAATTTAATTTTACCCCAATGGGTGGTGAATGGAAAAGTCAAACTAAAACATCTACGGATGGGACAACTAAAGTAACAACACATTATTGGAGTAATGATAATTCAGATTTAAAAACAGAAACCGTTGAAAGATTACAAATTCAACTTGAAAATGCAATTGAAAATGAAAATTTTGAATTAGCGGTTGCTCTAAGAGATAAACTTAAAAGTCTTGAAACAAATAAAGAGTTAATTGAAAAACTTGAATTGGAATTAAAACAATCTATTCAAGAACAAAACTTTGAAAAGTCAATTGAGATTAGAGACCGATTAAAAAAATTAAAATCATAATTTAATACTATTTATAGTAAAAAAAAATTATGAAAAAAATATTATTATTCTTGATGTTGTTAGGTTTAACAACAACTGCATTTGCACAAAAATATCATAAACAAAAATCATTAACGATTGTTGTAGGAAAGTTTGCTTTTTGTGGAGCATCATCAGCAAAACCAACTGGAAAAGTAATAACTGTAGAAGGTAGAAAGTTTTTTGAAGGAGTTTCAACATGTCCTGTAATGGATGGTCCTTCATTTGCAAATACTATCTTAGTTCCCAACCCTTCAGTTACACCTGATGGTACGGATAAAACTGTATGGTCTTATTTTTGGTATTATGATAGTGTTCCTCAAGCTCCAACTTGGGATAATTTACCAACGGTGAGTAGAACATTTGTTTTATCAAAAGGACCTGAAGGTGGAATGAGTAATATGTGGTGTATGCCTTGTAAGGTATTACCAAATAAAGTTAATGGTGTAACAATTGCAGAATGCTTTGGACCACTTAACGAATTAGCTTTTCCAATGAAAAGGGCTGTTAGAGCTCATCCAGGTCAAACGTCTGTAACACAAGCGCCTGTAGGGTCAACATATCCTGTGGGAACAATCATTCCTGTAAATGATATTAAAAATAAACAGTAACTAATAAACAAGAACCCTCACCTAAATGGTGGGGGTTTTGTATTTATATACATGAAGCCATTTGAAAAATTTTTAAACGATAGTTTAGGAACAAAAGAATTACTTGAGGTTTATCTTGTACTAAGAAAACATTTTCAAGAAATAGGATTTAGTGAAGAAGATTTAGAAAAACCTCCAATGTATACTAATGAAATGTTTATGTTACAAAAAAAATTTCAAAGTACTATAAACGCTTTATTAAATCAAGTTAATGCTTATGGTTTTGATGTGGGTCGTGAAGAATTTTCAGAATACTTAAACCCACTATTACAAAAAATTAACGAATTAACACCATTAAGCGATGTCAATTACCAAGGAGGAAATCAAGGGGACGAAGATTTTGAATGAAATTAAATCGTCAAACATTAAGAGAACTGAATACGATACTGAAACAAAAAAATTAGTAACAGAGTTCAATAACGGTTTAAAATATGAGTACAGTGATGTACCTCATAATATCTACACCCAATTCAGAAAAGCCGAATCACAAGGCAAATTTTTTATTACAGAAATATCAAAAAAATATTCATACAAAAAAGTATAGTATTTATACTATTTATATAGTATGAGTAATTTCCAAAAAATTCTTGATAGTTTTTCTGTTAAAGACACTTTAAATCCAAAAATTTGGGAAAATCCCAAAAACCCTGACAAATCGGTTATGATACCAAAAGTTAGGGAGACACTTTTACGCATTGCAGAAAAATTTATAGAATATTTGGGTGATGATGTTTTTGTTGAAGACATTGTTTTAACAGGTTCTTTGGCTAACTACAATTGGTCTGAGTTTTCTGATTTTGATTTACACGTTGTTGTTGATTTACAACAGTATGAAAATGAAACGGATTTATATAAAGAGTTATTTAATTTAAAAAAACAAGTATTCAACGATAAACATAATATTAGAATATATGGATATGATGTTGAGTTGTATGCTCAAGATGCGGAAGAAGAACATTATAGTTCAGGAGTTTATTCAATAATGAATAATGAATGGATTAGTGAACCTAAAAAATTTAAAAATAATGTTGATAAAAAAATATTAGAAAAAAAGATTAAAAACTGGACTGAAAAAATAGATACCGCAATTGAAGAAGGTAAAGATTTGGAAAAAATTAAAACTAAACTTAAAGATTATAGAAAATCTGGATTAGAAAAAGACGGTGAATTATCGTATGAAAATTTAGTTTTTAAATTCTTGAGAAGGTCAGGGCACATTCAAAAATTATTTGACACCGCCAATAAAGAGGTAGATAAAGAACTTTCAATTGAGAGAATTATAGAATAATAATTAAATTATTCCTATTAATCATATATTTATAAAGAAAAAATTAAATGGCATTAATTACATATCTTATAGGTCCTTGTGCTGGAGGGGCATCAATATTAGTTGATTTTGATAGTTCATCATTACCTGCGGTTAATGGAAACTATTATTTAACATTTACTGGCGGAACAACTCAGGGATGTTACGATATTATTGATAATGTAGAACCTGCAACGGCAATTGATAAAGTGTCAACTATGTCAGTTGATTATAATGATTGTGCAACTTGTTTATCCGCTAATCCAACACCAACTCCTACAGCAACAGTAACAACAACTCCAACTAAAACTCCAACACCTAGTGTGACAACAACACAAACATTAACGCCAACCAATACTGCAACAAAAACTCCAACACAAACATTAACGCCAACTAATACTGCAACCAAAACAGCAACACCTACACCAACTAATACTGCAACCAAAACAGCAACACCTACACCAACTAATACTACAACAACAACTAATACTCCAACCAAAACTTCTACACCAAGTAATACACCAACTATATCTGTTACTCCAAGTAATACCCCTAATGTTTGTAAAACATATGAATTATATGGTGGAACTGATGGTACATCATTTGTTGGTAAAGATTGTAATGGTTTTACATTTAACATATCAGTTCAACCATATAACACAACAATTGTATGTGCAAAAGAAGTGTTTGTAATTCAAGGAAACGGATATTATGTTTCAATAGGTTCATGTCCATTACCAACACCAACACCATCAGTAACTTCAAGTGTTACTCCAACAAATACATCAACGCCAACTAATACTCCAACAAATACTACTACAAACACATCAACGCCAACTAATACTGCAACCAATACTATTACTCCAACATCAACTAATACATCAACACCAACAAATACTGCAACCAAAACGTCAACACCAACGCCAACCAAAACGTCAACACCAACAAATACTGCAACTAATACATCTTCAGTTACGCCAACAAATACATCAACACCTACGGTTACACCAACAAATACAACAACACCTACGGTTACGCCAACAAATACATCAACACCTTCGGTTACACCAACAAATACAACAACACCTTCGGTTACACCAACAAATACTATAACACCAACAAAAACGGCAACCAATACCCCTACTGTAACAAAAACGGCAACTAATACCCCCACCAATACTCAAACAGGCACACCAAATACAACTCCAACTAAAACTCCAACGCCTAGTGTAACTATCGGATTTGTTAAATATGTTAACCAACAATATCAATATACTATAGGAATGTTAGGTAACGTTAGTGGTGGTACTTATATGGTTCCTTCAGGAGCAACTGTACCTTATCAAGTAATGACAAGTGAAGATGGTGATAAAGTAATTATACAATTAAACGCAATATCATTAGGAGGATTTCAAGGACTAAACAATTAAAAATAAATAATATAAGATATGGCAAATTTAAAACCAATCGGAAGTGAAAAATTACAAGGCCAAGATAAGATAAATAGAATCATGGAAATTGCTCGTTTCAACGAAGTTCTTCCACAACCTATTAATGAAACTTCAAAGTCTGAGTTTTCAGTTTCTTTGGCCGATGGTAACAACTATCAAATTGTTAAAGAAAGACAAGGATATATCATCAAAAAAACTATTTCTGAATCTGATACAGATTACATTGAACCTATGAAAAATAGAAAATACTATTCTTCATATTCTCAAGCATTAAAAAGATTAAACTTAGTTGCGGGGGAATTAAATAGGATTAATGAAAATGACGAAGGTGTTTCATTATATGGTGAACAAAAAAAATTTACATTAAAAACTCCAAAACCTGCTATTGAGGCTTCAGCACCAGCTGCTGAGATACCTGCGGCACCTCCAGCAGTACCTTCACCTGAATTGCCAGCATCACCAATGGGCGATGATATGGGTTTAGGTGATGAATTGGCTCCTGAAGTAGATGACGTTGATGTAGACATTGATGTTGACGCAACTGATAAGGAGGATGATGAGCAAGTTACATTCAAGACTATTCAAAAATTAACTGGAAAACTAACACAAAAAATTAGAGTTTTGGATAACAACGAAGGAATGACTTCTGAAGATATTAAGTATGTTATCAACATGGTATTATCTTCATTAAACTTGAAAGAATTATCTGAAGAAGATAAAGAAGATATTGTTAACAAATTTGACGAAGATAGCGTTGATTTAGGTGGTGATGACATGGGTGGAGAAGACTTGACTGATGATAGTGAAGTTGAAGATATTCAAGCTAATATGGACTTACCTGTAGAAGGTGAAATGGGTGAAGATGATGATGAATATGAAAAAGAAGGTCATTTTGGAAAAGGTTCTGATTGGCATGTTCCAACTCGTCCAGGAAAAATGTATGGTTCATTTGGTGACGATAATTGGGTAGATGATATTGGTCAACACCACAAAGGTGATTTTGATTTTGATTATGATGAAGAAGAGTTTGAAGACTTTCCATCGTTTGACCAAAAATACAAAGGAAAACACCAATGGTTTGCTAAAGGAGACCATGGTAGTAATATGTTCAACTCATACAAAGAGAAACATGGTTCACCATTTAAAGTTAGAACACGTAGAAAATCTGATAACGGAGCTATCTTAGATAGTATTTTTGGAGAATCTAAAGTTGACAAAGTAATCTCAAAATACTTTGAAAGTTCTAAAAAAGAAATTTTAGAAAACAAAGAAAAGAAAAATCAAAAAAACTTACAAGTTAAAAAAGTTATGGAAAGAGTTGTAACAATGACTGAAACATTTGAACAAGAGATGGCAGCTAAGAAATTTTTACAAGAAAACTCTAACTCTAAATTTGTAGGTATTACAAATAAGAAAAATTTAGTATTTGAAAACAAAGGTGAACAAGTTAAGATTTCACCAGAGGGTAATATATTATGAGTTATTTAACTTACGTAAATGGTTTAGGCCCTAATTATAAGGGAGACAATCTTTACGAGTTTATATTTTCTGATAGTTTAGAAGATGTGTGGGGTGATGGATGGGATAACAAACCATCAAATAGTTATCCGACACCACCTGAACTACAATACATTAAAAAAGTTGGAGTTCTGGGAAATACTAATATAAAATTGGAATTGATTCAGAACTCCGATTTTTTTTCTATAATAGATGCAATTGACGATGTGGTTGCATTAGCGTGGGAGGAAGATGAACAAAACAACCAAAAAAGATTGGTATTTAGATATGGTAATACCGAAAAAGAAATAAAAGACAAACTCTATGAAAGAGATTTAATTTTAGAATTTGAACAGAAAGTAGTATATGAAAATTAACAAAAAAACACTTGAACTTATAGAAAACGGTTTATCTTCAAAAACTGTTTCAAAATTAACTGAATCACAAATCAATATTCTTCACAAAAAGTTAGTTAATGAACAAATTAACGTATCTAAAACAGATACTACAACAATATCTAAATTAAAAAGTGAGAAAAAACCTTTTCAAGTATATGAAAAAGAACTTGAAGAAGAGGAAGAAGTTACTGTTGACCCAAACAAAGAAACCGAAACTCAAGACCCAAAACAAGTTGGACCATCGTCTGATGATGGATTTGGGAATGAGGATGATGGTATGGGTATGTTTGAAAGTGAGGCAGACCTTAAGCCAGGTCAACCTAATCCATGGGCTATTTGCCATGCACAGGTTGGACCTAAAAAAACAAGAAAATTTGAAAGATGTGTACAATCTGTAAAAAAACAGTTGGAAGAAGGAAAAAATCCATTATCTTTGTTCTTAGAAAATAAAATAACAAAACTTGTGGAAAAACACTTACCCGCTAAAATGACTAAAGGTGAATTATTAAAATATCTTTCTGAAGGAGATGGTGGAACTAAAACAGCACCTGTAAGAACCAAACCTGATGTTAAACCTACAACAAAGCCTAAACATCCAATGAAAAACCCTCACCCTGGTGAAAAACCAAGTCCAAAGGCAAAAACTAATGTGGATGAAGCTCAACCTGAGAAAGCACCAACAATTGCTCCAACAAGAACAAAACCTGATGTTAGACCAAAACCTGCTCACCCAATGAAAAACCCTCACCCTGGCGAAAAACCAAGTCCTAAGGCAAAAAAAATATCTCCTGAGGTTGCAAAGGATAAGGTGATTGATACTATTATGAACATTTTAAAAAAATAATTATGGCTAAGAATGTTAAAGAACAATTAAATTACGGTAACACACCTGAAAGAATGGACCCAAGGTTAGAAAAAAAATTAGCTAGTCCTGAAAGTTTGTATGGTTCAAACCCTGCTATGAAAAAAGGTCCTGCTGATGTACAAAGATTGGTAAGTCAAAGATTCCAAAAAGTGGCGGATAAATTAAGACAAGTAACAGGTATTGAAAATCTCAGTTCTCAACAAGTTCAAAGAATGGTTTATGAGGAAATGATGGCCAAATTGCCTATGATTATGCAAATTGAATCTAGACATAAAGAAGAGTTAGAGGAACTTGCAAAACAAGCTTCAATGGAAGAAACTGAAATTCCTGAAGGGTGGGTAAAAATTATTGCTGAACTAGGTACAAGAGTTGATACTTCAAATTTTCAAATGAAACCAAAGAAAGAAAAAGATGAAGATGACAAACCTAAATTAGAAATTCCATCATTCGATGTTGATGATTTAACTGATGAGGAAGAATTTGAACTGGAAAAACATAAAAGAAATATTATTAATGCAATTATACAAGGAGCAGCAAAAAAAGGACATTATGTTTTCCAAAAACCCAATATTAAAGAAAAATTAAACGAAATTGACCCAAGATTATATTCCGCTTACTTAGGGATTATGACAATCAATGATTTCATGTATTTTACCATGGAACAAATGATTGAAATGATGAGTCAAACAGGTAATGGTGTTGCTGGTAAAGTAGAATTAGACCCTGATGACGAGGATGAAGATGATGGTGACGATAGTTTTGAAGAAGATGATAGTGACACGGTGATTAAAGCTCAAGGTATGATTTTTCCAATTCTTTGTCATGAGATTATTAAAGGTATTGAGGAATCAAAAGGAAGACACGGTTTACCTTCGTCAGATACAATGCGTGATAGAGTAAAAGGCGCTGTTGATATATTACCTAACGAACCAATGCAATTAAGAATCGGGCCTGAAATCTCCGAAAAATTAAGACATGCTTTACCTGACCAAATGTTTGAAAATTCAAATAAAGGTTTAATAAACTGGTTTCAAATTTTGCTATACCAAGTACCTGCCCAAGAATTCTTGAATATTATTGGAAATGCTATCTCTGAGGATGAGTCAAAAATTAAGAAAGCAACTTCAAGATTTGAAGAAATCATGAGAGAAGCTATTCAAATGAGAAATGAATTTGAAAATTATAAAGAAGATAGTGATTCTTCCAATTCTTCAGATTCTAATGACTTTGGAGATGACGATGACGATTTAGATGATTTCTTAGGTAGTTTAGGTATATCAAGACCTAAATAACTTAATTAGTGAATAAAGAACAACTAATAATTGAAGTTACGAAGTGCATGAGGAATACACCTTACGCACTTCGTACTTACTTACAGACATACGATAACACGGTATCGAAGTATGTCCCTTTGGACCTTTTTCCAGACCAAGTATCTTTAATAGAAGATTACGACAATTACAATGAAAACATTGCCTTAAAATACAGACAGGCAGGGGTTTCAACAGTAACTGCCGCTTGGGCGTCCAAAAAATTAGCCTTTGCTAAAAAAACCAAACCTGAAAAAATTCTAATAATCGCCAACAAACTTGATACGTCAATGGAGATGGCGAATAAAGTTAGAGGGTTTGTAGAACAATGGCCATCATGGGTGGGTATTGGATTCTCTCAAGAAAAAAACTCACAAAGACACTTTAAATTAAATAATAACTGTGAAGTAAAAGCGGTTGCAACCTCAAAGGATGCACTTCGTGGATATACCCCAACTATTCTTATATTTGACGAGGCGGCTTTTATTGAAGCTGATAGTGATTTTTGGTCTGCCTGTATGGCCTCACTATCTACTGGTGGTAAGGTAATTGTTGTATCCACGCCAAACGGTTATGATGCAATCTATTATGAAATTTACGACCAAGCGTTAAGAGGAATGAATGATTTCAAAATCTCTGAAATGTATTGGCATCGTGACCCTCGTTATACAAAAGATTTGTATATGGTTAAAACCAATGATTTGGTTCACTATCTACGATATAGAGAAGATTATCCTAAAGATATTGTAATAGATTTATCTATGGACAATCCATATGACAGAGACCACTCTATAGTAACGAAGTACATTGAGGATGGGTACAAACCATGTTCTGCTTGGTTTGAAGGTATGGTTAAAAAATTGAAATACGATAGACGTAAAGTCGCACAAGAACTAGAGTGTAATTTCTTGGGTTCAGGTGATAACGTATTTGATTCTGAATTAATGCAAAACATTGCCAAAAATCAACTTAGAGAACCTCAAGCTAAATTGATGGGTAGTGGATTATGGATATTTAAAGAGCCTGTTAATGGTCATAAGTACGTAATGGGAGTTGACGTTTCAAGAGGAGACTCTGAAGATTTTTCGTCTATCCAAATTATTGATTTTGACGAAAGAGAACAAGTACTGGAATATGTGGGAAAAGTACCACCAGATGTTTTGGCAGAGATTGCCTACAAATGGGGTACTATGTATAATGCCTATTGTGTAGTTGATTTAACTGGTGGTATGGGTGTTGCAACTGCTAGAAAATTACAAGAATTGTCTTATCAAGGTGGTTTTTATATTGATGGTGTTGATACCACTAATAAATGGAAATACGACCCAAAAATTAATGATAAAATTCCTGGAATTAATTTTAATGCAAAAAGAGTTCAAATTATATCATCTCTTGAGGAAGCTTGTAGACATGGATTTAGAATCTATTCAAATAGAACATACAATGAAATGAATACTTTTATTTATATCCATGGTAGACCTGACCATCAAAAAGGACACCATGATGACTGTATTATGGGATTATCTATGGCAATATATGTTGCAGAAAAATCATTCCAGTCATTAGAAAAAGTAACTAATCATACCAAGGCTATGCTTAATTCATGGTCAACAGCGGTAAACGAAAATAAAAACGCTTCTGAGTTTTTTAATCCAATGATACCTCAAATGGGTAGAGATAGTATGGGACATAATAGAAGTAGCTCAAAAGAGGATTACCAAAAATATGGGTGGTTATTTGGTGCTAGGTAACTATTTATAATTTCAAGGTTTTAAGTAAAATTGTATTATGAATGATAATAATTTAACGGTATGGCAAAGACTTTCTAAAACGTTTGGCCCAAATTCTTTATTAAAGCAAGATTATCCAACTTTTAAGTTTGATAAGAAAGAACTTTTGCGTACAACAAATCGTGATGAATATGAGAAAGAAAAACTACAAGCTCAACAATCGTTTTATTTGTCTAATCAATGGTCTAAGGTTGAAAATAACTTATACTCCCAAGCAATTTATTATGAACCATCAAGATTGTCTTCGCAATATGATTATGAATCTATGGAGTATACTCCTGAGATTTCCGCAGCGTTAGATATCTATTCTGAAGAATCCACAACAACAAATGAAGATGGATTCATTCTTCAAATTTATTCTGAGTCAAAAAGAATTAAATCGGTATTAGCTGATTTATTTAATAATAATTTAGATATTAACACTAACTTACCAATGTGGACAAGAAACACTTGTAAGTATGGTGACAATTTTGTTTATTTAAAATTAGACCCTGAAAAAGGTGTTGTCGGTGTACAACAGTTACCAACAATTGAAATTGAACGTCATGAAGTTGGTGTTGCCCAAAAAATTACAGTAGACATTACCCAAGAACCTGATAAAGATAAAAAATCTCTACACTTTACTTGGAAAAACAAAAATATGGAATTCCAATCGTGGGAGATTGCTCACTTTAGATTATTAGGTGACGACAGAAAACTTCCTTATGGTACTTCTATGTTAGAAAAAGCAAGAAGAATTTGGAAACAATTATTGTTATCTGAAGATGCAATGTTAATTTATCGTACATCAAGAGCTCCTGAAAGAAGAATGTTTAAAGTATTTGTGGGTAATATGAACGATGATGATGTTGAGGCGTATGTAAACCGTGTTGCCAACAAATTTAAAAGAGAACAAGTTGTCGATAATAAAACAGGTAACGTAGATATGAGATTCAATCAAATGGCTGTTGACCAAGATTATTTTATACCTGTTAGAGACCCAGCAGCTCCAGACCCAATTACAACATTACCTGGTGCTACTAACCTTTCTGAGATTGCCGATATTGAATATATCCAAAAGAAATTATTAACAGCACTTCGTGTACCTAAAGCATTCTTAGGTTTTGAAGAAGTTGTTGGTGATGGTAAAAACTTATCATTACAAGATATTCGTTTTGCTCGTACTATTAACAGAATTCAAAAAAGTATGATTGCAGAATTGAATAAGATTGCAATCGTTCACTTATTTTTACTTGGATTTGAAGATGAATTACAAAACTTTACATTAGGACTTACAAATCCATCCACACAAGCCGATTTATTAAAAATTGATGTATGGAAAGAAAAAGTATTATTATATAAAGATTTAGTATCTGACCCAGGAAATGGTATACAACCAACTTCTTCAACATGGGCTAAGAAACATATTTTTGGATTCTCTGATGAAGAAATCAGACTTGATTTACAACAACAAAGAATTGAAAGAGCGGTTGGAGAAGAACTTAAAGCGACTCCAACAGTTATTACTAAAACAGGGTTATTTGACAATATTGATAAATTATATGGTAATGGTGCAAATGGTGCGACTCCAGCAACTCCTGCTGCGGGTACTGAACCTGAAATTGGTGGGACTCCATCATTAAGCGGTGGTGAATCTAGTTTTGAAACTGCTGCAGGTTCTGAGGAAACAACAGCACCTGAATTACCTACAGGTCCTGAGGCGGAAATAACGCCAGAGTCCAAAACGGCTAACATGAATATACTATTGGAAAACAGTATTTTCAGGGGGTCAACTTTCTTAGATTTAGGTCAAGGGCAAGAATCTTTAGGAGAAATTTCAAAAGAATTGGATAAGTTACTAAACTCGTAATATTTATATTCAAAATACCTTTAGAAATGACGTTCGGACAAATCAAATCCATAATTGAAAACAGCTTAATTGAATCTTATCAAAATGAAAAAGATTTCAAAAAGTCACTTAAAGAATTCAAACACAATGTTTTGAGTAATAAAGCTATGTCAAAGATATATTCTTTGTATGACCAGTTAAGTAAACCCCAAAATTTATCCGAATCAGACGCTAAAGATTTTTTAGAAGAAGGTATTAATTTAATTCAAAAATTATTACCTAATATTAAATTGCCAACAACATTATCCGAAAATGTTCAAAATAATTATTCAGATATTGATTCTATAGTTTATCTAAATAAATTAGATATTCACGAAAGAATTCAATCTAAAAAAAATATTATTAAAATTTTATCGTCAACTAATGGTACTTTAAAGGAGTCTATTAACATTCCATTAAAATCTATGGTTAAGATTGCTAACCAAACATTACAAAATTACATTGACACTCTTGATGAGAATTCTAAAAAGGAATTTTTCTTAATCATTTCTGAAGACACAGCCTCACTTGAAATTAAATTTGAAACTATTCGTGAGAGCGCAGTCACTAAGCTTCAAACAATTTTAGAAAAAGAAGAGGAGTTTGAAATGAAAACAAAGTTATCAGAAACAATTGATAGAATTAAAAACGAGAAGTTTGACCAAATGAATTTTTTAAAAATAAAAAATTTAGAGGAAAGTCTTTAATCGTTATTTAATTTTTGTTTATAGATTGCCTTTAATTTCTTTACTCTTTTTGTCAGTGATTTCTTAACAAACTGTTTTCTTTCAAAAAGTATTTGATTTTGCTTAGTCTTGATAACTTTAGACTTTAAAGTTTTCAAAGCTCTTTCAATGCTCTCGTTATTTTTAATTTTTACTATTAACATATAATACAAATATCTATTTTTTTTAAAAAATTTTTGACAATCAATATAAAATGTGTTATTTTATATATAAAAAATAAAAGATTGTCAATGTAAAAGTTAATGAAAAAAGGTAAAAGCGTAAAATTAAATCTATATAATCCAATCAAATCAACATATGGGACAGTAGATTCTAAAAATTTAAAATCACTATATATAAATATTCAATCTTGGGTAACCCCAAAAAAAGAATATGATAATTGGACCCGAGTTGTATCAAATTTAAGTAGAGATATTAAAACATCGGTATTCAATTCTATCGATATGTCAATATTCAAAGAAAGGAGTATTATTGACTTAGATTTAAGAACAAGTGGTTTATTGTATGGTAAAAAATCATTTTTAAATCTTGAAGTTAATTTATATACAAATCAAGAAATGGACTTTAAATCTCAAGAAATTAAAGAATCTGTTAAAATTATTATTAAAAATATATTTAATAATGCCGTTGAAAATAACAAATATTTTGATTTTTCAATTTCAAAAAACGAGGAAATTTAATAAAGATAGTTTTTTGATATATTTATCTTAAAAAAGAATTAATGAAAAATTTAAGAATCTTAGAGGCCAACGAATTAGGCCATGGAATATTGATTGAAATGGATGCAGGTATGGTGTCCCCTAAAGACCATCGTAATTTTGAAATTCTAAAAGAATCTGCAACACTTGACTATAGAAATCCATTTGAATTTTATGCGGTTTTACAAAAGTATGATACCCCAAACAGAAACGGTAGATTTTACCCTGAAAAAATTTTAAAGAGAGAAGCAGACAATTATAAAAAGGCGATTTCTAAAGGTTTATCAACATCAGAACTTAACCACCCTGAGTCGTCATTGATTGATTTAGACAGAGTATCTCATATCATTACTGATATATGGTGGGATAAGAATATATTGATGGGTAAACTCAAACTATTAACTTCGCCAGGATTTCATGAAAGTGGAATTGTTTCAACAAAAGGAGACCAAGCGGCTAACTTAATGAGACAAGGAGTAACAATGGGAGTCTCTTCAAGAGGAGTGGGGTCATTAAAAAAAGTAGGAGAAAGAAATGAAGTACAAGATGATTTTGAATTA
>Ga0114960_10001759_pt1 | contig 17271 bp, 27 predicted proteins | sample C_130625_MF_Meta_FD_92637 | JGI IMG/M metagenome (GOLD analysis project Ga0114960, IMG submission 92637) | Freshwater microbial communities from Lake Croche, Canada to study carbon cycling - C_130625_MF_MetaG | ecosystem: Environmental > Aquatic > Freshwater > Lake | place: Lake Croche, Canada... | reverse complement strand
GTATTGCGCCGACACCTACGCAGGAATTGATTATGATAACATTGACTATATTTGGTGGTCAAGCCGTTACTTTGATGGCACTTAAATCACAAACAAATAGTTTATTATCACAACTTAGAACTATCAATGACCCGAATGCTCAAAGACAAGTTTATAATGAAGAGCCAATTCAACAAGCAGCACCACAACCACAACCAGTAAGTGCAGAACAAGTTGCGCCAAATCAAACTAACTTTGACGATATTGATTCAGTAGCCGATGCTATTGACGAAACGGAAATGGAACAAGTAGTAGAAACAATCGAATAAAATGAAACAAGCGGAAAATAAAAAGGAACGAGAAGCAGGTATGATGGCTATTACGGGCATTCAAGGTGTCGGTAAAACATACTTAAATATGCACATTATCAAAGAATACGTAAAGGACAAGTTCTATAATAAAGTGCGTGGGCGTAAGTGCCTTATTATGGACACGAATGGAGAATATACAAAAGAGCAGTTTAAGAAAAACGATATTGATGGGGTAGACCCGAAAACGATTGCGGTGAAAGATATTCCTGCATGGTGTCGAACAGAAGGTGCTGAATGTAGGCGTATTGATGCTAAGAACATTTCCATTGACGAGAAGATTGCAATTGTGGAGTTTATCATTGCTCAATATCGAAATGGTATGTTTGTACTGGAGGATATTAACACCTACATTCTCAATATGACACACATGAAAGATATTGTGGGTGGACTTGTAAACCTTAGACATAGAGCCGTTGACGTACTTATTAGTTATCAGTCTGCAAGACCAGTAGAGCCACGTATTTGGCAAAATGCACGTTGGGTAAGGATGCACTACCAAGCGGATAACGTAACCGACATTAAAGGCAAGTTACCGAACCCGACAATGTATAAGATTGCTCAGATAATCGTTAACAATAGATATTTTAATGGCGACAAACGATTCTACGTATATATACACAACTTTGCCAATAAGATTGAAGGAGCGTTCACTAAAACCGAGTTTAAAACGGCTTGTTCTATGTATTTAAGTTCAAACAAAAAGTACATTAAAGAACACGCCGACATGATGCAAAACAAAGATATGGATGCAGCAAGAGAGCATCTTTCAAAGCAGTATTTTGATATGTACTACGGAAACAGCAACAAGTAAAATGGAACTACATTTTTTATCATTACTATTTTGGTGGGTTATATTGTCTTTATTTTCAATTGCATTAATAATGCTTAGGGATGATGCCAATTTGCTTTATAAAGACCTTAAAGATTCATTTAACGATGGCTTATTTTACGGGATTTCATTTGTGTTAGCATATATCTTTTATTCGCCATTGACTTTGCCTTACTCCATTAATTACTTTATTGAAAAATGGAAATCGAACTAAGGTCTTTGATGAATGAGATTAGACTGCAAGAGAATTTAAAGGAATGCTATCTTGTTAAGTTGTACTACTTGAATAGCAAGTCAGTTGGTTTTGATGAAAGCGAATTGAATGAATTGAGATTGCAAAAGTTATTAATTATCAGAGAGGTTGAAAATATTACTTACTCGTTAGCGCATCTGTACGTTGAGTATGATAAGTTGTATAACTCATTTATTGATTACAAAACAAAATTAAGTATGGATAATGGCGACACAAACGGACGAGATAATTGATTCTATTGCGGTTTGCATTGTTACTAATAACAATGAAGCGGAAACTAAGTATTTCATTGACAACCTAATCAAAAATACTGGTGGCAACTGCACATTGTATATTTACGACCACCAAAGCCAAAGCGAGGAATTTATAATTTACCTGCAACAACTATGCGATGGTAAAAAGGCGCATTTTAAAATGTTTACAGAAAATGTAAAGTTGTCAACCATATATAACATTATGCTTTCTGATGTGAAAGAGAAATACATTGCGATTCTAAGCATTAACAACATAGTGGATTACGACTGGACAACAGAATTGTTATATCACTACAAGAACATAACTAATTCGGGTTGCGTTGGCATCAAATCTCAACAAGACGATGTTAAATTGACCAGTATGCTCTTTCATAACGTCTTAAAAGATGAAGATGAAATGCGTACTATCTATATCAAAGACATTAATTTTATTGATACTCCCGTGTTTTTTGAAAGGTCAAGGATAGCAGAAATTGGAGTGTTTGATGAAAATTTAAGAAACTACGGATACGAAATAAACGATTTTAGTTTCCGCTTTCTCTCTTGCGGTTATCAAAACTATTACGTCAAAAATACCATTTGCATAAAAACGTATTTAGATAATCAATATTTAGTTCCGCACAAAACGAAGGATGGACTAACAGAAATAAAAACCAAAATAAACACAATGATAAAAAGCAAAATTTTAAATCAATAGTATGGAAAACACAACAAAAGCACCCCGTATATTATGCGAAGTCCTTGTATATGGAGAAGAAACCGACAAAGGAAAGATTAAAAGAATGCTCGACAAGATGCAAACACTTATTGATAAGTCGAAAACGAATCAATCGAAAGTAAGGGTACTATGGTATTTAGACAATGGCGAAAAGACTATTGAAGAAAAGAAAGACTGGCTAATCAAAGAATCGAACTGCATTTTTTATGTGTTCGCTCCCGAAGATTATAAGATTGCAGACAACTACATTAACAACATTATGATTGGCGTTAATATGTTTGACCGCAGTTTAGGTATAATGCGAAAGGAAGGTATTGTAATGAAGAAAAATCGTAAAATATTTGAAGACGAAGTGCAATTTGAAGAAACAAAATCATACCCACCACTTGAAATACTTGACTAACATGGAGACACCATATATTGACACTCTAAAGGCAACTTTAAATACTCAAAACAATCTGTTATCGTTCCTTAAAAAACGTATTGAATACCTTAATTCAGAGATAGAAAATAGCGAAACAGAACACTATCATATTAACGAAGCACGAATAAGCATTATAAAAACTCAATCAGAAATTGAAACCTTGCAAAAGGTTATAACAGAAAAAACAAACTACTTTGAAAAGTTTGCTGCTCACTTTGAAGTTGAATATGCCGATATGGAACGCAAGTATGATAAGTTATTGGAGAATGCTTATTTACGTTCAGCCAAACTACCTAAATTGAAAAATTTTCTTGATAACTCAAACAAGAAACTAATAGAAACGGATAAGGAAGCAAAATTATTTTTTTACAAAAAGGTTAAAGACTATATGCAATGAAAGATTATAAAAGGGTTCTTGTTGCTTGTCCAACTGCTTCTGCCAAAAACTATTGCTTTGAAGACTGGATAGACAATGTTATGTCTTTCACTTATCCAAACTTTGAAATACGTATGTATGATAATACTGACGACAAGGGTGTTAACGCAAACTACCTAAACGATTACGTTAATGAAAAATACGGAAACAAGGATGGTAAATTCTATGCGGAAAATACTATTGTAAAACACAATTTAAAAACGAGTTCTGTTATTGCTAAAATGTGCGTTTCGCATAACGATTGCAGGAACTATGCTCTTGAAAATAATTACGACTATATGTTTCATTTGGAAAGCGATGTTTTCCCACCGAAAGACGTAATTGAAACATTGATGTTTAGACAAAAGAATGTTGTTGGCGGTTTGTATTTTACTGGAGAAGGAATAAATAGAATGGCAATGGTTTTTGAAAGACTTGAACTATCTAAGACGTATGTTACCTCAATGTATTTATCGGGCAATGGAGGTGAAATACGTATTTTTGATGGCGATATTCACCCAGTTGCACAACTTGGACTTGGGTGTGTATTGATAACAAATAAAGCAATGGAAAGATTACCATTCCGATATATACCTAACCAAAATTTTCACCCCGATACCTATTTTAGTGAAGATTGCGATATGCTGAATATACCAATTCATTTAGATACAAGCGTTGTATGTAGACACGAAAATAGAATGTGGGGTTTTTACGGATTAGACTTTACTTAATATGTACCCAAAAGATAAATATACCATAGAAGTATTTGCATTGTGTTATAATGAAGAACACATACTACAAGCATTTATAGACCACTATAAAAATAACTTTAATGCAACTATCACATTTTTTGATAATCATTCAACTGATAATAGTTTAAGTATTATCAAAGAGAATGGTTGTAATTATGAATCCTATGATTCGGATAATACAATGGATGAAAGGTATTTGCTCCAAATAAAAAACAATTGTTGGAAGAACTCCAAAGCAGATTTTGTTATTGTTTGCGATACGGATGAATTTTTAGAAATACCAACCGATATAGAGGGCTGTACTATTATTAAAACAAGAGGTTTTGATATGATAGGGGAACTGGATAGCAGGTTGGGTGTTTACAATGAAATATACTCAAAACGTATTATGTTTTCACCTAAACATATTCAAGAAATCAATTACACGGCAGGATGCCATTATTGTTCGCCAGTAGGTAAAATCGTGGAAAATAAAGTACACGCTTTAATGCTTCATAGAAAATACATTTCTGAACAACATATAATTGATAGATACCAAAGTTTTAGTCACAGAAATAGTAAATACAACAGAGATGCAGGATTTTGTTTACACTATGACCAAAAAAGAGAAAGTATCATAGGTAATATGTTTCAATATTTAAGGAATAACGCACAAATTATTTAATGGTATGAAAACAGCCGTAGTATTTCTTTCTACTCAACCCAGTAAAGAAACATTGGAGTTTGCAGACGAGGTTTACGACAAAAGTAAGTTTGATGTGTTTGTTGTAGTTGACGATTCGGATTACAAACTACCTTATGTAAGCAGTAAGCACGTTGCTTATGCAGTAGATGATAAGGAGTGTAAAAATTATGGATATATAGGTTGCAACATTGCAAAGGGGCATACCCATATTAACAAAGATGTAATCGCATGGGATAAGTTCTTATTCATCTTTTGCGAGATACTAACGTCTTACGATTATATATGGGTATTTGAAGACGATGTGTTTATTCCATTTGTGAATACGATTGCTAAACTACATGATAACTATTCTTCATACGACCTCGTAACACCTAATAATTTTGCAAAAACAGATGGTGTGATGGACTGGCATTGGAAAAGTATTATGAGCAGGATTAAAGCACCTTATCATTATTCTATGGTTTGTGCTATGGGTATATCAAAAAGGCTATTGAATAAGGTCAAGGAGTACAAACAAAAACATAACTGCCTATTCCATATCGAAGCGATGTTTAATACAATTGCTATGCAGAATGGATTGAGCGTTATAGACCCTTTGGAGTTAAAAAGCATTGTATGGATGGGCGAATGGAGTATAAATGAGTTCCTGCTATTGCCTAACAACGTATTTCATCCTAAGAAAGAAACGCAAGAGCATCCCGAATATCGGAAACGCATATTAGAATACAGCAAAAACGGGTATAAGCCAGTTAATATGTTGCCACAATTTATCAAAAATTTGATGTAAAAATATTTATTTTGTTCACAACTTGTTCGGGTGTAGAGTAGCATTGTCGCTTATTCTATGCCCTTTTTGTGCTTTTTGAACAATTTAATTATTAATAATTTTCATACAGCGTATTTATATTTGTTTCCGATTAATATAAAAATCTAAAGAAATGCCTACAAAAGCAGACTTAAAATTCGTTGGACTTACGCTTGTTGCCGTTATGGTTGGATTAGCCGTTCACCAATATTTTGTTGCGCCAATGCTTGTAAAAGCAGCCGCTACGAAATAATTACGAGGTATTGTTTTAACTCGTAATTGCTAATTTGAAACTACTATCGCCTTCATGGTTTTTTAGTGGAAAAGTAAAATAGGCAATTAAAATGGTTCGCCATAAAAAACTAACGGATAATTCACTCAATAACTAACCCGTTGACCTGCGCAAACGTGCAAAGGCAACACAACTCTAAACAAAATGAACTCAGTAGAAAAAGAACTACATGGTTACATTAGTGGTACAGAGCGTATGTCGGGATTTGACGATTACGAAGGTAATATGTCATATTTTGATGATGGCGATGATAACTCATTCGATTATATGGATGGTGATTCAATGTCATACGCAGGAGGTTCGCCTTCACAAACACTTGTGTCTGACCCATACGTTATCCAATACGTAAACACAACAACAACAGCAACTACGGCTATCCTTTTTGGTTTCAACGATTATTTCGGTGCAACTAACTACGGAAACCCTGCTTCAATTGTAATTACCAACTTACAAGGCGGTACTTATGGTCGTTTAATCGCTCAGTCGAACAACAAGTTCTTCAAAATCGGTAAATGGCGTTTTCAATCAACAACTTCTTCTCAGTTGCAGGTTACAATGAACATCAACCACGTTGATGCGAATGGTAAGACTATGTCAACTCCGTTGAACTTGTCGATTATGCGTGATGCATACCAGCAACAAAGTGATATCATCGATGTTTCCAAAAGCGTAACTATTGATGCTAACTCTTACATTACTTTCACACTACAAGCTAGTGCAACATTGGTAATTTCAATGTTCCCAGTTGCAATCTTGAGTGGTAAAGCGGAATTGAACGGAGGTAGTTACCTTAATTCTGCCCGTGCGCCACGTTTGAGCGGTAAAAATGTTGCTCCAGTAATCATCCAAACTACGCAAGACGTAAGAGGAATTACTAAAGGGTAATACTTGTTATCATAATAACTTAGGGGCAAGGCTTTGTTACATTGCCTTGCCCTTTTTTATTTTACATGAAAAAGTAGATGAAACGCAATAGACCTTCTAAAAATGAAATAACTCTAATGACTTTACTTGCCAATGAATCGGCAACTGAATCAAGAAAGTTATTGAAGAAATACAATAAGCCCGATGCAAAAGATTGTGCCGACTTAGAGGTTAAGTTAGCGCAACTATATTTTGATACGCCCGATAAGTTGGCTATTGAAAAAGAACTTGCCGCCATTCATCCACATAAAGACTGGCTATTAAAACGTACAAAGGTTGAAGAGGTTGAGAAACCAGTTGTTGTAGAGGTAGACCAAAAAACATCAAATGCAGATGGCGGTTGTAACAATCCAAACTGCCCAGTTCACGGACAATGTGTTCCAGTTAGCAATTACGATGGCATTCCATCAAACCCTACTTGGCAAACCGATGAACAGAAAATGACAATAAGTGAAAGAGCAGATATTTATAATAGAGAGCATCCTTATCAAATGTTTATACCTATAATTGGCTTTGTAACAATCATAGGATTTATGACTTATCTTCTCAAATCAAACAAAACACAATTTTAGTATATGATACAAGCAATAGTTATTCAAAATTGCAATTACTTAATTCCTAATAAGGAACACCAAAACTTTACTGAATCAAATATGCCAGTAAGTGTAGGTTCAACTATAAAGGGTGAGTTTAGAAATGTAAATGGGCTTCGTAAAGGAAAGCCATTTGAATATCGTTTGTTCTTTACTAAAGATGGAAAAATATTGTACGCAAACTGCATTCGTGCAGAAAACGTACCATCAGAAATAATATCAAATGCTGACGACTTGGGAACACCAACAAAGATAAATTTCGTTCCTGCTGAATCGTTTAAGTTCTCTGCACATTTAATTGCATTAGGGGGCGGTATTGCAGGTTACTTATACGGCAAGTCGAATAATGCAAGTACAAATAATTTAATAAAATTCATTGCAGTAGGCTCGGTAGGGGCATACGGCATCTACTGGATTACACAAAAAAACAAATCTACCATAATAGAACCAAGCAAATAAAAAAGCAATGGAAAGAGCAACAATTATCTCATTAGGAAATAGCACAACACCAACTGCAACGTCATTTGAACAAGCGTTTGGTGAATTTAGCGAATTTAAAGGTCGTGGTCGTGCGAGAAGACAAAAACGCAAAATGGAGCGTATTGACAATCGTAAAACAAGACGTAAGGCTCGTCAAGAAGGACGAATGGACAAAAAGCGAAGCCGTGTTGAAGCGAGAGCAGAACGTAGAGGTGTGCGTTCAGATGCAAGAGAACAAAGACGTAGTCAAAAAAACGAAGGCAAACGCAGTCGTGAACGTGCGGACTTGGAGCAAGAACGTGAATTTAATCCCGAAGAATCACCCGAAGAAGCACCACAAGGCGGCGGTTCAGATAGCGGTTACGCACCACAAGGCGGCGGTTCAGATAGCGGTTACGCACCACAAGGCGGCGGTTCAGATAGCGGTTATGCACCACAAGGCGGCGGTTATGATGATGGAGGATATGCAGAACAAGGTGGTTCGGATAGTGGGGATTACGCACCACAAGGCGGCTATGATGATAGCGGTTCTGATGATAGTGGTTATGGTGATGATAGCGGTTACGATGAACAATCTGACGGTTTTGATGGTGTGATTGGAAGCGGAAACGAAATGATTGATGTTCCTTATTCGGCACAAGTAAATCAAGACGTAATGGATGCTGCAAAGCGTATCGAATGGAATCTTGAATTAGCATCAAGATTAAAAGAAAAACCAAGTTCTGCAAAAGTTAATGATGCAATATGCAAATGTGACGATAGGATTGCTCAACTTGAATCTTCTATGGATGGCTATTGCAATTTTGAAGGAGATTTTACTTCTGATGCTGATGGTAAAATGGAATATCGCACGAAGAGAGGCGGTAATATGCTACCTAAACAAGAGCAGCGTAGACGTAGAAAAGAAATGATGGTTGCTAAAATGACTGCTCGTAAACAACGTAATGCGGTTAGACGTAGAAATGGATTAACGCCAATTCAAGGTCAGTTAAACCCACAAATTTCTCCAAACAGAATTGAGATTCCTGCAAAGGAGTTAGGTTCAAACTATACTGGTATCATTGGACTTGATGATGCTAACGATTATGATGCTAATGCAACTGAAATCAAATTAGGTATTGAGGGAGAAAAAACATCAAAAATTCCATTCAAAGCAATTGCAATAGGTCTTGTAGTTGGCGGTTTGGGTATCTTTTTGCTAAAAAAATTCAAAGTAATTTAATATGAAATCAAAATTTTTCACACCCGATAGATTAGTTCTTATTGGTTATGCAGGAGTTGCTCTTGCATACACAATATTGTTCTACGTTAAATATAAAAGCCATAGTACTGGCAAGTAATATATGGATTACGATTTCCATAGCAATTTTAGTTCGAGCGTACAAAACTGCGACTTTGAAAGTGCGAATAAATGTTTGATGACTGAGTTAGCAAACATTTTAGTTCGTAACAAAGCCGATTTCGTGGATATGCTTAATGAATCAAGCGTTTATGCTACAATTAGCATGAGCGATGCTGAACTTATTAATTTGTTTATTAATAATGCACAAAGCAATAAGAAATTATTGTTAGGTGCTGCATTGCTAACTAATATGCACAATAAACAGATGGGATTCGATGGCGAAGATGAAATTAGCGATGGAGGTGTAAAAAATAGTTACGCTGTAATGAACTCTTACTTTAACGATAGCGAACCACCCGAAGAACATTCAAATCTTGTCTTAGGGATGCTATTAAAAGGAGCAAAGAAACTAATTGATAAGCGTAAGGATGGCAAAGGAGGTGATTCGGAAGCGGCACGGCAGCAAATGTTGTTACAAGCGAAGATGCAGCGAGAAGCAGAAGCCAAAGCCAAAAAGCGCAAAACTCTTAATGCTATACTTATTGGTAGCGGTGCTTTATTGATAGGAATTATAGCAGTTGTAGTTATTAAAAAGAGAAAATAATGAAAGACCTTTTAATCACATTGGCAGTAATTGGATTTGGGGCTTACGTTTATAAAAGTTATAAGGAAGCACAAAGACAAAAAGTAAATCTAAAGAAATAATGGCTTTAAAAAGTTACTTAATAACACACGATGTCAAGTCGCCCTATATTGTGGCTACTGGGCTACCGCATAATCCACAAGAGGTTCGATTAAAACTATTCCGTAAAGGTCAAGTTGTAAAAGGCGAATTAAAACACGCAAATAACAAACCTGCATTTTTGTTGGTTAATGGTGTTTGTGTAATTGGACTGGACGTAGTGAAAGAACTTGTTACGAAAGAAATTAGTAGCAATGCAACTGGAGGTACAACAACATCACCTGCAAAAGTTATTGATAAAACAATTGGCTTATCTAAGGACAACTCAAACCCACAAGTACGTTATATTGATGCAATGATTATCGGAGCGTTACTTGGCGTTGGCGGTGTCTTTGTTGCAGAAAAGCAGGGGTGGATAGCAGAACCCGACAAAAAATATAAAATGTATGGTGCTATTGTAGGTGCAATCGTAGGTTACTACTTTGTATATCGCAAAAAAACTCAAAAGCCAAAATTCAAACTTACAAACTCTGACGAATAATAATTTTAATTATGCAAGTAATCACAAAATATCCAATAGTTGTTACAAACAATGCGGCTGAAACCGATTCTGTTTATCGTAGCACATACTCTAATGCAAATGGTGGTGGTTCAATGGAGGTATTGACAAAATACCCAATTGTCCACACCGATTCAGACGCTCAAAGCCAAAGCGAGTATCGTAGCACTTACTCTAATGCCTTTGGCGATGGTTGGCTAACATCGGCAGCAGGTCGTGAAAGACGAGCAAAGCGTAGAGCAGAAAACAAAAAATCTGGCAATACGTTTGGCAATAAAGTTGGCAAATTTGCTCAATCTGATTTAGGCAAAGGCTTGTTAGGTGGCATCTTAGGTGGTGGCGCAGGAGCAGGAGTTTCAACCGATATGGGTGATATGCCACCAATTGAAGAGGAAAAAGGAATGAGTACGGGTATGAAAGTAGCATTAATAGGCGGTGGAGTGGCAGTTTTAGGACTTGTTGCTTATTTAGTAATGCGTAAAAAGTAATTATCTGAATTATGGAAGTAATTACAAAAAATCCTATCATTTACGATTCGGGCTTAGTAGACGATGAATATGAAAACGCTTACGGCAAACGTAGAAGTGGGCTTGGTCGTAGAGGTGGTCGTAGAGGTGGCAGTAAAAGAACTGGCGTAAATCGTGCTATTGGTGTTATACCCGTAGTGGCAGGTGCAAGATATTTGCAAAGACGAAAAGCAGACAGAGAACAAGGTCAAAGAAACTCTCAATCTTCACCATCGGGTGCAAAAATGAGAAATCCTAATTTGCCTACAAGCAATAAACAAGTAGGTGCAATGGAATTTCCAACACCTGCAAGTCAAAGCAAACCTGCAAGTCAAAATAGCCCTATAAGTCAAGGCAGTCCTGCAAGTCAAGGCAAACCAAGTACAAGACCGCCGAGAGGTGGTTTAAACCCATTGCAAGGCAAACCAAATGTGCAACAAGATGTTGCAGTAACTAATGCAATTGCACCAACACCAAATAACAACAAAAAAATAGCACTTATAGTTGGTGGTGTTTTATTGTTAGGTGTGGCTGTTTATTTTTACAAAAAAAAGAAATAAGTAATGTTTAAACAGCAATACGATAGTAACAATAGGAAATTCAGCATCATCGTGAATATAACTTGCCCTACAAGTAAGAAGATTCGTGTATGGGCAGAAGATTTAGGAAAGCCGAATAGTAAATACGTAGACAGAGAAATCCTTGTAGAAGGAAAAAGAAGTATCTATTTCAGTTTTCCAGTATCTCCTAAAACACTATTTATTGGTGCTTTAAATTCTGATAATCCAAATGATTCTGATTTTCAAGTTACTCTTATTGAAACCAAACTACGAGATTATAATGTGTGGTTAGATTCTAATACAGAGCAGTTCTTAAATTTAGCAGTTAACTTTTGTCAAGTTTGTGGATTTGAACAAGCAACACCAAAAGGAAGATTATATACTAATGAAGAGGGCAAGTTTCGTATTAAATTCTTTGATAGCATAAGAGATTTTAGCACGGGTCAAGTTCTTGGTACTCCTGCACGTATAGGACATCAAAGCGGTATCATTGAGATTGCAAAATCTCGTTATGATAAATACACAATTCCAATGCGAATGATGATATTGTTACACGAATTTTCTCATAAATATAAAAACCCAAAAATCGGGTTAAAAATAAGTGATGAAGTTGGTGCTGATATAAATGCGCTATATATTTACTTGGGTTTAGGCTTCTCTAAAATTGATGCGATTTGTGTTTATGCAAACGTATTTCTAAAGGCTCAAACCAAAAGCAACATTGATAGAATGCGTAAAATATGCGACTATATCAATAAGTTTGAAAACGAAGAATTTGCATATAGAAACTAAAGAATATGTTTGGAAACGAAATTGACGACAACGAAGAATACTATTCGCCATTAGATGCGCTGAACGAAGAGGACTATGATTCCGAAAGTTCAAACATTGAGGGTGATAGTTATGACGTTGAGTGTTCTAATTGCAATCACGCTTGGGATTTAGCAGATAGTTCACCTAAGGATGCTTACGTATGTCATAAATGCGGTACTGATAATTCGTATGAAGATTCAGATATGTCAAGTTTTGACGATTCGGTTTTCGATATGGACTTTTCCGAGATTCGGGGCAAAAACTTTAAGCAGTCATTCGGAAAGGTAAATCGAAAGATAGAGGCAAAGCCAAGTGGTCGTAGAATGCCAATTCGCAATTCGCAAAATGCAAATAAGCCAACTGCAACACAAAGCCAACCGAGAACAAGTCGTCCAATATCAAAAGGTATTTCAAAGCCAGTTAAAGGAACGTCAAGCAGCGCACCTTCATTTAAGTCGAATGCAAGACCTTCAAGCGGTGGTCGTAGCAATAAGCCACTAAATAACAATATTCCCGTTAAAGAGGGTAAATACAACCTAAAAAGCGGCAAAAGTAAAAAGATAGCGAAAGTGCTTGTTCCCAATGACCAAAAGGTTATCATTGAGGGTGCATCTAAATTTATTCTAAGTCAAACATCGAAAGACGAAGGAATTAAAAATATTCAGTATTATAAGGGCAAAAAGTTAAAGCCACTAATACTTACAATTACTAATGACGACCCTACCGATTTTATTTTTGAGTTATTCAATCCATCAATGCCTTTGGATTATTTGTACTCAACATCACAAAACTTAAACGATAGGATTAAGGTTGCAGGTGGAACTACAAGTTATTCTGATGTTCTTTTCAACATTTTGGCAAATCCAGTAATGGTAATAAATGTTCAAATGACAAGTGCAGGTACACAAGTATCTAATCAGAACAATCAATCAATGTTTGTAACAAACAAAAATATTGAGGGTGTTCAGATGGTATTCCCAGTAAATATTGACTTGCAGATTGACAATATGCAGGTATTGAATGATATTATTTATTTTAATGTTGAGAAATCAATAAATAGACCATTCATTCCCGATGGTATGGACGTTATAAAGTATAACGTACTTGCAGGAATGAGCGTGACATTGACATTTTGGTACACACAAGTTTCTTTGAAAAAGTTTTTTTACGAAGAGGCAAGAGCATCTAAAACACTCCTATAAGAAATGGCATTAAACTCAACTAAATATCCTAATATTTCTCGCATAGTTTCGGGAACGGCAGTCTTGTTTCAGAACGATAGTATCATTCTATGTGATACAAGTACGGGTGCGGTTAGTATGACTTTGCTTGAAATACCTTCGGGTTATTGGCAAACCACTTGGAAGTTATATGTATTGGATAACAATAACAATGCAGGGACTAACAATATTACAATCAATGCTCCAAGCGGATATACAATCAATAATGCAGCAACACTTGTTATTAATACAAATGGCGGTGGTGTAACGATTACAATAGCATCTAACACGGCATTTTTTGGGCAAGTTTCACCTTTGCCTTCGGGTGGCGGCGGTAGTGTTACTGGCGTGTCGGCTTCATTGCCACTCTTATCTTCGGGCGGTGCAACTCCCGACATTTCTCTTCCTGCTGCAACGGGTAGTCAAGATGGATTTTTAACATCGGGGAATTGGACATCTTTTAATTCAAGGGTTGTAAGCGTATCGGCAACATTGCCAATGACAGCAACGGCAGGTGTTAATCCAGTTGTTGCCATGCCACCTTCAAGTGCAAGTGCGGATGGATATTTGACAAAAGGAGATTGGACAAATTTTAACAACAAAAGCGAAAAGGTTGCAGCATCTAATACTGGAGGAACTATTGTTGCGGCTTGTACTAATTTTAAATTTGATACAACATATTTTAATGTTACAAACCCAAGTGGAACAATTGCGGCAATAACACCCGTTTTGTTGCCAATGATGAAAGCACAAGAAACACCTGCAAATTTATCTTCTGTTGCGGCAGGTTTTGCTAATACAATGTTTACAGATGGTGTCATACAACTTATATCTGAAATTTATGACGATGGCAATGATTATGACCCAGCTACGGGCATTTGGACTTGTCCTGCGGATGGTAGATATAATCTTAATTGCTACGCTCATTACACTTTAAATGATGGTGTTGATGGTTGGTTTGACCCTACAACTGCAACTGCTTCAGTAACAGTTACCGTACCTAACCCATTGCCTTTGGGTGGTGTTAATTACACTACTAATGATATAATAACGCACGGAATGTTTTCTATTGGTATTTTAACGCCATTTGCTAATAATCAATATTGTGGTGCTTGGATTTCGATTACACAGAAATTAAAACACCTTGATATAACGGCATCGGCAACGGGTATGGATTTAACGGCAGGGCTTCAATTATGTGTTAAAGTATTAAATCAAACGGGTATAAATTACACATCTTATAGTGGAGATGCGGTAAGGTTTGCAATTCAAAGAATTAAATAAATATAGAAAATGGCAAAAGGAGAACTATTTAAGGAATTACCAACATGGGCAAAGGGTGTTGTTGCACTCATCGTAGTTGGTGGCGCAGGTGTTATCATTTACACCATTTACAAAAAGGTGTCAAACATTACGGGTAATAAAGACGATAGGCAGCAATTGAACGCTGAAAAAGACGAGTTGAAAAATATGAAACCGCCACCAACTATATCTAAAGGTCAAGCGGAAGCAATGGCAAATGCAATTTTTGTTGCATTTGATGGATATGCAAGTGATGAATCATCAGTTTATACGCAATTTGAAAAGGTTAAAAATAATGCAGATTGGCTAATGTTATCACAAGCATACGGAACGAGAGAAATTAGTTCGGGCAAATTTAATCCCGAACCTAATTATACGGGTACTTTAATCGGTGCTTGTAATTCAGAATTAGATGCTTCCGAAAGAGCAAAAGCAAATGCTATACTAAGAAAAAATGGTGTAACGTACACTATCTAATAAACAATAAATTTACAAACAACTAAAAACCAAAACAATGAAAAACGCAAATGTTCAAAAAGCAATGAAAGTTGTAACCATCGGTGGTTCAGCAATTTTAGTATTAAACGCTGCAATGCAATTAGTTAATGCTAAACCATTAAGTTTAAAATCGGCTGCTATGCCATTAGTTACTATCCTTGTAGGTATCGCTGCATTCAATTATGCAATGGGTACAACCGTAGTGATAGAACGCAAATAATTATTTACAAACCATTCTAAAAACTAAAACGATGTTTAAAAAAGCAATTTCAACGGCACAAGCAAATCCAATTGGATTCGTAGCAGGAGCAGGTCTTACATACTGGGGTATGAAGAAATACACAAGTAACTCTAAAATGTGGGTAACTATATTAGGAGTTTTAGCAGGTGGTTATGTAGGTGCTTATGCACAAGCGACTATGATTGCTAAGAAAGGAGAAAAGAAATCTGTTGGTTCAATTCCAACTATTCCAGTTCCTGCATCTAAAAACTAAAACAAACGGATATGGACGCTAATAAAAAAAAGAAAGCAATTATATGGGTGTCTGTAACGATGTTACTTGGCGTAGGTGGTTATTTTGCATACAAATTCATTAAGAAAGCAAAAGACGAAAAGGCAAAAAAGTTAGCAGAAGAAACTGCTGCATCTAACGTACCTGCTTCAAATTCAGCACCAAGCGGTGGTGGTAATACATTGCCACCCGTACCCCCTAATCCATTTACTGGTAACGACTTAAAGAAGTTCCAAGATTGGGTTGTAGGTGTTAAAAAAGATGCAGCAATATTGGGTAAAACGGGTGCGGATAGCAATTGGGGTAGAAATTCTTGGAATGCTTATACAAAGTATTTTGCAGAATATAGCAAGACACCGACGGGTATACCAACGGGTACAACAACGGGCGTTGCACGAAAAGTTTATTCGAATGATTATAATAACAAAGTTTTTACATCACCCGATTCTATTGTGCCATCATTTTTTGCAGGTAAAGGAGAGTATTTAGGTGATAAAATTGGAAGTGCCAAAGATTATTTTGGTACTGATTATATTTATTTTGCAACTCCCGATAGAAAAAGGTTCTATTACATTAAATATTCTAATGCAGAGTTAAAAGCATAATGACTAAAAACTATGAAAAAGGGTACTAAAGTAGCATTGTGGGTGGGTGGTTTAGCAGTTGTTGGTTTTGTTGGTTATTTGATTATAAAACGTCGAAAGCCAATACAAGTAAAAACTGACGAACCACCAACTCAAACGCCAAGCACAACACCAAGCACAAATCCAAAGCCAGTAGTAGTACAAATGGGTGGAGGTAATAAACTTTACACTAATTCAATTACTACCGATACCTTTGATTCACCCGATGTATTCTCAATGCCACACCTTATTGATGATTGGCAATTAGCAGGAGTTGGTAAATATGTTGGTTGGAAAGTAGGTGAAGCTACAAATGGTATTGGTACTAAGTTCTATAAGTTTTTGCGAGATAAGAAATACGGCTATGTACGTCAAGACCAAGTAACATTAAAATAAATAAACAATGAAAACTGGAACTAAAATAGCATTATGGGTAACGGGCATCGCAGTAGTCGGTGTTGGTGGTTATTTCATTATGAAGAGCCTAAAGAAAAAGCGTGAAGAAAAAGCAAATGAAGAAATTGCTAAACTAAATGCTGATAAGTATAAACCAATTGCAACCGCTTCGGGTAAACCAAATACGGCACAAACATTATATGTTGACCAAACTGCTAATCCATTTCCCGATATGATGTCTTTACGGATGTTTCAAAATTGGGTAATTAACACTATAAACGATAAATCAATTCTTGGTAATGGTGGTGCTAATGGTATTTGGGATAACAATACCGCAAAGGCTTGGGCTAAGTACAAAGATAAATGGAACGCACTTTCTAAAAAATAATGAGCAAAAATCTAACATTAACTACGTATGCAGTTGTTGGTATTTCCGTTTTGGGAATAGGATTTTTGATTTATAAATTAAGAAAGATGAATAATG
>Ga0114960_10001757_pt1 | contig 17276 bp, 13 predicted proteins | sample C_130625_MF_Meta_FD_92637 | JGI IMG/M metagenome (GOLD analysis project Ga0114960, IMG submission 92637) | Freshwater microbial communities from Lake Croche, Canada to study carbon cycling - C_130625_MF_MetaG | ecosystem: Environmental > Aquatic > Freshwater > Lake | place: Lake Croche, Canada... | reverse complement strand
GAATTGCCCAAGCATAAGTTCGATCCATGGCTCGCTCTTGATAGCCGCGAGTGTTATGAAGTGTGGTGCATTCATCGAAGGCAAACATTACGTCGGCACCGATTTGATGTTGAATCTGCATTGATACTTCTGGCGTAAAGCGATGCATCGAACCATTTAAATGCGATTTGAAAGTAACGCCTTCGTCATCAACGTGAGCTAAACGTTGCTTATTATCAGCAATCACATCATCTGCACGAAAAGTTTTGGAATCCATCGCCAGAACTTTTTTAAATCCCACACCGAGAGATAGAACTTGGAAACCACCGCTGTCAGTAAAAGTCGGACCATTCCAATTCATAAATTTTGATAAGCCACCAGCTGCATCAAGAATCTCTGGACCTGGTTGTAAGTACAAGTGATAGGCATTTGAAAGAAGAGCTTGAGCACCTAGTTCGCGCATTGCTTCTGGTAATACCGATTTAACTGTGGCCTTAGTGCCCACTGGAATAAATGCAGGTGTTTCAATTACGCCATTTGGAGTCGCTAGCGTGCCAGTGCGGGCAAATGAATTTTCAGCCGACTTCTCGATTTCAAATTTGAAACCAGGGCTCGCGTTAATTGACATGACAGGTATTGTCGCAGAGTTATAGGCTCACTCAATGCGCTATTTCACCGAGTATTTCGATTTACTATCGCCGAAAGCGCGCCGCCTAGTTATAGGTGTTGGGTTTAATGCCATTGGCGGGGGAATGACAATGTCATTGCTCTTGGTCTATTTGCACGATATGCGGGGCTTCACCACAACTTTTGGCGGATTATTGCTGGCCTGGAGTGCAGCCATGTCATTAATCATTGGTGGCCCAAGTGGAGCGCTAATTGATCGAATTGGCCCTAAGAAAGTTATTTTGACCGGCTTATTCTTGAAAATTTGCGCAACTGCCTCGTGGGCATTTGTTGATAACAAAACAACTGCCATCATCGTGGCAACTCTAAGCGCCCTCGGCGACAGCACTACTTGGCCAGGACAAACTGTGATGCTAACTCGCATGACCAAGCCGGAAGATCGACAGAAGATTTTCGGACTTAATTTTATGTTACTTAATTTAGGGCTTGGTCTAGGTAGCTTGATTTCATCGCTAATAGTTTCAAATAGTTCGCTGCGCTCTTATCAAATTCTTTATCTAGTTGATACCTGCACTTTCATTGTTTTCTTTCTTGCAATTTTTTCCTTGCATGGCCCCGAAGTTAGCAAATATGTAGCAAAAGAAAATGAACCACAAACAGGTTCTTATGCTGAGCTGCTAAAAATTCCTAGCTTGGTACGGTTATCACTTGGCGGCTTGATTTTGATGATCTTTGGTTATGGCGCCACCATGTCAGGTATTCCCTTATTCGCTACGCAGGTCTTGAAACTTTCTCCGAAATGGTTAGGGGTAATATTTGCAGCAAACACAATAACTATTTTCGTTCTGCAGCCACTAGTTTTGAAATTTCTAGCTCGCATCTCAAAGCAACGAGCATTAGTTTCAGTGTCATTAATTTGGGCACTTTCCTGGTTATTCGTTGGCGTCGCACCACTAACTCCATTTTTTGTTGCAGGAATTTTGCTTTCGATTAGCCAAATAGTTTTCGCATTTGGCGAAATGGTTTGGTCGCCAACTTCGCCAGCTCTTGCAAATGAACTTTCCCCGGAACATTTACGTGGCCGAACGAATGCGCTAATGGGCATGCAGTGGGGAGTCTCGGGAGTAATTGGTCCAGCTATTGCGGGGTCCATGATTGATGCGGATTTGGGCTACCTATGGGTGATCTTGATGATCTTTGGGGCTTTGATCCCAATCCAGTTATTCCGTGGCTTGGTCACTACTCCCAATTCCGATCGCGGCTAGCGCGAGCAAAGTTCGCCAACGACCACTTGGCCTAGCCTGCAATTTCTAATTGCTGGTTCGGCGCGCACGACGGCACGGGGAACCCCTAATAGATATGAATCGTTATCGAATTGAAGCCCAAAAAGGGGGTAATTCGGACATATGGGGTTTCCATTCACCCAGAGTTTTAGTACCGTTCACATCTTGGCTGGGCTTTTGCCCAAGCTTACCTACTGCGTGGTAACGGGTTTATTCGACTCAGTTGCATGACATCGCGCACGTAGATATTAGCGGAAAGGTTTTTCAATTGGCAGAGAACGCCGTGCTTGAAGTTGAAGATGGCGCTCAAGATTTTGCGCAACGCACGCCAAAGCAAATTGCCTGGATGCGTTTTCGCCGTAACAAAGTCGGCGTAGTTAGCGCATGGGTCGCCATCTTTTTCATTGCAGCAGCAGTCCTTGCTCCATTAATTACCCGCCTACTTGGCTTGAGTAACACTTTGACTTACCCAGATACTTTAAATGATTACGCAATGCCAGCCGGAAAGTTTGGTGGCATCACGTTAAAGCACCCACTTGGTGTCGAACCTGGAACTGGTCGCGATGTACTTTCACTTCTACTTTACGGTTCTCGTATTTCATATACCGTTGCAGTTGTAACTAGTGTTTCTACAATTGGGCTAGGAATGTTAATTGGCGTAGCAACTGGTTATTTCCGTGGCCGCGTTGATGCGATTGTTGGTCGCTTCTCTGACTTCTTACTTTCCTTCCCTGGTACTTTCATGATTATTGCGTTGAGCTTGCCGCTTACTCAACGAGTTGAAGCCATGGGAATCGCACGCGATAACGGCGCGCGAATTGTGGTGCTAGTCGTGTTCTTTGTTTTCTTTGGCTGGCCAGGTTTTGCTCGTTTAATCCGTTCGCAAGCTATGTCATTGCGAGAGAGGGATTTCATCATGGCAGCCCAAGCAATGGGTGCTTCAAGTTGGCGCATCATAACCAAAGAATTACTGCCAAACCTTTGGCCAACTGCGATCGTTTTCTTATCGCTTTCTTTGCCAGGTTTCCTATCTGCAGAAGCAGTCTTCTCGTTCTTAGGTGTTGGAGTTCAGGCACCGGCATCTACTTTCGGCCTTGTTTTAGCTGATGCGGTTGGCTATTGGCGCGATGACCCTGCCTATCTTTTGATCCCATCAACAATGTTGGTGATTATCGTGCTTTCGTTAAACCTACTCGGTGACGCGATCCGCGATGCTTTAGATCCAAAAAGTAGTCGCTAGCTAGCGACCTTAAAACTAAATAAATAGGTTTCCGTAGCAATACGGAGAAACAGTTCAACAAAGCGATTGAGATCTCGCGAGATCAATTGCGAACTGTTTAAAAACTGGTTCGCGGCCGCGAATCAGACAACAAATCTACAAGGAGGACAAATGTCCAAAATGACATCACGTCATTTGCGTCGTCGCCTTCTAGCTACAACAGCTGCAACTGCACTTCTTGCTGCTGGCGTTCTAGTAGGTACCGCAGGTACTGCAAATGCAGCCGCCAAGTCTGGTGGAACTCTGTATTTCATTACCAACGCACAACAGTTCGCACACGCTGATCCAGCCCGTACTTACACCGGCCAGGATATTGCGTTCTTTAACTCATACCTATACCGCAACTTGGTTTCATACAAGCCAACCGCAGGTTCTTCAGGTTCATCACTAGTCGCTGACTTAGCAACCAACACTGGTGTGCCAAGCAATGCTGCTAAGACATGGACATTCACATTGCGTCCAGGAATCACATGGGAAGATGGTTCAGCTATTACATGTGCTGATGTTGCATACGGTGTTTCACGTCCGTTTGCACAGGATGTAATCACAGACGGTCCTCAGTACCTCGTACAAGCTCTAGACATTCCTAAGAATGCCGATGGAACTTCAAAGTACGCAGGTCCATATAAGAAGACCGGTCAAGCACTATTCGATAAGGCAGTTTCTTGTAAGGGCAACACAATTACCTTCAAGCTAAACCGCTCATTCGCTGACTTCAACTACGCACTTACTTACCCAGCAGGTGCACCAGTTAAGAAGTCAAAGGACACTGGCGACAAGTACGACCTACGTCCATTCGCTTCAGGACCATACAAGATCGAGTCATACAAGATCGGTGATGAAATGGTTCTTGTACGCAACACTGCCTGGAAGCAATCTTCAGACACAGTTCGTACTCCTTATCCAGATAACCTAGTCGTTCGCTTCGGTCTTGCTGAAGATGTACGCGACCAGATTCTGCTTGATGACTCAATTCCAAACACAGTAAACCTTGATGGAATGCAGCCAGCAAACAACCGCGCATTCTTTGATGATCCAAAGAAAGCCAACCAACGTTTCAACGTATTCGATCCTTATGTTCGTTACGGAGCAATGAACGTTTCTGCTGGCCACATGGACTGCTTAAACATACGTAAGGCTGTGTTCTTCGCAATCAATACCCAAGCGCTGATCGACCTTTCAGGTGGACTTGTTTACTACGGTGAGCCAGGCGATAACCCTGTAAAGCCAGTTCTTGGTCTTGACTACAAGAAGACAACTGGAAATATCCACGATCCAGCTTGGAAGATCACTGGTAACGCAGCAAAGGCAAAGGAACTATTAGCAGCTGCTAAGACTTCTTGCCCTGCAGCTTACGATCGTGCAACAAACCCTGAAAAGGGAATTGTTTACGATCTTCCAAAGAGCGCTACACAGCAAAAGGGTTCTGTTCTAATCCAACAGGCTCTAGAACTTGCTGGAATTGTTGTGAAGTTCAACTTCATTCCTAGCGGTCAGTACTACCCAACAGTTCAAGACACCACAAAGCAAAACGACATCTCTTACGGTGGCTGGGGTGCTGACTGGGCAAACGCTTCAACAGTTATCCCTGAACTCTTTACTAAAGAGGGCGGATTTAACTTGTCACAGAACTGGAACGACCCTGCATACGCTGCCTTTAAGACAAAGTCAGATGCTGCAAAGGTTGAAACCAACCGTGCGAAGCAAGCCAAGATGTGGCAAGAACTATCTCAGTACGTTATGGATCAGTACTGGATCATTCGCCCAATCTTCGGTAAGACCCAACATCAATGGGGCTCACAAGTTGGCGGCGTTTACTACTGGGAGCCACAAGGAACCTTCGGTTTCGGACAGCTCTACGTAAAGTAAATCCAAACTAAAAAGCTAAAGCTTTTTAGAAAAGTGTGAAGTTGAGGGTGGCCCGTAACAGGGTCACCCTCAACCACGCACTGTTAGGTAAGCAAGGAATTAGCTGAAATAAATTTATTGTTTTAAGAAAATTAGGAGTTACCAAGATGCTGAAGTATTTATTGAGACGCGTAAGCGCCACTATCGTGGTTCTTACTTTAATCAGCATGTCGGTATTTTTAATTTTCGATGTTTTGCCGATGGACCCAGCCCGACTGACTTGCGGAAAGGCATGTACGCCAACAGTCGTCGAAGCTAACCGCCACCGCTTAGGGCTAGATGTGCCGGTGCAAGTTCAATATGGTCGTTGGGTCAAAGGATTATTCGTAGGCCGCACCTATGGCGAAGGCCAAGCTGAAATCAAGTGTTCGGCGCCTGCTTTCGGATACTCTTTTAATCGCCACGAATGTGTAACTGATTTATTAAAGGAAGCGTTTCCGGTCACATTGTCATTGGCGCTAGGTGCCTTTATTTTATGGCTCTTAGTTGGCGTATCGCTCGGAATTGTGGCGGCTAGATTTAAAAATCGATGGCCAGATCGAGTAAGTAATGTTTTCGTTTTAGTCGGAACTTCGTTACCTACTTTTATTTCAGGTATTTTGATTCTGTTATTCGTCGCTTTGAAATTCGGTTTTGTAAACCCAATTGATTTAGGTAAATGGCACAACCCATTTACTGACCCAATTGGCTGGTTTAACACCTTTATTTTCCCTTGGATCACCTTGGCACTTGCTTATGCTGCGACTTACACACGATTTACCCGTTCCAATGTAATCGAAACATCTAGCGAAGATTACATTCGTACTGCCCGAGCAAAAGGTTTGAGCGAAAAAGTAATTCTGCGCAAGCACACTTTGCGAGCAGCCTTGGCGCCGATCGTGACAATTGCGGGTCTTGATTTTGCCGGCCTACTTGGTGGTGCAATTATTTCAGAAGGAATTTTCAACTTGCCTGGTTTAGGACGACTATCTCTACGTGCAGTTTTAATTGATTACGATCTGCCAGTTATTGTGGCGACCACAATGTTGGCTGCGATCTTCGTGGTTGTAATGAACTTGGTGGTGGATATCTTGTATGCATACATCGACCCTAGGGTGCGTGTCGCATGAGCGCCTTTCTCGAGGTTAAGAACCTCACCGTTAGCTTCCCAACCGAAGATGGTTTGGTGCAGGCATCTAATGACATTTCATTTAGCGTTGACCGCGGTGAAACTTTGGCAGTTGTCGGCGAATCAGGTTCAGGTAAGTCAGTAACTTCACTTGCCGTAATGGGTCTGCATAATCGCAAAGCAACTAATATCAGCGGTTCAGCTGTTCTGAATCTCGAAACTGGCCCAGTTGATGTAATCAGCGCACCAGAAGAACAAGTTCGTCGTTTACGCGGCAAGGCAATGTCGATGATCTTCCAAGATCCGATGTCTGCGCTGCACCCGTATTACTCGATTGGCGATCAACTTTCCGAAGCTTGGCGCCTGTATAACGATGGCGACAAGAAGGCTGGCTTCAAGCGCGCAACTGAAATGCTGGAGTTAGTTGGAATTCCAGATGCTTCAAAGCGCGTTAAGGAATTCCCACATCAATTCTCTGGCGGTATGCGTCAGCGCGTAATGATTGCCATGGCGCTTATTAATAACCCTTCCTTGCTGATAGCCGATGAGCCAACTACGGCTCTCGATGTGACCGTGCAATCTCAAATTCTTAAACTGTTAAAAGATATGCAGAAAGAATTTAACATGGCAGTTATCTTGATTACTCACGATTTAGGCGTTGTTGCCGAGGTAGCAGATCGAGTAAATGTTATGTACGCAGGCAAGATTGTTGAACAAGGCGGTGCGGACAATATTTATTATCGCCCAGACCATCCATACACAATCGGTCTGCTTAATTCGATTCCTCGTGTTGATCAGCTTGATGGCAAGCGCCTAATTGCGATTCCAGGCCAACCACCATCGCTAATTAACTTGCCTCAAGGATGTTCGTTCCGCAGCCGTTGTACTTTTGCTGATCAAGTTGCTGGCAACTTGTGCGCAACAGTGAGTCCAACATTGGATGAAAAAGATAGTGCGCACTTCTCTCGCTGCCACTTAACTGAAAAGCAACTTGTTGCAGCTCGGGGAGGAAAATAAAAATGACTGAGCCAATTTTAAAAGTTACTGGCCTGAAGAAGCATTTTCCAGTTAGCACTGGTGGGGCATTCAGTAAGAAAAAAGGTGTTGTTAAAGCTGTCGATGGCGTTGACCTTGAAGTTTTTCCGGGCCAGACCATCGGCTTGGTTGGCGAATCGGGTTGCGGTAAGACCACAGTAGGTCGCACAGTTCTGAAACTTTACGAACCAACTGATGGCACTATTGAATTTAATGGTGAAGACATTACAAAGTTAACGCCACGACAGATGAAGCCGCGTCGCGCGCAAATGCAGATGATCTTCCAAGATCCGTTTGCATCCCTTAATCCCCGTCAAACAGTTGGTACGTTGATCGGAAATACTTTCGATATTCAAGGCATTACCCCTGAAGGCGGAAAAGTTGAAGAAATTCAACGTTTAATGAAGCGCGTCGGCCTCAACCCCGAGCACATCAACCGATATCCGCATGAGTTCTCGGGTGGCCAACGTCAACGTATTGGTGTTGCTCGTGCAATTGCCTTGAAGCCAAAACTAATCGTGGCTGACGAACCAGTATCAGCCCTCGATGTGTCGATTCAAGCCCAGGTAGTTAATTTGCTGGAAGATCTGCAAGAAGAGTTCAACTTGTCTTACCTTTTTGTAGCTCACGATTTATCTGTGGTTCAACATATTTCAGATCGTGTTGTAGTCATGTACCTGGGCAAAGTTATGGAAGATGCCGATAAGAAGGATCTCTTCTTAAATCCACGTCACCCATATACGAAAGCACTTCTCTCAGCAGTTCCAGTTCCAGATCCAAAGATCGGTCGAGCCCGCGAGCGGATCATCTTGCAAGGTGATCTACCAAGTCCGGTAAATCCACCAGCTGGTTGCGTATTTAACACTCGTTGCTGGAAAGCACAGGATAAGTGCCGCACCGAAGTTCCTGAATTACTAACAATTAATACTGGTCATAAATTAGCTTGCCACTTCCCAGAGCCAGCAAGCGTTTGATTAATTCTTTAATTAGAAAAGCCCCGAACCAAATGGTTCGGGGCTTTTCTTTTAAGACTTTACTTATTAAGCGAGAGCGCCTTTAACGGCAATTAGATTCTTGCCGTAGGTAATCTTCAAATTCAGTGGTGCGCCTTTCTTAGCGGCACAGCCAACACCATACTTGAATGAAACTGAAGCACCAGCAGCGACTGGATCAAGCGGGGCACCATTGATGCCGCTGTCGCCATCGAGAACTTCTGCGCAAAACGCGGTGCCAGATTCAACAACTAAACTCAAAGTTGAAAGATCGAGTGGAGTAGTTCCGCCATTTTTTACTTCCATGCTAAATACATTTGCTACTTGGCCTTTTGCATAGTTTGAGGCGAAAATTGTTGGCGTAAATGAGGCAGGTGAAGCAACAGTCAGCGTGACGCCATTTCCCAGATCAAGTGGTGATCCAAAATCAATTGATGCAGTTACAACTGCAGCAGCTTCGGCTGGTTGAGATGACGCTGGAAGCGCTTTAGGAGTCTTGTTGCCGCAAGCGGTCAATGACATTGATGCAACAACAACTGCAGCTACGGAAAGTGCTGCTAAAGACTTCTTATTCATAGTGTCTCCTTGCTCGGTAATTTGCTATGGCGAAAGGGTAACAGCGAGATTTACCAGATGCTCACTCGAGACTCGCGATCGAGCCACATAGCATCGCCTTTTTTGACCTCAAATGCGTCATAAAAGACATCGAGGTTGCTAATGATTTGGTTGCATCTGAATTCCTCGGGCGAATGTGGGTCAACCGTGATGCGGACTCGACGGGTTTCAGGGCGCATTTTTTCGCGCCAACCCATTGCATGAGCGATGAAGAAGCGTTGATCACCAGTTAAGTCATCAATTATTGGCGCATCTGTGCCCTTTAGTGACAACTTGTAAGCCTGATAAGCGATGGCAAGACCGCCCAAGTCGCCAATGTTTTCTCCGACCGTTAGAGCGCCATTTACGGTCATTTCGGGGGTATCTGACGGATGTAGCGCATCAAATTGATCAATTAATTGCTTCGTCCGCTTTTCGAATTCGGTGCGATCTGAATCTAGCCACCAATCATTTAAATTTCCATCGCCATCATATTTTGAACCTTGGTCATCAAAACCGTGACCAAGTTCGTGGCCAATAGTGGCGCCGATGCCGGCATAGTTAACGGCAGCATCAGCATTGAGATCGAAGTAAGGCCACTGCAAAAATCCGGCTGGGAATACGACTTCATTGCTGCGGGGGCTGTAATAAGCATTTACGGTTTGGGGCGGCATGTGCCACTCAGTGCGATCTACCGGAACTCCAATTTTGGCCAGCTCGAAGTCGCGTTCAAATTTTGCCACCCGCAAGATGTTGCCCATCAGATCATCGGGGCTGATTTCCAGAGCGCTGTAGTCACGCCATTTATCTGGATAGCCAACTTTGGCAGTGAACTTATTTAGTTTCTCAATCGCTTTTACTTTAGTTTCCGCGGACATCCAATCCAGGTTTGTAATGCTGATTCGGTAAGCCTGTGTTAAATAATTAATAATTTCCGCCATGGCCGCTTTGGCAGCAGGTGGGAAATGGCGAGCTACGTACTCTTTGCCGATTTCTTCACCTAAGGCGCTTTCAGTGACAGCCACTCCGCGCTTCCAACGTTCGCGCAGTTGCGGAGTGCCGGACAAAGTCGTGCCATAGAACTTAAAGTTCTGATTAACAATAGCTTGAGTTAAATATGGCGCAGCACCTGAGATAACTTCCCACTTAAGCCAGAGCTTCCAATCTTCCAGGGGTTCGGATTGAAGTAAGCCAGCGAGGCCAGTAAAGAAACTTGGCTCCATGACAATTACAGATTCAAAAGCTTTATCTGGAACTTCGCCGGCCTTTAAATACAAGGCCCAATCAAAGCCTGGCATAAGGGTTTCCAGCCCTGCTCTAGAAAATTTGTTATAGGTCAAAGTTGCATCACGATCTTTAACCGAATCCCAGTGGTGCGCAGCGATTTTAGTTTCTAGATCGAGAATTCGTTGGCCGTCGGCATCGATGCCAATTAACTTAAACATCGCAGTTACGTGTTCGGCGAAAGCACTTCGAATTTCGGCATGTTCGGCTTCGCGGTAATACTCTTCATCGGGCAAAGAAATTGCACCTTGCACCATATGCATGATGTTCGTTGTCGAATCTTTCGCATCAGCAACAACACCGGACCCAAAAATTCCACCAAGGCCTGCTGCCTCAAGTTTGGCCATCACTTCGGTGAACTCGGCCAAATTTGTGATGCCATCTACCTGAGCCAAGTAGCCCGTGATTGGCGAAATACCAAGAGCTTCAATTGCATCGGCTGCCATGAAAGATTTATAGAGCGCACCGATCTTGCCGTTGTCAGCTTCGATAATTGCGAGAACTTGTTTTTCAGATAGATCTCGCAGCTCATGAAAAACACCGTGGACAGCCTTGTCGGCAGGAAGTTCGAAGTCGCGCAACCAAGTGCCATTTACATGGCGATAAAGGTCATCTTGAATTCGAACCGAGCGGTTAAAGTGCTCAAAGGCGATGCCAGAATTAGTTGTGGCCATGGCGAAATAGTGCTCCTAATAAGTAGTTGAAGCTTCAACTTTTAATCTACACTTAACCTTATGGCAGTCGAAAAGAGCGTTCAAGGTGAAAAGCCTGGCGGCGCTAGTAATAAAGGTGAGCCGAATAAGGGCGAACCAAAATGGCTGACCCCAACTGAGATGGCTGCATGGCGCAGATATATTGTCGCTAGTCGTCGATTACTAGAGGCACTTGATACTGATTTAGATCAGCATGATTTAACGATGGCTGATTATGAAATTTTGGCGCAATTAAGTGATGCCCCAGAACGTCGAATGCGGATGGCCGAGTTAGCTGAAATTTCGATGCTTTCGCGTTCACGTCTTTCACACCGCATGAAAGTCATGGAGGAAGCCGGTTGGGTTCGGCGCGAAGCTTGCCCAGATGACAAACGTGGTTTCTTTGCCGTCATGACGGCCAAAGGTTGGAAAGCAATTGTTGCTGCCGCTCCAGATCATGTGGCCAGTGTGCGATCCAGATTTGTAGATAAATTAAGCAAAGCGGATCAACTTGTTTTAGCTGAAATTTTCGAGCGAGTAGGCAATGAATTAAGGGCTGAGATTAAGTAAGTTTTTCAAAACAATTAACGTTTGAAACAAAAAAATCCCCGCCACATAAAGTGGCGGGGATTTTTAATTGTTGATGACTACTTCTTCTTAGCAGCCTTCTTGCGGCGCTTTGGAGCAGCCTTCTTTGCAGCTGGCTTAGCTGCCTTGCGCTTCTTAGGAGCAGCCTTCTTTGCAGCTGGCTTAGCAGCTGCCTTCTTGCGCTTCTTTGGAGCAGCCTTCTTTGCAGCAGCTGGCTTAGCAGCTGCCTTCTTGCGACGCTTTGGAGCAGCCTTCTTAGCAGCTGGCTTAGCAGCTGCCTTCTTACGGCGCTTTGGAGCAGCCTTCTTTGCAGCAGCTGGCTTAGCAGCTGCCTTCTTGCGACGCTTTGGAGCGGCTTTCTTTGCAGCAGCTGGCTTAGCAGCTGCTTTCTTACGCTTCTTTGGGGCTGCTGCTGGTTTAGCAGCTGCCTTCTTGCGCTTCTTTGGAGCAGTTTTCTTTGCTGCGGCCACGTGTTACTCCTATCGGAATGGTTCGGATCCGTCACCCAAACCTGTTCGTGGATAAGCGTGACAGGTAAATGAAAAAAATGCCAACATTTTGCGCAAAAAAATTGGCGCGTGTCGCAAATAAGTTTTTTGATTTATTTATGCGTTATCGCAATTTTCGCGAATTATTTTTATTTACTAAATTTCTAAAATCTTTATTTGATTATTTAGTTCTGTAAATAATTAATAACTAATCAGTTTTTTCGCTATTTTCGCCCTCAGTTGTCGCTTTTGCCTGTTTTAGGCGCTGCGAAACGGCAAATTCATTGGTTTCAACGTCATATTTTCGGAATTTGACCATGAAAATTCCCAAAATTCCGACAATTGCCATGCAAATAATGCCCCCCGAAGTTACCGAGAAAGTCAGGCTAGTAACACTGGCCATGCCAGCTGCACGCATTTGTCCGGCTAATGGACCAACTGAATAAGACAATAATTCGATTCCAGCTAATCGGCCACGATATTCATCGGGGATAGTTTGGTTCCAAATATTTCCGCGGAAGAGGGCGCTGACCATATCGGCGGCACCAGCTAGGGCTAGAAATACTAAAACCAAAATTAGCGATCTCGAAATTCCGGCTAATGCAATAGCAGCGCCCCAACCGATGGCACCCCAAATAACTGCCCGCCCATGGAAGCGATATGTGGTGGTCCACTTGCTAGTCAAAGTTATGGTGACTGCGCCAATCATGCTGGCGGCATAAAACATTCCAAGTGCCCACGGCACCCCAAGTTGATCTGCCCAGAATGGAAACAGCGCATTGGGCATTGCAAAAAACATGGCAGCCAAATCTATGAAATAAGTTCCAAGTAAATCTTGTCGGCTAAATGCATATCGCACACCATCCCAAAGCACAGCCAGAGATGGCTTTTGGGCATCTTTGCTGCTTGGCACATTTCCAACTTTTAACAATAGAAGCAAGGAAAGTACGAAGGTTGCAATATCAAAGGCATAGCCAACTGAAATAGAAAATGTAGAAATCAAAATTCCACCAATGGTTGGTCCGATGATTACGCCGAGTTGCCAGCGCAAGGTCATCAATGCGCTAGCAGCCGGCAGATCAGCATGACTAACCAGCCGCGGCAAAATCGCACCGGCGCTAGGTCGCTGCAAGCCATCGACGGCAGCAAATAATCCGGTCACTAAATAGATAACCCAAATGCGAGGTGATCCGGATAGCGAATTGATAAGCAAAATCGAGGTGCATAGCAGGGCGCCAAATTCACTAGCCCAGATCATTTTCTTGCGGTCGATGTAATCGGCCAGAACTCCGCCGTAGAGTCCAAATAAAATTAGCGGAACTAGCTCGATCGCACCTAGAACACCGACTGCTAAATATGAATTAGTGAGCTCTTTGATTTGAAAGGGGGCGGCCACATAAGTAACCATTGAGCCGAAGTAGGAAATGAAGCCCGAAGCCCAGAGATAGCGAAAATCTGGGTACTTCTTTAGCGGCGATAAATCCATCGCGAATTTAGACATTTGGCGAGTTTAACCAAAGGTCTAACTAATTAAAGGTTTGTTCCGGACCCGGGAAAACTCCACCAATTACATCGTCAGCCCATTCTTTGGTGGCAGCCAACATTTCAACCCGCAGGTTGCGATAAGCCTTAGCCAATTTCGGGGCGCTTTTACCCATGCCCATTAAGTCAGTCCAAACCAAAACTTGGGCATCGCAATTAACACCAGCACCGATTCCGATGGTGGGGATTTTTAGAGCGGCGGTAATGCGAGCAGCTAATTCGGCCGGCACTAATTCGAGCACAATGGCAAAAGCACCAGCTGCCTCGAGTTCTAGCGCCGCTGCCAAAATTACGTCGCCATCAGTTCGCCCTTGTACTCGGTAGCCACCAAGTTGATGAAGTGACTGTGGCGTAAGGCCCAGATGACCCATTACTGGAATTCCGACTGCGACTAATTTCTTAACCGTTTCTAAGTGGGCTCCTTCTAGCTTTACCGCCATAGCACCTGCTTCTTTAAAGAAGCGAGTAGAAGTGGCAAGGGCTAATTCGGGTGAACTTTCATATGAACCAAAAGGCAGATCGGCCACAACCATTGCTCGCTTCGATGCGGTTACAACTGCGCGGGTTAACGGAATTAATTCATCGACCGTGACTGGAATCGTGTTTTCAAAACCCAGGAAATTATTGCCGGCGCTATCGCCAACCAATAAAACTGGGATGCCTGCTTCATCAAAGATCTCAGCAGTTAGCTGCTCGTAAGCGGTCAGCATCGGCCATTTCTCGCCACGCGCTTTTGCGTTAGCCAAGTCGAGAATCGTGACGCGACGATGTTGGGCGCCACCATATAAGGAGGTCGTTTGAGCCATATTTTTCTTACCTTCCTCGAAGCCAAAATGGTCCCCGGGTACGGGCAGAACTTTACCCGAGTACGCTTGAGTAATGAAGTTGCGGGTAGCACTAGCTCAAATAAACCCAACCCTGGGTGACTTAGCTGGCAATGCCGATTTAATCGCTCGCTATGTTGGCGCAGCGCAGGCTGAAGGCGCTGCTCTCGTAGTTTTCCCCGAAATGGTTTTGACTGGGTATCCAGTTGAAGATTTAGCGTTGCGCCCATCTTTCCGCAGCGCATCGATTGCTGCGATTGCCGAGTTAGCCAAGCGGTTAAAGGTCGAAGGCCATGGCGAAATCACGGCCGTCGTTGGATACTTAGATCAAATTACGGATGCCCCAAATCGCCAAGGCCAACCAGTTGGTGCGCCACAGAACGTGGTTGCGATTATTCAGAATGGCGAAATCAAAGCGCGTTATGTAAAGCAACATCTGCCTAACTATGGCGTTTTCGATGAGTTTAGAAATTTCGTCCCAGGCACCGAAACTTTGATGGTTCGAGTCGGTGGCATCGATGTTGGTATCGCAATTTGTGAAGACCTCTGGCAAGACGGCGGTTTAATCAATGCTTTGGCGGCGCGCATGCCAGGGCTAGTTGTAGTTCCAAATGGCAGTCCGTTTGAACGCAATAAAGATGATGTGCGGTTGGCGTTGGTGCAAAAGCGGGCCCGCGAATTTGGCGCACCACTGGCATATGTAAATATGACCGGTGGCCAAGATGATTTAGTTTTCGATGGTGACACCATTGTTGTCGCAGCCGATGGGTCAGTAATTGCCCGCGCCCCACAATTTGCCGATGAGTTAATTGTTTTAGATATTGCAGCTGCTGGTGCAACTGGCAAGCCAGATTTAGTTATTTCGGAAAGTGCTAACTCACCAGTTAATTCAGTGGCCCCAGTAATTACGCCACGACTAAATGATGAAGCCGAAATTTGGAAAGCGCTAGTCACAGGGCTACGCGATTATGTTTACAAGAATAAATTCCGCAGCGTGGCCCTTGGTCTTTCTGGCGGCATTGATTCAGCTTTAGTTGCGGCGATCGCAGTTGATGCTATCGGCGCTAAGTGCGTAAATGGTGTGGCTTTGCCGAGCAAATATTCCTCAGAACATTCCATCGCTGATGCAAAAAGCTTTGCTGACAACACAGGCATTCATTTCCGCATCTTGCCGATCGAGCCGATGGTAGCTGCCTACTTAAACTCAACGACTTTAAAAGGTTTAGCTGAAGAGAATCTGCAAGCACGTGTTCGTGGCACAGCGCTGATGGGTATCTCAAATCAAGAGGGTCATTTGATTTTGGCCACCGGTAATAAATCTGAATTAGCTGTTGGTTATTCAACTCTCTACGGCGATGCCGTTGGTGGTTATGCCCCGATAAAAGATATTTATAAAACCGATGTTTGGGCATTGGCTAAATGGCGCAATGCCAAAGCAATTGCCGATGGTGAAGTGCCACCGATTCCATCGGATTCAATTACTAAAGAACCGAGCGCTGAACTGCGCCCCGATCAAAAAGATTCTGATTCGTTGCCAGATTATGAATTACTAGATCAAATTCTGTGGCGCTACGTCGATGAAGATCAGGGGATTGCTGCGATCATCGCAGCTGGCTTTGATACCGCAACCGTTGCTCGCGTAATCGGCATGGTTGATACCGCCGAATACAAGCGCCGCCAATATCCGCCCGGCACAAAAGTTTCGGCCCGAGCATTTGGTAAAGATCGCCGCCTACCGATTACTTCACGCTGGCGCGAAGGCTCATAGCCGCCGTCTAATTGACCCGGATTTTGTAACACAGCCGTAACGCAGCCTTGGCAAGATGTAGCCATGTCTACTTCTCCAGAGCGCAGCAAGCAAGAAGAGTTCGTTCTTCGCACCATTGAAGAACGCAATATTCGTTTTATTCGTTTGTGGTTCACCGATGTTTTAGGTTTTCTAAAATCAGTAGCAATCGCACCAGCTGAATTAGAAAATGCCTTCGATGAAGGTATTGGTTTCGATGGCTCAGCGATTGAAGGCTTTGCGCGAGTAACTGAATCAGACATGTTGGCCCGACCAGATTCGGCCACTTTCTCGATCTTGCCTTGGCGCACTGAAGCACCTGGCGCTGCTCGTATGTTCTGCGATATCGCAAAGCCCGATGGTTCGGCATCAATGACTGACCCGCGCAATGTTCTGCGTCGTACTTTAAATAAGGCCGCCGAGATGGGTTACACGTGTTACACCCACCCGGAAATCGAATTCTTCTTATTTAAGAATCAACCAGTTGCTGGGCAAGCACCAGTGCCAGTCGATGCTGGTGGCTATTTCGATCACACCCCATCTGTGGTTGGTCATGATTTCCGTCGCCAAGCAATCACGATGTTAGAGGCAATGGGAATTAGCGTTGAGTTCTCTCATCATGAAGGCGCACCAGGTCAACAAGAAATTGATCTGCGTTATGCCGATGCGTTGAGTACTGCCGATAACATCATGACTTTTCGTCATGTGATTAAGGAAGTTGCGCTAGAACAAGGATTCCACGCCAGCTTCATGCCAAAGCCATTTACTGAACATCCAGGTAGTGGCATGCATACTCACGTTTCACTTTTTAAAGGTGAAGAGAATGCCTTCTTTGATGAAACAGCTGAATTAAATCTTTCTAAAGTTGGTCGCTCATTTATTGCTGGCCTCTTAAAGCATGCCCCTGAAATAACTTTAATTACTAATCAATGGGTTAATTCCTATAAGCGATTACATGGCGGCGGTGAAGCACCTGCTTTTGCTAACTGGGGACCAAGTGCTCGAGGTTCGTTAGTGCGAGTGCCGATGTATAAACCAAAGAAAGAGAATTCAACTCGCATTGAATTCCGCTCGCCAGATTCTGCTTGTAATCCATATTTGGCATATGCCGTAATGCTCGCTGCTGGCTTAAAAGGTGTTGATGAAGGTTATGTATTAGCTCCGGCTGATTCAACCGATGTGCGCCCACTGCCAAGTAATTTAAATGAAGCGATTATTGAGATGGAGAAATCTGATCTAGTTCGCGAAACTTTGGGCGCCGATGTCT
>Ga0114960_10001756_pt1 | contig 17280 bp, 18 predicted proteins | sample C_130625_MF_Meta_FD_92637 | JGI IMG/M metagenome (GOLD analysis project Ga0114960, IMG submission 92637) | Freshwater microbial communities from Lake Croche, Canada to study carbon cycling - C_130625_MF_MetaG | ecosystem: Environmental > Aquatic > Freshwater > Lake | place: Lake Croche, Canada... | reverse complement strand
CCTATGTGATTGACACCGTTGGGGATGACGAGCTCAATACAAAGCAAAATATGTTTACTCATGAACAAATATGGGGGTGGAGTGCACCTTCTTATACGTATACTATGCCAGGGCAAAAGAATGAGCCCCTCTGTGAGTGTAAGGGACCTTGTTCTATACCCCTCTTGCGTTCTCCAACAGCGTCTGATGTTACCAGCGACAAAGTCCTTACAGGAAATTATGATTAAATACCTTCTACTACAACACCTTTTTTGCTATACCGTGAAGTATCAAACTTAATTACACTGGCCATTTTGGCCTGTATTAATAAACGGTACATACGAACATACACCTAAAAGAGGGAGACTGTAAAAATTGAAAAATAGAAAATCATGGTTTGAATGGCACACACCCTACAACTGATTATAATATGTCATCTGTTTTGAGCTCAATGATTTCGACTCTCTCTCTCGCCGATAAGGTCGCTTTGAATCAGCTGCTTGCTGATTCTATTGCCAAGGATATTTCTGGAACTCCTATCAAGCCAGTCTCCACGGAGACTAAGGCCAAAAAGAAGGATCCTAATGCCCCTAAGAAGGCTGCAGCACCTGGCGTAAAGGCTTGGAACGGATTTGTCAAGCACTGTAAGACTACTATGCCAGAGTTATTCACCTCTACTACAAAAGAGGCTGAGCGCCTTGCCATATGCGGTGGTATCAAGGAGAAGGACCTTCCTGCCTATCAGGCTTGGGTGGCAAACTTCTTAACAACACTGCCTGCTTCTACGGCCCCATCTGTGGTTACAACCCCCGCCGCATCTGATACGGAAGATGCAGCTGTTACAGAGGTCAAGGCTAGGAAGCCCAGGAAGGAAAAGACTCCCGAGCAAAAGGCAGCAGATGCTCAGAAGCGTAAGGAAAAGAAGCAAGCTTCTATCGTCGCCCCCATAGTCGTTGCTGATGCCGAGGAGGGTGATATGGTAAAGAAGACTATCAAGGGCAAACATTACCTAATGGACCCCACAAGTAAGAATCTATATTCTACAGACGAAAAGGGGCAATCCTTGGGAGACTATGTAGGTAAGTTCCGCCCTGGAGATGATGCTACCCCGATTGACTTTGACGCAGAAGAGTAAAGATATATATAACCTAAAAATATAAATACAAAAAAAACAAATAGAAGTACTTTTTCGTTTAAAGAAGAAATATACTCATTATATAGTATGTCAAATGTATCCGAACAAACATTAGAAAAGGCATTTAACGATATACTTCTCGATAGGGAAGCATATGAGAAGTTAGATAAGAACGATGTAACAGAATTGCGTAAGTGGATTGCTAAAGTAACAGAGTCTACGCTAGAAAATGTGCCTACAAACTCTGAGGAACTTGAGAAGTTACGTGAAACTGTTTTTACTGCCATGCATACTATGCTCGAAGATTTATCCAAGCTCTTGAATAAACTAAGACTAGATAACCTTAAAAGTGAATAATTACAGACTCAGCTGTCGAGAGGTATTCCCTCACAACTTTATTATCGAAAAATGAGTTCTCAAATCTTTAGCCGTTCGTTTCTTCAAGGTATTCCAGAACAGCATAAACAAAAACAGATAGATGAAATTATTCAAGAGTTTCTTTACAATTTACTGAATGCGGCAGCAGAGGGAAAAACCTCTTATATGTATGAGCTTATCCCAGAGAACGCCCATGGACGCAACCCGCCTGTAATCACGAATGACGACCTTGTTTCCGCTTTCCGGAAAAAATTTCCTGAATGCGAAGTTTCGTATCAAGAGACTTGGGTCGATATTAACTCAACGAACAGGGTCCTTGAAAGGGGTATTATGATTGACTGGTCTTAAACGCTCATCTAAAATCCACACCGCTCTAAAAAATTGAAACTTACAAGCTCACCTGTTGAGAGGTATTCCCTCACAACAAATGAACGCAAGTTTTCTAACTGGTCTCCCACCTAAGACAATGCAACTATATCGTCAGAATAATACCCCTCTTGTAGGAGGTATTATTTCAACAAATCTTCCAATGCGAACCCATTATAAAGGTTGCAAAGTGCCCCCCTATCCAATTGAGTCATCTCTCGCTGGTATTACAAGTGGTGAACCAGCGTCTGCGTCTGCTTCACTCCCTACCTACTGGCTACTTGTGAATAACATGAAGCGACAACACAAGTGGAGAAAGGTCTATATGAATGACGTATAGTCTGCGGAGGTTGGCTATACAGCTTCCTCAAGGGCCCTTCTCTGTGCATGCATAAAACATAAAGATAAAATACATAAAAACACATAAAGGTATAAGGACAATATCTCATATGGATAGCATCATAGGCTTTTTTTTATTCAGTTCCATGACAAATATACTTACATATATACCATGGACAGCTATTTTTTTATTAACGCGGTATATAGGTATACACATGTATGTCCTTAAAAAGAGAGAAGAATGTCAGCGAATACAAAAGAAGTTAATAGGGTATTGTAGCCATATTGCCGATGATGGAAAAGCATTTGGATATTCTGTAGGCAGATGGTATATTGCAAATATATCTACTAACAGTGGGCATAACTCAAGTGATGAGTATTCTATTTGGTTAGTTGCTACAAAAGCATCATATGACGCACTGACATCTGATACTGTTACGACTATAAAGACTGGTTCGGAATATGTAAGCGTTCCTACATCAGAGATAGTTTCTACAGAGTTTTATATAGCAACACGAGCTGGTTCTTTTTTCAATATTTACTATAAAAGTCGTAATATATCTATAAATATAAATCCTATAGGAGAACAAGCAATACTTATAGAAGATATAATCACTGAATATAAGAAGAAAAATCATATTGTTGTATTAATACATGGTTCTGTAGGAACAGGAAAGTCAATGCTTCCTGTTCTCCTAGCAAAAGAACTAAAAGGTGTATATTGTAATACAGCCAAATTCTGGGAACCAGGTGATACGATGGCAAATCTAGTATACGAACTAGAACCAACAGAAATACGTCCATTAATTCTTTCATTTGATGAAGTTGATAGTACACTACAGTTAATACATAACGGAATAGAAAGACATAAGACTATATCAATCGAAATACATAATAAACCTCAATGGAATACATTCTTAGATGAAATAGATAGAGGACTTTATCAACACGTCATACTTATCATGACAACAAATAAAACACCTGAGCAAATAGCTGAAGCAACCGACTCATCGTATCTACGCAAAGGACGAGTAAATATGATACGTGAAATGAATACACCGTTGTAAGATTATATAGATACGAAATATATAATTCATACCCACTTTAACATACACATAGAACCGATCTTATAACTCTAGAGCGTGAGACATATGGAATCGTATTATATACTATATCATATATATCGTCTGTATCCAAATGAACAGTTATTACTGGTATTTGATATGGTATATACTCCCTCTCACGAATAGTTTTAATTTCTGTTTCCATTTCTCTTGGATGCAAATATACTCCAAGTTCTATAACTATACTTTTTAATTTATCTTTCATAATATCTGCTATTTCACTCTCTGTCAAACTGAATACCTCTTGTCCTTTCACAGGAAATACATCCCTTTGTTCATATAGAATAGCAAGAGCATCCCCTGTAAGTATATCAAGTGACCTATTAAATTTAGAACATCTATCCATTCTATGTATACACGTCCATTTCATTTTAACCTATCGCTGTAATTAACTTTCATACTTCACGATACTAAAAATGAATTTTACGAGTGTATACAATGAATGTATACGATGACAAGTCCTATGGCAGCAGTATTTAAACGCGTATCTTCTTTCTTTACTCCACCTGTATCGTATACAGAACCCTTTACCCCTCCCATTCCTGTTCAATATATGAGCTTTGATTCTATATTAAAAGAATACCTTGATGCTGAACTTGATGCATATATGTCTTGTACACATAAATGTACAAGCTGTAAACAATGCTGGCCTTCTCATAAAAAAACAGCAATACGGCTTCTAAAACTTCACCCCCTTACATATAAGGCTCTAGAAGAATGATAGAATATCATCTATATTTTTTATAGAGTGTGCTGGTATGCTGGTGTACTGGTATGCTGGTGTACTGGTATGCTGGTATGCTGAAAATACCCTTATACTTTATGCCAATAATGGCCAGTTGTCCATTGTGCTCTCAACCGTTTCATAAATCAAATCACGAGTTGAAGATGTCAGCTTCTTTACAGGTAACATCACCGATGGATATCCAGGAATAAGAAGCTGAACTGCCTCAAATGGGATGCTATCAAGAGTAATTAAATGTAATGACCGACTCAGATGTTCAATAACATCATCTGATGTAAGCTTATCAAGTACCATCTTTGCCCCATTTGGTTCGGCGGTAGGGTCCATATAGGTATATTTAAATAGATTATCTCCCGTTCGTGTAAAGGTAATTGTATCATCCTCATTCTCCCTCGAATTTATATTGCGAATAATACGAATCTGCATTCTTGCCTCTTTCGACTTATTTGTGCGCACAGGAGAAGTAGATGCTGATGAAGATTCAGAACTAACTAGAGGTCTAGTTATCAGAGGAACAAGGCCTGGTAACAAATCAAGGTAATCAATCTCAAGTCCAGACAAATGAGTCTCAATAAATGCACGAGCAGTGATGCCACGTGGAGATCCTGGGAAATTAGGAAAACCTGTATCAAGCATTACCTCATCTGTGATACCGCGGAGAAATGTGCAGAATTGAAGGGAGTTCCATTGTGGCTTTCGCATAATACATTCATATAGAAACCACTTCATTCCCTCATCCTCCTCCGTAAAATTCAAGTACTTCTTGAACTGATTTGGTGTAAGATTTGCCTCCCTCACTCTCTCAAGATTCTCGAGAACAGTGTCTACAGGATATGGAATCGAATATGAGTTGTTCCAATTCTCTAAAAGCTCCTTCCAGTGAAATATAGTAGATGGCTCAGTGTTAGAATTCCAATAATTAGAGAACATTGTAATGTATGTGCCATCGTGTAGGTCACATGAAAAAATCAATTTTTAGACGGGAGCGTCAGCCCCTGATATTGAGTCAGAATCATGCGCAACCTTTATCTCAACTTGTTTAGGTATAATAGGTAAACGCTGCGCAGAACGAGGGACAGAAGATGATCTTTTCTCTATCTCCTCCAACCTTTCTGTAACAACCTTTAATCTCTTATCAAACTCTGTATCCATCTTCTTTTCTAAATCAGGTAATAATGCTTCATGCCATGTCTTTTTCTTTTGTTTCATAAATACAGCCGCATCCGCTACAAGTTGTTTAAGACGATTATCATTATTCTTATATATACGTGTATGCTCAACCCCATGTGCAATATCAGGTCTCTTTAAGACAGGTACATTCTCAAATTCATTCTCAAATTCAATGACAATATAATCTGGAATAGGAGGAGACTGTTCAATTAATCTATCTAGTTCAGCACGACACATTGTTAAAAAATCAGAACAATCAATACGTTCATTCGGATGAAGAGCAAGTTCTACTGCTATTTGCCGTTGAAATTTACCCCACGCAATCCCAGCAACACGATTTGATTCTGAACTCTGCGCATATCTGAAAAAATTACCCAATGTTGTGAGTATACCTGTAAAAATAGATACACTTCCAATACCTATTTGGGCATATTTCTGCGATGTCGGATTGTCACCTACTAAACTATTCATTACAAAACTTGCAGATCCAGTTAATGTTGATAATATGATTACAGGGACTGTCATCCACAAATTATTAAAATTCATCTTCTTCTCGCATTTATCATGCATCCATCTATAACATGCTGCTATATCCGCCCATCCAGCCATTAATTCTTCTTGCTCACGTGACCATCCATTATTTGGCCTTGGAGCCTTTGAACCAGATATATCTAGAAGCTTTTGGCCTAAATTATCGGGTGAGGGAGCCCTTGATACCGTAGGCGATGGTTTTGCTGAATTAGCTGGTGTTGTTATATGTACTCCTTCCATTCTATATATCACCCTCTTTTCTTCTAGGACGTGGTTTTGATTTTCCCTTTTTTTCCATTGTTAACTTCTTATAAAGTATATCCGCATCTTCAACAGTTAATTTACTTGTATCTATTGTTGATGGAACAGATAAGAACGTCCTTGTTTTTAATCCAGTTTTATACATATATGGTCCATATTGCCCAACAGCAAATGCATATGTACCTATTCGCTTTTCACCCGTCTCCTTCTTTGACTCAAACTTTTCTATTATTTTTTCCAACGTATCCCCTTCTACATAAGGGACTCGTTTACCAAGATGTTCTATATATAATCCATATGGACCCTTCTTCTTATATACTTTAGCACCTTTCCATTCACCAAGCACCGTTTCCTGTAAACCCTTTTCAATCCATTTTCTTGCTTCTTCTTCTGTTAGTTCACTAAAAGGAACATCAGGAAATGAATAAAATATCGCCTTTCCATCATTCTCTTGCACTAACAATGGGCCCTTCTTTGATAAAACAGCTTTCAATCCATTTGAAAACTCACGCACCTTTTCAGAATGAGAAGGCTTTGAAGATGTATCTTTCAAACGATGAAATGTATCTTTATAGGAATTCCATGTATCATTACATACAGACTTCCATTCACATATTCCTTCTGAAATATCATCTAGCCTTTTCTCCATTAAACATGTAAAGTCATACGCAAATAATTGCGGAAATTCGTTTATACAAAATTGAAGGACAGATTCACCTAATGGAGTAGAAACAATCTTTTGTGTCTCTTTACCTATAGTTGTTGTTTCCTTTACTTGCCTTGCAGGCCATTCATTCGGAGATAAGAGATACTTTACATTTGTTATTTGTATTCCAGGAATATCCTTCTTTTCTATATACCCTTTCTCAAATAATACTTCTACAAGAGATGCAAATGTAGATGGACGACCAATTCCTTTCTTTTCTAAATCCCTTATAAGGGTTGCCTCCATATATCGCGGAGAAGGCTTTGACCGTTTTGGATGTACTTCAATAGATGACCATTTTACTTTAGAACCCACTTGTATAAGTGGATACGATTCACCTTCTGTAACATCTTCCTCTTCATCTATTTTTACAGCATGCCCGAGAATTTGCCATCCATCGAAGAGTGTTTTACGATACGAAGCTGTCCATATAAACTTGTCATCGTCGTTATCAAGTGTAAGAGTTGTAGTATGTAATGTTCCCTTTGCGGGAGCCATTGTTGCTTGAATCGTACGTCGCCATATAAGAGAATATATCTTTTTATGTTTTGTTTCCCATTCATCTTCTTTTGGTAACTCTTCCATATCAATATGTGTAGGACGAATTGCTTCGTGCGCTCCATCTTTTAAGTGTGATAGGATAGAGCCTATATACTCTTTTCCATATTTTGCTTGAACCCATCTATGAGATGCTTCTACGGCTTCAGATGATAGAATATGTGAATCTGTTCGCATATAAGTAATATGACCTGCCTCATAGAGGGATTGAGCGATACGCATAACCTCTTTGGGAGGTAAATTATATAATGCAGATGCTTCTTGCTGTAAGGTGCTTGTGATAAAAGCCTTTGGAGCAGAGGCAGACCAGGGTTTCTCTGTAACAGATTGTATAGTTGCATCTTCACCCGAATGTATATTTTCCAAATAATTTAAAACAGATTCTTGTTCATCTAATTCCTCTTTCATAGTCACTTTACCAAGGGAATTGAAATGTCCAGATATAACCCATGTTCCATATGATGTATGTGTTTTAATCATTTTCTCTCTATCACATACGAGACGAAGAGCAGGTGTCTGACATCGACCTGCAGATAATTTAACAGCGACATACTTCCATAAAAGGGGAGATATAGTAAAACCAACCATCATATCTAAAACAGAACGTGCCTGTTGAGCAAGAACACGGTTCATGTCTATCCTCCTTGGATTTGCAATAGCTGACTTAACAGCCTTTTCTGTTATTTCATGAAACACAGCTCGTGGAAAGGAAAGTGGGTCTTGCTTTAATAAACAAGCAACACTATACGCAATTGCTTCTCCTTCTCTATCATCATCGGCGCATAAATATATTTTATTTGCTGATTTAGCTGTATCCAATAATTGTTTCATTACCTTTGATTTCTCTTTTATAAAGGTATAGGTAGGTTCAAAGTTTTTATCAATTCCTACAGCATCAATGGTTTCCTCTAATGCGCGTATATGACCAAATGTTGCTATAACACGCCACCCAGGTCCTAAGAAAGATGCTATCTTTTTACATTTAGATGGCGATTCCACTATTGCAAGATTATACGTCATTTACTATTATATATATAGCTTTGAAAGTTCATTTTTTGGGGTTAAGGATTTATAATATGTATATACATAGAATGCCAAAAAAGGGTGTGGTACACTCATCTGGTATTGATTATAATGCACATTCGAAATATAATTGGCTCTACCGACTGAGGGAATTAGAAAGTGATTCAGAGGATGATACTGCTTCTGCTGCTTCTGCTGCTTCTGCTCCTTCTGCTGCTTCTGCTGCTGCTACTGCTGCTGCTACTGCTACTGCTACTGCTACTGCTACTGCTACGCCAGAGGCATTTCGGGAATGGAATCAAAAAGGTATACCTAAAACACTTCCATATAATAAACATCCCGTTTCAAGGACTACTCTACAGGTTACACCCAAGGATGATACATGGACAAGTATCATAAAAACTAGTTCGCCTCCTACACTAAATTCTCCAGAAATTACATATAACGATACTATAGATAATGATGTATCCATGTGGTCTGAAAGAGTTGTATCAGCATTTGAAAAGGCATCTACCGTTCCTAAGAAATCTGAACTTTCAGAGGATTTTAAAGAAACCCTTGGAAAACTTTCTTTCTTTAGACGACCCTTAGTATCCAAAGAGTAAACCTGCCCTTCCACCATACACTCGTAGAACCCCATATGTTTCTGCCCAGATATATATGGTGTAACTTGGTATAGATGTCACACTGAATGTCCCTGACAATGGCTTAAATTCAAGAGCCAATTCTACCCTTTGTATTTTATCCATATTTGCATGACCTATTCCTTGAAACCCAAAGGGTATATTATAATAATATTTATTATGCCACGGTGTCTTTTTCTTTTCAAAACTTGGCAAAATACTTCTGAAATAGACAGGTGCATCAGACCCATATCGCAATAGTTTTCCTTCGTATATTAATACTATACTTTGAATAGGTTCAGATTCTTCTCCTGAATATGCTGGAACTAAACGTGTAAAAGAAAGTGGCCCCAATCCATTTGCATCAGGCCACCATATATCTGTCCCTTTGAATAATTCACGTGCTGCATGAAATGGTGCATTATATACATCAGCATCAGTTCTATGTGCCATACAATATATATCAGATGTTACATTTGGAATACGAAGGGGAATGCGAGCATTTGCTTGTCCATTTGTCATATGTGGCTGTATAGCATAATGCTGGGGAATTCGGTATTTAATATCACCTAAACGAAAACGATTCGCTTCTGGTTTATCTAAATATACATATTCAAGGAGTATATATGCAGATTGAATGTCTAATTTAGATGGCATTTTTCCTGTCAATGGAAACCCTGAAATATTAGTAAAGCTTGCCGATTCAATAGGTATATATAATCCATCTGAACCTTGTGATGGTTGAGTAACCGTTGGACTCACATGTTTATAGGAAACATATAAAGAATTTAAAGGAGCATAACTAATTGAAATTTGAACTGTATCAAGTCCTATAGCATCAATGGGTAATGCCATTTCTCGGTCCCGTGTAAACCAAAAAGGAAGAGGTGTAACCACCTTTTGATTTGTTTGAGAAAACCCATTTGAGTTATATGAAAATCCACTATCATGTCTACCCAACATACGATTCACAGTTGTTACTTTTTCAAGAGGTGTATTAAATTCATCCATCATTTCCATTAATCTTCCATCCAATGTATCCATTGGTGTTGCACCTATGGTAACTTGTGCCTGATTAATTAATGCATGTCCAATTGAATTTGTCCAACCAAAAAGAGGACCCCCTACTGTAGTTCCTACAGACGTAGCAACAGCAGCAGCATTTTTCTGTGCTGTACTTATATCAGGCATTAGCGTAACAAGATATGCTTTTGTAATTAAATGTCCTCTTCGTGGAATAGTTGCCTTTACCGTTTTTCCAAAAGAAGGTGTTCCATCAAATTGAACTACATACCACTCTGTTGTAAACCTTCCTGTCTTCATAAATGCCTTTGTAAAGACATTTATGTGTGGTTGTCCTTTGGGTGGTAACAATCTATCCTCTTGAAACCCTGAATATATCAATTGTAATAGGCTCGCCGCCGCCATCTGTGTTCTTTGTATGAAAAACTCTAAGCCCCTTAGTCAATATATATACGATTTGCCAACCCATGTTGAAATCGAAGCCATTCCAATCGTATCACATATACTACAACTTCCCAATCTTGTATATCTGTTCCACCCGGAGGTCGAACTGTTAAATTCAAACGAACCGATTGAAGACGTGATGCATTTGCCGTACCTGTCGGCTGATGCTTTCCTGGGTGTTTCGCAAATGAATATCCGTAAATATATTCATTATATGATGATATACCACCGGGATGGGCTAGAGAAATATGTTGGCGAAACCATTGCTCTTCTGCTTGTATAAGCTCTGTTGAATTCAAATATATACTGGCATCCACTAATAAGGGCTGCTTTGGATTATATACAGGGTCATATTCAAGATCCGTTACAGATGAATAGTTTGTTCTATCATTTTGTTGGGTGGATGCCTTTCTTCGTAAAAACCATATTATTTCTTCCATTGGATGATTTACTTCTAAGGGAAGCTGAACTTGTATAGTATCATTCGTTGATTTATTTGTAGTATATTTTAATGGTTCACTAAAAGGAAATGTTTGTAACGTTCGTATAAGTATCTCGAATGGATTTTTCAAAATAGATTGACGAATAAAACCATCCGTATGAGCAGAATATGTTATTAATTGAATACTCTTAAAAGGTGGTGGAGTAGACGATGCTATTCGAGTCACAGATGGTGGAGTAGACGATGTAAATGTAAATGTTTGCCCAAGAGGTGTAGGTGTTGCCTTTGGTATAGCTGCACCTATACGACGCACACACTCTTCAAATGGCCTTAAAGTAATATGAATACGAACATTCCCATTCTTAACAGCAAGCAAAGGAAATCCCTCTTCACGAGAAAGCCTTTGAAAAAAGAAAGGAAGGGGGATACATAAAATACCCGATTGTGTTGGAAATGGATTCTTTGCAAGATCTTGTGTATTTGCTCCCAATCCATCCGTTAAAATACCATACTGTGAGTTCAAATCCTGAAAAAGATGGGTATATACATGTATAAAATCACCGTCAATTGTTTCTAAGGTCTGCTCGTTTACTTCTAACTCTGCTTGTTGAACAATTACACTCCCTAACTCTTTTGCATAAGACCAAGGTGGAGAATATGTATACTGCCCACTCTGTAATCGAAGAATAGTTGTATCATCTAACCAATGGCGTAAATCAATTTGAATAGCTGTATTCAAAAGAATATCACCTGAACCATTTGATTTGACATCAAATGTGAATCTTTGCCCAAAAGATGTTGGTCCGCGAAAGGGTGTTTGCTGAACACACGTCGTAAATGGATGCACACGTGCGTCGGAGTCTTGTAACCACCATGTCTTATCGGCTGACAAAGGGAAATAATGATTATCTTGGAAATCACGAGGGGTTAACTCAAGTAAGGTTACTATATCTCCTGATGGACGTTGAAAACCATAGGTAGGAGGTTCCATTACTACCTATGGGGCGTGAAGTCTTTACGCTACCTTTTTATATTATGATGTAAGCCATTGGATACTCTCATGATGATAGCTACAAATATCATCTTCGTCTTCAAAGTTCTGATACTTTCGATGAAGCAATGTTTCATATTCATTCCTGTAAGTATTGAATAATTCTTCATATACGCTTGTATATATTTTTCTATAAAGCATCATATAGTAATCTATAAAGTCATCTATAGCAGTATCCTCTGTTTTCTCTAACGCACCTTTATGAGCAAAAGATGCTGCTTCCTCCTTTGCCTTCTTATGAGCATACGTTGTATGTACCCCTGTTCGCATTTCATGACATATCAGGCACTCTTTCCATACAGTTCCATCGTCATTTACACATTCAAGTCGCTCCATTGTAGGGGTTGATTGTACAAAGGTCTACGAATATCTTCAATTTTTATACACCCTTTTCTCAGAATTAAATATATCATTTGATTGTATTTTACAATCTATAACTAATTAAACGATAGCAGCTCGGCGCGACCTTTTCCATCCGTTTTATACGATGTCCATCCTTGTGTAAAGACTCGCAACTCTGTTTCATATGATTCACCGCCTAATAAATTAAATGTAAGAGTAGGTCTATCAGCTGTCGTCATATTAATTGTCCCATCCAAGGGAAATTCTTCCTTTGTCCCAAGTGACCAATTCATTGTATTTATTTCAAGCTGTGTATCAATACTCTCTTTGGCAAAATTTGTTATATCACGCCAAGTCAACGGGTCCCATGCAGATTCGCGTAGTTGGCCAGCAATATAGAGACTTGCTGTTGTATAATAAGAACCACCTGAATCTGGATTTAATTTCCATAAAAGATTTGCTTGAATATCTGTCTTACTTCGAAACATCCATAAAATACGTGATGTTGGATGACATCCATCCAATCTTAACTTTTTTAATCCACCGCTAATATAATCAGATGGATTTAATGTAAATATATTTTCATATAAATTAAAACAATGTGTTTCCGTTGGTCGTACTGTCAATGCGTCTTGAATTTCACGTGATACATAATACTGGATTGTTTCCATTGTTAATATTAAAGGTGACATGTTCGTTATAGGAAGTGCCAAAAAGGATTGGGTTGATATCGCTGTAGTAGATTGAAATGATTTTCCCCACGGATATGGACTTTGTCGTTTATCAGATGTTTCAATTAATTGTTCAATCTTACGTAACTTACATTTTACTGTATATGTATGAAGGCTTGCCGCTCGTATAGGAAATCCAACGCCGCCTTCATGACATCCTATAAAAGGAATATCAAGGCGAAGTTGACCTGGCATTGCGTTTTTTCCTATTTGCGCACTAGAACCATCATGCGATCCTGTTACAGATGCTATAAGGCGCTTAGACGCATAGGTTCCTTCTGTAGAATGAAGTGCCCATAATGCATCTCCGCTAAATTCTTGAAGGAGAATAGAATCCTGATATAATTGAATCCGCTCAAATAAAAAATATGCTATTCCATTCACATATCCATATGTTACGCCGGTTGAATCCTGTATTGTGGATGTTTTGAAAATACGCTGTATCGTCGTTGGAAACCAAGAAGGCAATTGAATAAGAAATGTAAATCTTTTTATAATATCACCGACAGGCTCTACGTCAAATTCAACAGTCCTTCCAAAGTCAACAGCTGTTTTAGGTTGTTTTATACGTCTCTCAAAAAGAGTCTGTTCTTCAGGTTCATATGCATTATCAAATACAAATACGCTTTTCGGAGAATCATTAAAGAAAAATGTATCTTTTTTGCCTCTGCATACTAGTTCATATAAAGAACCTTCTGTAGATGCATTAACATTCATCCCTCTGTTTGACTCCTATGCTTATTATTTAGGTTCCGGGAACTGCAGCTGCTCCACCTGGGATAACAGCATCAATTAATAAACGCGATATTCCCATAAGGATAAGAGAAGAATAAGATGTTTGTGTCTCTTTTATGAGTGTAACACCTACTTGACAAACAGGGCTGCCGGTTGTTATAAATCCCTTAAGAAATCCTAATACGCCATCTGGCACACATAAATAATCATATAACTTGACAGATCCATAATGAGCACCATATGTAATTAAACCTGATAAAAGAGTCTTTGCCACTGCTTCCATCTGTATACGGCCTTACAAAATAGGGCTAAACATATTATACTGCTAAAAAGAAAGAAAGTATGTGTGGGATTTTAGCATATATAACGAGAGATGACAAGGAAAAAATAGATGCTGTATGGAAATCCATATGGGAAAATGGCGGAAAATTATTAAGGGCGAGAGGACCCGAGTTCTACAAAATAGAACTTGTTGAAAATGGTGTATGGGTATTTACAAGACTTGCCATAAATGGGGTAAATCCTGAAGGAAATCAACCTTTTAGCTCACCATGTGATACAATGAAATGGATGTGTAATGGGGAAATATATAATTCAGTTGAGTTATCAAAGCGTTTACAAACGAAATCAAAGTCTGGCTCAGATTGTGAAGTTATTGGACCTATGTGGGAACATTGTAACGGGGATGCTGTAGCATTTGCTCGTTCCTTTGATGGAGTCTTTGCCCTTGTTTTATATGATAAGGAAAATGGAAATACAATTGTAGCACGTGACCCATACGGTGTGCGTCCTCTTTTTTGGGGAACAGATGAATCTGGCAACTATTTTTTTGGAAGTGAAAGAAAGGCGATTTCAAATATGGTTCAAAAGACATATGCATTTCCACCAGGTGAAGTATGGGTAATTTCTCCTTCCCTTCTCATTACAAAACAAAAGTATCATACTGTGCCAACGATGAAGTTAGATGTTCCTCAAATGGATTCTTTTCTTTTCAATTCTCTTCAATCGGCTGTTCTGAAACGACTCATGACAGAGCGACCTATCGCAGCATGTCTAAGCGGAGGACTTGATTCTTCCCTTATTTGTGCCCTCTTACAAAGAGAATTAAAATCATTAGGAAAACCTCCTTTGAAAACATTTAGTATCGGTATGAAAGGCGGCTCTGATTTAGAATACGCACGTATGGTTGCCGAATATATTGGTTCAGATCACACAGAAATTATTAAAACAGCTGATGAAATGTTTGATGCTATTCCACATGTAATTCGTGATATAGAATCATATGATATTACAACTGTAAGGGCTTCTGTTGGAAACTGGTTAATTGGAAAATATATCGCAGAACATACAAATTGTAAGGTAGTATTTAATGGAGATGGTTCTGATGAAGAGTGGGGCTCCTATGCATATTTAAATAAAGCACCATCGGATGAGGCATATGAAAGGGAATGTGAAAGACTCTTAGATGAAATTCATTTATATGATGTTCTTAGGTCTGATAGATGTATTAGTTCACATGGATTGGAACCTCGAACTCCCTTTTTAGACAAGGGGCTTGTAGCTACAACATTGTGCCTCCCTACAAGGGTAAGGAGACCTATTCCTGGTTCGGTGTGCGAGAAATGGTTCTTACGTAAGGCATGTGATAGATATCTTTTACCAAATGAAGTTCTTTGGAGGAAAAAAGAGGCATTTTCGGATGGAGTAAGCTCTACAGAGAAATCATGGTTTATGGAAATACAAGAACGTGTACATGTACCTGATACATGGGAATCAAACCCTTTTGGATGGACTCCTAGACCACCTACCCCCGAGGCATATTATTATCGCATGTTATTTGAAAATTACAAATATAAAGTGGGTGATCCATGGGCATATTGGATGCCTCGTTGGTCGCCTGAAACAAATGACCCAAGTGCTCGTACCCTTTCTCTATAAAATTGATATTCCTTACATGGTTATGGATATCACCCTTTACGATGTACCCTTGTATAGCACGACTACGAAACTCAGATAGAAACACTTTTATTGGGAATAGTATGTTACTTGTATATGCCATTAAAATATGTCCAAATACGTGTAATATAGAAGGTGGGATATGTAAACAGTGTTCAGCCCTTCCTATAGATGCAACACCCTCTGTAAAACTCATACATGGAAAACTAACAGAACCAATTCCAGACCAATCTCGTCTCTATGGGAGCTCATGGTTTTGGAAATCTGTAAAAAGATACGGTGATATTAAAGATACAAAATGGTTAGCAGAAGCTCTTGCAGTACAAAGATACGTAGAAGAAAGCTTACATGGGTATAAAGTAAAGAATCTTATCCCTCTTACATCTAAACCTGTTACCTCTACACCTGTTACCTCTACACCTGTTACCTCTACACCTGTTACCTCTACACCTGTTACCTCTACACCTGTTACCTCTACACATGTTCTTCCTATTGAAATATCAAATTCAAATATAAAGGTAAAGCCAAAAGCAAAAACAAAACCAACAAAACCAACAGAATCAATGACTATACCCATCCTCTCCTATCTTAGCCCCTGTATTGTTCGCTACATAGAAACAGATGCACCTATTGAAAAAATTCCTACTGATTCTTATAGACTTACCATAGAGGAAGTAGAAGGGCAGAAAAGGTATGTTTGTCAGAATGGAATGGTATTCTCCATAGAAAAAAATGAACCTGATGCCTTTCTTGGCTGGCTAAAAGAAGGTGTTCTTCACTCTACCGTGAAGTATCAAACTTAATTACACCGCACCTTTGAAGCATTACTAATATGTTTCATATATTTACAGAACTGCCGTTGCAATTAAATTAAATAATAAGGAGTATAGAAAATGGTCTAAACATTATTTGTATACATATACTAGAATGCAAATATTCATCAAGACACTCACTGGAAAGACTATAACTCTTGATGTAGAATCAAGTGATACGATTGAAGGCGTGAAGGCAAAGATTCAGGATAAGGAGGGAATCCCCCCCGACCAACAGCGACTCATTTTTGCTGGAAAACAGCTCGAAGATGGTCGTACATTAAGTGATTATAATATCCAGAAGGAGTCAACACTTCATTTAGTGCTTTGAACATTCTGGGCTTAAAGCGAAAGTAAACAAAATATATAGTGTTGACAAACACTCGTAGGTCTGATAGCTCAGTTGGTAGTAGCACTCGGCTGTTAACCGGGAAGTCGAGGGATCGAAACCCTCTCAGACCGCATTTTATTTGATATAGTAATATCAAATAAAACATTTAACCAAGAATCAATCTCCTTTTGGTCAATACGAATGTCCAACCTTTGTATTAAACTGATGAGCACATAAGAATGTAAATTGCATGTTTAGACCCGTGGATATTTCAAACCGGCACTTATTTAGACCAACATTCATTTAAAGTCGTCATGATACGGCAGTGGCATGGCTGGATCCGTATAATATGAATAGTGCATTCAATACTATTCCATTTACCCGTGTCCTTATTCTTGACCCTTAAACTAATAAGTGCCCGTTTAAAATGCCCGTGGGTCTAAATATTCACATCTATATCATATAGAATGGATTT
>Ga0114960_10001753_pt1 | contig 17287 bp, 15 predicted proteins | sample C_130625_MF_Meta_FD_92637 | JGI IMG/M metagenome (GOLD analysis project Ga0114960, IMG submission 92637) | Freshwater microbial communities from Lake Croche, Canada to study carbon cycling - C_130625_MF_MetaG | ecosystem: Environmental > Aquatic > Freshwater > Lake | place: Lake Croche, Canada... | reverse complement strand
TCTGCCGACAGAAGGTCGAGCCGGAACAGCGTCGACCGACTCAACAGCGGTGGGTTGACTTCGAAAAATGGGTTCTCGGTTGTTGCGCCGATAAGAACCAATAGGCCGCTTTCCACCGAGGGCAACAACGCGTCTTGTTGCGATTTATTGAAGCGGTGAACTTCGTCGAGGAACAGAATCGTTCCTTGACCTCGCATGGCCAAACGCTCTTGCGCGCCGGCCGCGACTTCGCGCACGTCTTTGACCGATGCGCTCACTGCTGAAAGTTGCTCAAACGCTTTCGCTGTCGTGCGGGCGATGAGCTGCGAGATCGTCGTCTTGCCCGTGCCCGGCGGGCCCCAAAGGATCACCGAAGAAAGCCGGTCGGCTTCGATCAGCGCCCTTAGCGGTTTGCCGGGGCCAAGCAGATGTTCTTGACCGACGACCTCGTCGAGATTCTTCGGCCGAAGCCGGGCAGCGAGCGGAGCCTGTCGTGCCAGCCGATCTTCGGCAGCAGCAGCGAACAGGTCCTCGGTCATGGGCCGAGGCTACCGGTCGCCCTTGCCTGAACTCCGGAGGGTCAGTCGGTCTTCTTGGTGGGAAGAAGTCGCAGACCGAGTTCGTCGAGCTGTGCGGTGTCGATCGGTGTCGGTGCATGCGTGAGCGGATCGGTACCCGACTGGGTCTTCGGGAATGCGATGACCTCACGAATGTTTTCTTCGCCCGCAAGCAATGCAACAAGGCGATCGATACCGAACGCAAAGCCAGCATGCGGTGGCGCTCCGAAGCGGAACGCATCGAGCAGGAAACCAAACTTGCTCTGCTGCTCCTCGGCGCCAATACCAAGAAGCTCGAACATGCGGCTCTGGATATCGCCACGATGAATTCGAACGCTGCCCGAGCCAAGTTCCCAACCGTTGAGTACAAGGTCGTACGCCTGCGAACGAACCTTCAGTAGGTCCTGGGGGTTGCCGGTATCGAGCAATGCAACATCTTCGGCGTGCGGCATCGTGAATGGGTGATGGGCGGGAACTGGGTTGCCGGCATCGTCGAGCGATTCGAACAAGGGGAAGTCGACGACCCAAAGGAACTGCAAGCCACCTTCAGTAACGGGCGGGCGACCAAGTTCGAGACGAAGCAGGCCGAGTACATGACAGACCTTCGGACGGTCGTCAGCTACGAGAAGTAGGAGATCGCCCGTCTTCGCTCCGGTCGTTGCAACAAGGCCAGCAAGCTCTTCGGTGGAAAGGAACTTGGCGACGGGCGAATCGAGTTCGCCCCCGTCCTTGACGCGCATCCAGACGAGGCCCTTGGCTCCCCAGCGCTTTGCTTTGTCAGTGAGCTCGTCGAGCTTCGACCGGGTGAACTCTGCTCCCCCGTCGACCACGATGCCCTTCACGCAATCGGCCTTGAAGGCGTTGAACTCGGTAGCGGCGAAGTTCGGTGTGAGCTCAAGGAGTTCCATGCCGAAGCGAATATCGGGCTTATCGGAACCGAAGCGTTCCTGTGCCTCTTGCCAGGTCATACGAGGGACATCGCCCATCTTCTGACCGGTGACTTCTTCGACCGCAGCCGATACGGCCACGGAGATGAACGCGAGGACTTCTTCTTGCGAGACGAAGCTGGCCTCGGCGTCGAGCTGCATGAACTCGAACTGACGATCGGCACGAAGATCTTCGTCGCGAAGACAGCGAGCGATTTGGTAGTAGCGATCGATTCCGCCAACCATGCACAGCTGCTTAAACAACTGAGGGCTCTGCGGCAGCGCATAGAACGATCCCGGAGACAGACGGCTGGGCACGACGAAGTCGCGCGCACCTTCTGGGGTAGATGCAATCAGCATCGGAGTTTCGATTTCCACGAAACCCTGATCGTCCATCGCCCGTCGCAGCGAGGCATTGACCTTGGCGCGAATGCGCAGGTTGCGCTGCATACGTTCGGTACGCAGATCGACATAGCGGTGTGCGAGGCGCACCATTTCGTCGACCTCGACTCGATCGTTCAATTGGAACGGCGGCGGTTCGGCCACATTGAGAATCTCGACGCTGCAGTCGCCGATTTCGATCTCCCCGGTGGGCATGTTGTCGTTCGTGGTGCCATCGGGACGCTGACGCACGGTGCCCGTGATGCGAACCACGTATTCCGAACGCAGATCGGCAGCCCCGTCGACCACACACTGCACAAGACCGGTGTGATCACGAAGGTCAATGAAGGCCAGGTGCTCACCGTGCTCACGACGGCGGGCCACCCACCCACAGACGGCAACTTCACGACCGATATCGGAGCTTCGAAGTGTTCCGCAATGGTCGGTGCGCATGGAAACGGAATCAGTCACAGATGGTCCTTCGGGTTCAGGAGAGTCGGGCGGCGAGTGCGGCAGCGGCAGTCGAGCGATCGACCGCTTCTTGACCGGTATCGCCGCGCAGGTCACGGATCGTTACGGTGCCAGCAGCTGCTTCGTCGTCACCAATAATGCAGACAAACGCAGCGCCGGACTTATCAGCAGATTTCATTTGCGACTTCATGGAACGGCCATCGAATGCCCGTTCTGCGCTGATGCCGGCGCGGCGCAGTTCGATCGTGAAGTCGCGTGCAGCCGTACCACCGGTCGTATCGACAATGAAAACATCGGTCGTGCTTGTCGGGGCAGGAAACACACCCTCGGCATCGCACGTCAGCAGCACACGTTCGATTCCAGAACCGAAACCAATGCCGGGAGTAGAGGGACCACCGAGTGATTCGATGAGGCCGTCGTAACGCCCTCCACCACCGATGGTTGATTGGGCCGCATCGAGCGCATCGCTCACAAACTCGAACGTGGTGTGGGTGTAGTAGTCGAGGCCACGCACCAAACGAGGCTCCACAGTGAAGTCGATACCTAATGTTGTGAGACCCGACTTCACACGCTCAAAGCGTTCCGCCGCTTCTGGAGAAAGTCGATCGGTGATTCGTGGGGCGTCGGCGATTGCGGCAATCGTTACGGGTCGCTTCGAATCGAGCACGCGCATGGGGTGATCGACAACCTTCTCGGCATCTTTGGGGTCGAGCGTGTCGAGTCGTTCGTTGAGCCATGCCCGGACGTCTTCGATGTAGCGACGGCGGTCGTCGGCAGTTCCCATTGAATTGATGAGAAGCGTGACCTGCTTCAGCCCAAGCGAAACGTAAAAATCGTGCAGCATGGCGATGACTTCAACATCGAGATCGGGATCTTCCGAACCGATGGCTTCCGCGCCAAGCTGATGATGCTGGCGGAAACGTCCTGCTTGCGGACGTTCGTAACGGAATGACGGCGCTGCGTACCAAACCTTCCAGGGTTTGGCTTCGCCCTGCGCATGTTGGATCCAGGCTCGAGCGATTGATGCGGTGCCTTCGGGGCGCAGAGCGATGTGGCGCTCACCTTTGTCGAGAAAGTCGTACATCTCCTTGCGCACAAGATCGGTGCCTTCGCCCACTCGCGAGAAAACTCCGATTTCCTCGAACATCGGACTCTGCACTAGTCCGTACCCTGCTCGCCGAACATGGCCGGCGAAAAGGGCGATGAGTGCCTGCCAACGATCTGATTCTGGGGGCAGGACGTCGCGAGTCCCGGTCGGGGCCTTGAAGGGCTCAATTCGGGGATTCGTCGGTGTGGACACGACCATTGATCCTACCGGTGGCCTCCCCTCGCTCACGAACCCTTTGGACAGAAGTTCCCCGCAGTCCGCAAGCAGCCCGACACTGGACACGAACTGCTGTCAGAAGTGGAAGGCAGCGAGTACCGCACTGGAAGACCGAGCGATTAGGAGTGTTCGCCGTTCTCGCCCTCGGTGTCGGAGTCACCCTTGCCAGGCAGCACGCGATAGGCGTCGTAGATGCCATCGATCTTCTTGATTGACCAAAGCAGCGGAGTCAGCTGCGAAACATCGCCCAATTCGAAGTCGAACCGCATAGAGGAGATTCGGTCGGAACCGGTGATGGTGTTACACGCCACGATGTTGACGTGATGATCAGCCAAGACAGCAGAAACATCACGAAGGAGTCGTGAACGATCCAGACCCTTGACCTCGATCGATGCGATAAACGTCGCGGCGATATCAGCGTCCCACTCGACATCGATCAATCGATCGGCTTGACCGTCGGTAAGCGACATTGCATTTGCACAATCAGAACGATGCACAGAGACGCCGCGTCCGCGAGTGACGAAGCCCATAATTTCGTCGCCCGGAACCGGAGTACAGCAACGCGACAAGCGAACCATGACGTCGTCGAGGCCTTCGACATGGACGCCCGATGGACTTCCACCGACACGACCAGAACGATGTGAGGCATGAACAGTCGTCGAGAGCTGCTCTTCTCGTCCCGGCTCAACCGATTCGAGCTTCTTGCGAATTCGTTCTGCTACCGATTGCGCTGACTGGTGGCCTCCACCAATTGCTGCATGCAAGGAATCGAGGTCGGTGTAGTTGAGTTCGGTCGCAATTTCGTCGAGGACTCGAGACTGGCGGATCTTCTGAACAGGAAGGCCCTCGCGTCGAAGAGCCTTGGTGAGATCGTCGTTGCCATTGTCGATTGCATCTTCGCGACGTTCTCGCGAATGCCAGGCTTTGATCTTGTTCGCGGCCTTGTGGGACACGACAAAACGCAACCAGTCCTGCGAAGGCCCGCTGCTTTCAACTTTGGACGTAAAGATCTCGACTGAGTCGCCAGACTGCAATTCGGTGTCAAGCGCTACGAGACGGCCATTGACTCGAGCACCGATGCAAGAGTGCCCGACATCGGTGTGAATGGCGTAGGCGAAATCGACTGTGGTGGCCCCGAGCGGAAGGGTGACAACTTTGCCCTTGGGCGTGAAGACGAAAACCTCGTCTTGGTCGAGATCGATCTTGAGATTGGCCATGAACTCTGACGGATCAGAAGTTTCGGTTTGCCAATCGACAATGCGGTTCAACCACGCCAGATCAGCGGAACTTTCGTTGTTGTCCTTGTAGTTCCAGTGAGCGGCAACACCGAACTCGGCACGACGGTGCATTTCAAGGGTTCGGATCTGAACCTCGAGCGACTTGCCGCCCGGACCGACCACAGTCGTGTGCAACGACTGATAGAGATTGAACTTGGGCATAGCGACGTAGTCCTTGAAACGCCCCTGCACGGGCTTCCATGTTGCGTGGATGGAACCCAGTGCCGCGTAACAATCCTTCACCGTGCCAACGATGACTCGAATCGCAACGAGATCGAAGATCTCGTCGAAGTCGCGACCCTTCACGACCATCTTTTCGTAGATGCTCCAGAGGTGCTTCGGTCGGCCTGTGACCTCGGCGGTGATGTGCAGTTCGCTGAGTCGACCGCGAACATCTTCAAGCACATTGGTCAGGTAGACGTCGCGCTCTGGTGCTCGGGTGGCAACCATGTGGTCGATTTCCGCGTAACGCTTGGGGTGCAGCGACGCGAAGCAGAGATCTTCAAGTTGTTGCTTGAGTTCTTGCATGCCGAGGCGATGAGCCAGCGGCGCGTAAATCTCAAGAGTTTCCTGAGCGGTGCGGTGCTGTTTCCACGCCGGCATCGCCGCGATGGTTCGCATGTTGTGAAGCCGATCGGCGAGCTTGATGATGAGGACACGGAGGTCCTTCGCCATCGCCACGAGCATCTTGCGAACTGTGGCTGCCTGCTGCGCTTCTTTGCTATCGAATTTGATTCGATCGAGCTTGGTGACGCCGTCGACGATTCGGGCCACGTCTTCGCCAAATTCTCTTTCGACGTCGATCAAGGTTGCGCCGGTGTCTTCCACGGCATCGTGCAAAAGCGCAGCAGCAATCGTGACATCGTCGAGGCCGAGTTCGGCACAGATTTTGGCTACCGCAACCGGGTGCGTCACATAGGGCTCACCCGACTTGCGCGATTGACCTTCGTGCGCAGCCGCGGCCCGGTCGTAGGCACGAGTAATGAGCGAAGTCGAAGAACGTGGGTGATGGGACTGAAAGATCTCAACGAGCGGGGCGACCTCTTCGGATGGTGCTGCGACATGACGTCGCCACGGCAGCACTCGATTCACGGTCGCCATTGGTCAGAACCTCGCTCGTGCGCGAACGAGCCGATAGTCCTCGGTGGCAGTTCTGGCCGAACTCATGGCACCACGGTACAGGCGACGAGCCCCTACCCCGGCGCGATTGTTAGCGCTTGCGCTGGTTCTTACGAGGCCGCGGCGGGATGACACCCGATGGTGCTGCGATCGAAGCCGGCGCACTTACAGAATTTCCAACAACTGGTGTTGAGGTAGCAGAGATGGCCGCTGAGCCAACTCCGGCCCCGAGGAGATCCACTCGAGCCGATGCATGAGCGATGTCGATGCCCTGAGCTTGAAGGCGTTCGCGAATGACCTTGTACTTCGACTGATGCTCCTTGAGCCACACAAGAATCGGTGCGGCGACAAAGATTGAGGAGTACGCACCGGCAAGAAGACCAACCGTCAAAGCGATTGAGAATTCTTCGAGAGTGACGGCGCCCATAATGCCGGCACCAACCACCAAAAGGGCGATGACGGGAAGAAGCGAAACCACAGTCGTATTGATCGAGCGCAAAAGCACCTGATTCATGGACATCGACGTCATCTGTCCATAGGTGAGACGACCGGATTGGCCAACGAAGCGTTCGTTTTCTTTGATCTTGTCGTCCACCACGATCGTGTCGTAAATCGAATAACCAAGAATGGTCAGGAACGCGATAACGGTTCCCGGGGTCACTTCGAACTGAAAGACCGAATAGGCGCCGACGCTGATGAGGACGTCATGGATAACCGCAACGAGTGCGGCGACGGCCATGCGCCATTCAAGACGAATCGTCAGGTAGATCAGAATCGCAATGAAGAAGAACACAAGAGCGCGAATTGCGGACCGGGTGACGTCGCCACCCCAAGAAGCTCCAACAGTTGAGAAACTGACATTCGCAGGTTCGGTGTTGGCCAGTTCGGCAAGTGTCTTGGTCACTTCAACAGTATGTTCGGGGGTGCTCTCCGGACCCTGCACGCGAATGATGTCGGTGCCGACGATCTGAATCTTTGCTGTTCCTTCGCCAACGGACTCAAGTGCGGTTCGAGTTTCGTCAATTGAAACCCCTGGAGCACTGACCTCCCAGGACACACCGCCCTTGAAGTCAATACCGAGGTTGAGACCACGGGTAAGAAGCGAGCCAACGCTCACCACCATCAAGAAGACGGAAATGGCCAGGCCGATCTTCCACCATTTCAGGAAATCGATATTCGTTTCGCCCCGGTTAAGGCGTCCGAGCTTGCTCATTGCGACACCTCCGCGTTCGGGCGATTTGAGGACTTTGCATTTGCGCGTTCCTGCGTCTTCTCAGCCGGGAGGCCGAGGATGCGAGGTCGAGAAAGCAGGAACTTCGAGCGTGTCGCCAACTTCACGACCGGACGCATGTACGCCCATGAGGTGAGGAGGTCGAGCGCAGTAGAAAGTCCGAGGTAGAAGGCGAAGCCTCGAACCGGACCGACCGTGAGCCACCAAAGAAGCGCAGCGCCGATAAGCGATGCAACGTCGGCCTTCACGATGGTTGAGAACGCAGACACAAACGACTTATCGGTTGCGCTGCGGATTGAGCGACCGTGGTTGATGTCTTCCTTGAGATGCTCGTAATAGACAACGTTCGAGTCGAGCGACACACCGATCGAGACGATGATGCCGGTAATGCCGGCGAGCGTGAGGGCAAGACCATTGTTAGCGCCGAGCCACGAAATGATCGACCACAACAATGCTGCTTCGATACCAAGTTTGAGGACTGCGAAGAGGCCAAGTACTCGGTAAAACGCGATCATGTAGATCGCAACTGCGATCAAGCCAACAAGACCAGCGATGAGGCCGGCGTGAAGTGCGTCTTGCCCGAGGGTTGCGGAAACAACCTGTGCCTGTTGCTGTTCAAACTCAACTGGCAGGGCGCCGTACTTCAGTGCGGTAGCAAGATCCTTGGCCGTGCGTTCCGTGAACGAACCTGAAATTTCGATCTGATCGGCTTTGAAACTCTGACTATTGATGCTCGGAGCCGAGAGCACTCGACCATCGAGGACGATCGCCAACTGACCAGTTGGGCAGGTCGAGCCCTTCGTGAAGCACTGACCGGCAATGCCGTTAAAGCCGCCGATTCCATCGTCCCCGCTCTTGAATGTTGGAGCAACGACCCACTGACCCGAGTTGCCCAAGTTCGCCCGTGCTGTTTCGAGGGCGCTACCAGTGAGTGCAACGGGACCAACTGCATAAGAACCAACAAGTTGTCCGTCTTTGCACTGAGGGAGAATCGCTTGGCCGGCTGCGTTGATTTCCTCGGCTGAAAGTCCAGAGGTACAGACATCAAGCGGAAGACCGCCAACCGTCTTGGTTGGATCAATCGTCGTCGATGAAGTCGATGCTTCGGGAGCCACAGTCGTTGTTGTCGCTGCGGGATCACCACTCGTGGTTGTCGTTGCTTCTTGCGGAGTCACAGGAACATTGGCAAGAACGGGGCGGAACTGAAGTTCTGCGGTCTGACCAACTAACTGAAGGGCACGTTCCTTGTCCTTCACACCAGGGATCTGGATGAGGATGTTGTCGCCCTGACGGGTGATCTCGGGCTCGGCGACTCCGATGGCATCGATGCGCTGACGAATAATCGCAATCGCTTGATCGATTGTGTCGTTCTCGACCTGTTGCTTTGGTTTCAGCACCACCGAGACGCCACCTTGAAGGTCAAGACCAAGGAGGGGCTTGTTGCCAGCAACGAGGGTGTAGATCAACGCCGATGCAGCGACAATCACGATCACCAAAAGCGAACCGAATCCTCGGAGGCGTCTCATGCGTCTGCGTCCTCGGCGCCGGAATCGTCAACAACGTCAGCTGCAGCTGCAGCCGGATCAACAACCTTTGACGCAATGGCGCGGCGAGCGATTTTGAGTTCAACGCCAGAAGCAACCTGCAACAACACCGTTGCGTCGTTGATCTCGACGAGGGTGCCGTAGATGCCGGAACCCGCCATGACCTCGTCGCCAATAGCCAGAGTCTCGATGAATGAGTTGTGTCGCTTGACTTCCCGTTGCTTCGGGAGGATCAGCACGACCCAAGCGATCACAAAGAGAACGATGATGATGAGGAAGGACATGGTTTCGAGGTGACTCGTTCGTAGGGGCCAGTGGCGAAGACGGAGCAACGATAGCCCCCAACCACCACCCTCCATTATTCGGCCCCGCCCCAGATCAGTCCCAGACCGCAGCCACCGAGGCCCGGAACTGGTCGTAGGTGCCGGCAGCGATCGCCGCCTGAGCTCCCTCCATCATTCGCAGAAGCCAGTGAACGTTGTGGATGGTGGTCAAACGAGCCGCAGTCGGCTCGCTCACCATGAGCAAATGGCGAAGATAAGCCCGGGACCACCGGGCGCAGGCCTCGCAGGTGCAGCCGGGCTCGAGGGGCTCGGGATCGTCGGCGAACCGAGCATTTCGAAGATTCATCCGGCCGGAACTGGTGAGGATCGTTCCGTGGCGAGCCAGTCGGGTGGGCAGGACACAATCGAACATGTCGACCCCAAGTGCGACAGCCTCGACGATGCTGACCGGATCGCCGACGCCCATGAGATAGCGAGGGCGATCGGTAGGAAGCACATCGGTGACCGCCGCAAGAGCCGGGAGCATTTCTTCCCGGGTCTCGCCGACTGACAGACCACCGATTCCGTAACCGTCGAAACCGAATTCAAGAGTGCGCTCTGCGCTCTCGGTGCGCATCGCAACGTCGATGCCACCTTGGACGATGCCGAACTGCGCTTGTTGCGAGCCATTCATCCGCGCAGGAGCATGCGCCGCCTTTGCGCGGCCTGCCCACAACACCGAACGTTCAAGTGCGGCGCGAACTACTTCTTCCGTCGACGGAAGCGGTGGACAGACATCGAGCACCATCTGGATATCGGAACCCAACTTCTGTTGCACCTCAACGCTGCCTTCGGGGCTGAGGTGGTGATAGCTGCCGTCGTAGGTCGACTTAAACGTTGCGCCTTCGTCATTGACTTTGGGTTCAAGCGAGAAGATTTGAAAGCCACCCGAGTCGGTCAGTACGTGACCATGCCAGTCGGCGAAGCCGTGAAGTCCACCGAAACGATCGATGAGATCGGCACCCGGTTTCAACATCAGGTGATAGGTGTTGCCCAAGATAACTTCGGCGCCGAGTTTCTCGAGGTCTCCAGAAGTGAGCGTGCGCACCGCTGCTCGAGTGCCTACTGGCATGAAACACGGAGTGCGAAACGAACCCCGGGCGGTGTGCACGACACCAGTACGAGCGTGTCCATCAGTTGCGTCGATCTGCAATCGAAGAACGGTTTCAGTTGCGTCGGTGCTCAACACTGCTCCAATGGCGTCGAAAAAAATATTCGTATCTGGGCTCTATGTCACCACAACTGACCCGCTGAGAGCATTATCGTCGGGAACATGTCAGACACCTCCCACAACACCTACTTCGATGGTGGCGTTCAAAGCCTTGGCTTCGAGACCGCTGCAGGCCGAGCCACCGTCGGCGTCATCGCCCCCGGCACCTACGACTTCAACACCGATGCCGCTGAACGTATGACAGTGGTCAACGGTGTCCTTGAAGCAATCGTCGACGGCGAAAGCGACTGGGAGATCTACCCAAAGGGCTCGGGCTTCGAAGTTCCGGCCTCGAGTCATTTCCAGGTGCGATCCGAAGCGCCTGCGGCGTACCTCTGCGAATTTCTCTGATTCAGTCCTAAACAATCAGCGACGCGTGAGCAACATTGCGTCGCCAAAGGATAGAAATCGGTAACCGTCGCCTAGCGCGTCGGCATACAGGTGGCGCCACCTCGGACCAATGAACGCGTCGATCATCACAATGAGTGATGACTTCGGAAGGTGGAAGTTGGTCATCATCCGATCTACGAGCGCAAAGTCATAGTCGCCGTGAATAAAGAGTTCGGTCCGACCGTCGGTCACTCCAAGTGCTGCTGCGCTTTCGAGCGCGCGCACGGCGGTCGTTCCCACGGCCACCACTCGCCCACCGTTCGCTTTGGTCCTTGCGCACGCATCAAGTGTTTCTTGCGGGACACGGAAGAACTCTCCGTGCATGACGTGATCTTCAATGTGATCAGTCGCAATCGGACGAAATGTTCCGAGACCAACGACAAGTTCGACATCGGCACGTCCGATGCCACGGTCGGCGCAACGAGTCAAAACCTCTGGGGTGAGATGCAGCCCCGCTGTCGGTGCAGCCGCAGATGCCGGCCGCTCGGAGAAGACCGTCTGATAGCGCTCTTGTTCGGCAAGCACCTCGGTGATGTACGGCGGTAGTGGCATCTCTCCGAACCGCTCGAGCACATCAAGTAAGGGCCCCTCGACATCGATCGTCACCGCCCGTCGTCCGTCACCCAGATCAACTTCGACCGTGACTTCAAGCCCGACGCCTTCGGCGGGACGCACGATCGTGCCCGGCGGAAGCTTCCTTCCTGGCCGAACCAACGCTTCCCACCGAGACTGACCGGAATCGGACAATGATCCGCCATCGAGCCGCTCAAGTAAGAGCACTTCAACCGCTGCGCCCGTCTCCTTACGAAGTGCGAGGCGAGCAGGAAGAACACGGGTGGTGTTGAGCACGAGCAGGTCGCCGGGTTCAAGAAGATCGGGCAGATCGCGAACGATGTGATTCGTCGGAGCGTTTCCCTCGCCCTGATCGACCAAGAGGCGCGCTGCGTCGCGCTCAGTTAACGGGTGCTGCGCAATTGCCGACTCTGGCAGCTCGTAATCAAAGGCAGCAGTTTCCATAGCGGGGCGAGGTTAGAGCCTCGATGCCCAGCGATTACTACGACTCGAACAAACTCCGCGATGGATCGGCGGTGAGCGGAGCACTGGCCGGGGCCACCATGCCCAAGTGTGCCCATGCTGCAGGCGTTGCGACACGACCGCGAGGAGTCCGCATCAGCAGGCCCTGCTGAATAAGGAACGGTTCGTAGACGTCCTCAACTGTTTCTTCTGCTTCGCCGACACTGATGGCCAGCGTGCCAAGCCCAACGGGACCACCGCCGAACTTCTGGCACAGATTTGTGAGTACGGCACGATCAACTTTGTCGAGACCGAGATCGTCGACACCAAAGACCGCAAGGCCTTCATGCGCAGTTGCCTCGTCGATCCGACCGTCGCCTCGAACTTCGGCGAAGTCGCGAACCCGACGAAGAAGACGGTTGGCGATACGGGGCGTACCACGCGCACGACGCGCGATTTCAGAAGCGCCACCGTCGTCGATGCCGATGCCGAGGATGCCGGCCGCACGCGAAACGATCGATTGCAGTTCATCGGCGTCGTAGTAATCGAGGCGCGCGACCAAACCGAAACGGTCGCGCAATGGGCCAGTGATGAGACCGGTACGAGTTGTGGCACCTACGAGTGTGAACCGAGGCAGGTCGAGACGAATTGAGCGTGCCGCCGGACCTTTACCCAGAACAATGTCGAGTTGGAAATCTTCCATCGCGGGATAGAGAACTTCTTCGACGTTGCGGCTGAGGCGATGAATTTCGTCGATGAACAAGACGTCGCCCTCGCCCAAGCGGGTGAGGATTGCAGCAAGGTCGCCAGCGCGATCGAGTGCGGGACCAGAGGTGACGTGGAGACCTACTTGCAGTTCTGCAGCAACGATGCCGGCCAACGTTGTTTTGCCAAGCCCGGGAGGACCAGCGAACAAAAGGTGATCGACGGCTTGCTCGCGCCGGCGAGCGGCTTCAAGGATGATGCCAAGGTGTTCTTTGAGTTCACGCTGACCAACAAAGTCGTCAAGGTGACGCGGACGTAATCCGCCTTCTTCGCCGATGAGGTCAGCGCCCGAGGGCCGATCATTGAGCACTGGTTCGACATCGTCTGGTGTGGGTTCGGGCGAAAGGAGTTCGTCGCGCATCAGGCGGCCAATCGTTGCAGAGCAAGACGCAGCAATTCGGCCGTGTCATTCGAATCGGGAAGTTCCTTGACGGCTTCGGCAACTTCATCTGGCCCGTAGCCAAGTTCGGTAAGTGCTGTACGTACATCGCCGATCGACGACGATCCACCCGCGTGTCCGTCGACTGATACCGACCCGGAGCCAACGTCGAGTCCCGGGATATCGAGCTTTGACTTGAGTTCGATGAGCAGACGGGCGGCGGTCTTCTTACCGACACCGGGCACAAGACACAGTGCATCGATGTCGTCGTTGGCGAGAACTCGAACCAGTGATGCCGGTGGATGCACGCTCATAATGCCGAGGGCGAGTGCCGGACCAACACCGTGCGCCGACAACAGCGCTTCGAACACCATTCGTTGTTCGGAAGAGGTGAAGCCGTACAACGTTTCGGCATCTTCACGCCGGTGATGATGCGTATGCAGAAAGACTTCAGAACCAGTTTCGCCAAGCGATGCAGCCGTTGAGGGCGCAACGATCACCCGATATCCGATGCCCGAAACTTCAACGAGCACTTCGCCAGATGGCAACCGCTCGAGCAAGGTGCCACGCACTGAGCCGATCATTTCGCGCCCGCTTTCGAAACCGCTCGGTTCGCAGCGGCTCGCATCGGCGCCATTGCAACATGACACAGCGCAAGAGCTGCAGCATCGGCCGCGTCGAACGGATGTGGCGGTTGCGCAAGGCCAAGGAGTGTCTGCACCATTTGCTGCATCTGCACCTTGTCGGCGTTGCCCCAACCAGCCACTGCAGACTTGACCTCGTTTGGCGAATACTGCACGACCTCGCAACCAGCGTTGACCGCTTCAACCATGGCGATGCCACTGGCCTGACCAACTGACATTGCGGTGCTCACATTCACCTGGAACAGCACCCGTTCAACCGCCATTGCCGTGACCGGAAACTCGGCGAGCAAGGCGCGGAGTTCAGACTGAAGCTCGGCAAGCCGATGATGAACTTCGTCGGAGGGCGAGGTGCGCATCACGCCCAGAGCAACAGCCCGCGGCGAGGCACCCTCAGGCATCTCGAGCACGCAATACCCACAACGGGTCAGCCCCGGGTCAATACCCACTACGAACATGCGTACGAATCTACCCGGTCAGCCCCCGCAATCGATGCACCCGAGAACGAAGGAAGCCCCGGCTCAATGCCGGGGTTCTCACAACAGCCTCAACAGATGATCGGAGCAACGGCAACCGACCGAATCGGACGTGGGATGGGTGGCGCCGAGAGGAGGGCATCCACGCGCAGCGGAGCGAGCATGGATGTGCCTCTCGGTGACAGGACCCATTCCACGGCCGTGAGCGTCGGCGGGTGGCGCCGAGAGGAAGGCATCCACGCGCAGCGGAGCGAGCATGGATGTGCCTCTCGGTGACAGGACCCGCCGACGCTGACGGCCAAAGGATCACTTCGGGCCGAGGCGAGCTCCACCGTCGACGCGAATCGTCTGTGCGTTCATGTAGGAGTTCGTGACGAGCTCGAGCACCATGGCGGCGAGTTCGCTGGAGTAACCCAGACGCTTCGGGAAGAGCACGTCCTTCGAGAGGTTCGCCTTGAATGCTTCGCTGCCTTCGCCTTCACCATAGATAGGCGTGTCGATGAGGCCGGGAGCAACGGTGTTCACACGAATACCGACAACCGCGAGGTCGCGGGCGATCGGAAGGGTCATGCCGACAACGGCACCCTTTGATGCCGAGTAAGCGGCCTGGCCGATCTGACCGTCAAACGCAGCAACCGATGCCATGTTGACGATTGCACCGCGTTCACCGTCGGCCGACACCGGCTCGGTGCGGCTCATCGCTGTAGCCACGAGACGGATGCAGTCGAACGTGCCGGTGAGGTTGATGTCGATCACCTTGCGCCAGTAATCAAGGTTGAACGCTGAGTCGTAGGAGCCGTCCTTGCCGATCGTGCGGCTCGCCGCACCAATGCCAGCAGAGTTCACGAGGGCGCGAAGCGGGCCCATTTCCTCGGCCATGCCGATGGCGGCCTTGATGTCGTCGGAGCTGCACACATCGACGTGGGCAAACGCGCCACCGATTTCGGTAGCGAGCGCATTGCCCTTTTCGTCGTTGAGATCGGCGATGACGACCTTTGCGCCGCCAGCAGCAAGCTGACGTGCACATGCTTCACCGATGCCGGAAGCGCCACCGGTGACGATTGCTGAGATTCCATTGATGTCCATGGGTGCAGAGAATACGGGGAGCAGGAGCCCCGCACCGCATTTCTGACCACATCGTCAGATCAGAAGAGCGAAAGCTGTTCGTCGTCGGGGTAGGCCCGGGACGAGTCAACGATTCCCTTCGCCGATTCTCCAGTTCCAAAGGTGTCGGGAGGACCGAGGTTGGTCGGTGGTGTCGAGCCGGCGGCAGCCATTTGCGTCGTGGCTGCCTCGACCGCCAATCGATCGACAAGATCATTCATTGGATCGCCCGAATGGCCTTTGACCCAACGGAACGTGACGTCGCCACGACTCAGGACGAGGTCGATGAACGGCTCCCAAAGGTCTCGGTTCGCGACCGGCTTCCGTTGGGAGTTCTTCCAGCCCCGACGCTTCCAGCCGTCGTGCCAACGATCACGGAAGCAGTGAACGACATACGTGGAGTCGCTCACGATCTCAAGCGGACCCTGGTGCGATTTCACGGCCTCAAACGCCGCCATGATTTCCATCCGCTGGTTTGTCGACTGCGCTTCTCCCCCGCTGCCGTAGCCACCATCGACGCGTGCCCAGGCCCAGCCACCGGGGCCAGGGTTACCGCTGCACGCACCATCGGTGAACACGACTGTTGTCACCGTTCCAGCGTCCCACAGGTCAGAGCGAACAACCGACATCCATGATTCGCACAAATTCAATGTTCCTACCTGCGGGTAACCACTTAAGTGTGCGCATCATGGTGCAACGCAATAATTGAAAGGCGCCTCGTGGACCTTGACCAGTTCGTCAGCCAACTTCCCGACTCCGACCCCGGAGAAACGGTTGAGTGGCTCGACTCTCTCGATGCCGTCATTAATACCGCCGGAAAAACTCGCGCTCGCTACTTAGTGTCGCGGCTCACCGAGCGCGCCCGTGAACTTCAGATCGGAACACCGGCTGAAGTGTCGACGCCGTACATCAACACGATTCCCGTCGAAGAGCAGCCATGGTTTCCCGGCGACGAACAAATCGAAAAGCGAATTCGCCAGTACCTGCGATGGAACGCAGCGATGGCGGTTGTCTATGCAAACAAGAACGCCGACGGCATTGGCGGACACCTTTCTTCCTACGCGTCATCCGCGATGTTGCTCGAAGTCGGCTTCAACCATTTCTTCCGCGGACGCGAAGGAACACTCGTTGGCGATCACGTCTACCTACAGGGTCACGCTGCGCCAGGCATTTACGCGCGCGCCTATCTCGAAGGTCGACTTAGTGAAGACGAAATGGCGAAGTTCCGTCGCGAAATTGGTGGCGGCGGGCTCTCCAGCTATCCGCACCCGTGGCTTATGCCCGAGTTCTGGGAATTCCCCACAGTGTCGATGGGCCTTGGTCCGCTCAATTCGATCTATCAAGCCCGATTCAGCAAATACCTCTACAACCGGCAGATTGACGACACCAGCGCAACAAAGGTGTGGTGCTTCCTCGGCGACGGCGAAACCGACGAACCCGAAACACTCGGGTCGATTTCACTCGCTGCTCGTGAACAACTCGACAACCTCATTTGGGTTGTGAACTGCAATTTGCAGCGTCTCGATGGACCGGTACGCGGAAACGGAAAGATCATTCAGGAACTTGAATCAGTCTTCCGCGGCGCCGGCTGGAACGTCATCAAGGTTGTGTGGGGTGCCGGCTGGGACGAACTTCTTGCGCGTGATGTCGACGGCGTCTTGCTGTCCAAGATGAATTCAACTCCCGATGGCGAATGGCAGCGCTACGCCATCGAAAGTGGCGCCTACATCCGCGAACACTTCTTCGGACCCGACCCTCGTTTGCGCAAACTCGTTGAGCACCTTTCCGATGATCAGTTACGTGCGCTTCCTCGTGGCGGCCATGACTACAAAAAGGTCTACGCCGCGTATAAGGCCGCAGTGGAAACGAAGGGAGCGCCAACGGTCATTCTCGCAAAGACCGTGAAGGGCTGGGCCCTTGGCTCAACCGTTGAAGGCCGCAATGCCACTCATTCAATTAAAAAATTGAGCCATGCAGAGATCCTCGAATTCCGCGATCGCTTGCAGCTGACCGAGCAGATTCCCGAATCGGCGATTGATGCCGAGACTCCCCCGTTCTACCGACCACCAGCCGACTCACCCGAGGCGCTTTATCTCGCACAGCGTCGCGAAGCACTCGATGGGTTTGTCCCAAGTCGTTCGCTCGAGATTCGCCGTCCCCTGACACTTCCCGATCC
>Ga0114960_10001745_pt1 | contig 17341 bp, 20 predicted proteins | sample C_130625_MF_Meta_FD_92637 | JGI IMG/M metagenome (GOLD analysis project Ga0114960, IMG submission 92637) | Freshwater microbial communities from Lake Croche, Canada to study carbon cycling - C_130625_MF_MetaG | ecosystem: Environmental > Aquatic > Freshwater > Lake | place: Lake Croche, Canada... | reverse complement strand
TTCAACCTGTTCATGGTTAGATCACTCAGCTTCGGGTATTTAATATATAACTAAAAGTGCAATTTAAAACTTGATTTATCTACATCTATTAAATAAAATTAAATTTGCAATATGTATAAAATTACTGGTCCATTATGCAAAAGGTACGCTGTTACTATTTAAAGCTCCAACAGATAAATTGCATAAAATTTTAGGTGCTTTTCAAAACCTAAAAAAGTACTTTTTCACCTTTCCCTCACGGTACTCGTTTACTATAGGTTATTAAATACTTAAAATGAAAAGGGTAGATCCTTTATAAATACAAATTTAACATAATCCGTATTACAAAAAATTTACTAGCAATATAAATATAAATGTAAAGGTCTTAAACCCGCTTTGATTGCATAAATATATATCACAAAACAAAAATTACGTTCGCTCGCCACTACTTATAAACTCTCGGTTGAATTTTTTTTGGGTTACTAAAATGTTTTACTTCACTCTTAAAATTAATTTCAAAAAATGAATTTATCCTAAAGTTATTAAGACTTCAAAATATTTTCTAATCTTGTTTATGCAATACACAACTAAAAAATTTAATACCAAGGCAGCCGTTTAATGCAATTAAAACATTAGCTAACATTGTTTCTTTTATATACTAATTACATTAATATATACATTTATTAATGTAATGATATTGAATCATTAATATATATACATATTAATAAACTAAACACAAAAGCTTGAATAAATGAAACAAACAACTTAAATCCAAATAAAGGCAATAATATAAAAAGAGGAATAAAATTTAATAAAAAGTAAAAACCTGCAGAGCTTAATAAAGAAAAAGAAAACCCCACAATTACTTTTAACAATAAATGACCTGCCATCATATTAGCGAATAATCGAACAGATAAACTAATTGGTTTAAAGAAATAAGATATCATTTCTAAAGGAACAAGTAACAAAGCTAAATAAATAGTAGTTCCAGATGGTAAAAAAAGCGAAAACATACGTACACCATGATATTTCATACAAATAATATTTATACCTAAAAAAAAAGATAAGCTTAAACTAAAAGTAATAATAAAATAAATAGTCAAAGTAAAACTATATGGAATTAATCCTATAGCATTAGTAAACAATACAAATAAAAAAATAAAAAAAAGTATAGGAAAATACTTTTGTGAATCAATTGTTTTTATATTACATTTAACCAAACCTATATTTAATATATAAAATTCCTCAACTATAGTTTGCCATCTATTTGGAACAATTGTAAAACTAGAATCTCCTGTTTTTCCAAAACTTATAAAAATTAAACTTCCAAAAATAAACATTAAAAATAAAATCACAGTTTCATTTATAATAGATAAATCAACAAAACCAACTGGTAAAGAAATTATAGGAATAATTTGAAACTGCTCTAAAGGACTAAAAAAATTTATATTCATGTGTAAATTTTATTTTTAATAAAAAGTATAGAGTTAAAAGGATTCAAACCTTTGCATGCTCGTGTCAAAAACGAGTGCCTTAGATCACTTGGCGACAACTCTTATTAAAACAAAACTTTATTTTTTCCTATTAGTTTTAGCATTCCTACGAGTTCTTTGACCGCGTACAGGATGTTTATGGCGATGACAAGTACCTTTATAAGTATTTAAAGAAATTACATTTTTAATTGATTCCTTAATCTTTTCTTTTAAAAAAGAACCATATACAACTGTTTTTAATTGTTTACGAAAAAGCAATAAAACTTTATTTTTCAAATTAGCAGATTTTAATCTTATATTAACACCACATGTATTCAACAATTTTTTTTTAGTTTTCAATCCAATACCATATTCTTCAAAAATTTTTTTTAACTTTAAATCAATTTTATTATTCATAATCTTATATTAATTTAACAAGTAAATAAAGGAATACCTCCTATAAGAATTCTTTTACACTCTAAATCAGTTAAAACTCCTTTAGAAGTAGAAAAAACTATTATTTTTTTTTTACTATAAATTTTTAATATATCATTTATTCTTAAATACTCTAATTTCGAAGATGTTGAAATCGTTTCAAAATTAGTCAAAACCGAAAAATTATAAAAGTATCGTAAATAAATGACTAAATAGGATTGATTTAAATGGAAATCAACACAAAAAGATTGAATTAAACCCTCTTTATATAATACTTTTATAATAGCTTCTAAAAAGGAATTGTTTAACATACGAATACTATCTTTATTTATTAAAGAAGCATTTTTTAATTTATTTAAAAATTTATTTAATTTATTCATAATTTATATTTTTAATAATTCAGAATATAATCTTAACTTATTTTAATTATTAACATTTCTAATTATGATATAAAAGTTAATTTGTTAAGAACCCCACCAATAAATACTAATAAACAAGAATAACCAGATCACATCTACAAAATGCCAATACCAAGCTGCTGCTTCAAAGCCTAAATGATGTTCTCGTGTAAAATGATCAAAATACAATCTCATTAAACAAACAAATAAAAAACAAGTACCCAAAATTACATGAAATCCGTGAAAACCGGTAGCCATATAAAAAGAAGAACCGTAAGAACCATCTGAAATATTAAAAGGAGCTGTTAAATATTCAAAGCCTTGTAAAAAAGTAAAAAATATAGCAAGAATAACAGTAACACTTAAAGCTAAACATCCATTAAATTTAGATCCAGAAATTATTGCATGGTGCGCCCAAGTAACAGAAGCTCCCGAAGACAATAAAAGAGTAGTATTTAATAATGGCACTTTCCACGCTTCAAGAGAAACAATATAAACAGGAGGCCAAACACCCCCAATAGAAGTATTAGGATTAAAACTAAACCAAAAAAAAGCCCAAAAAAAAGCAAAAAAAAACATTACCTCAGAAACAATAAATAGAAGCATACCAATCATCAATCCTCTTTGAACAAAAGAAGTATGTTTACCTTCAAAAGTACCTTCTCTAATAACGTCTCTCCACCAGCAATAAGTTATACATAAAAGAGAGATTAATCCATAAATAAATATAGAAAAACCAAAAGAGTAACCATGAAAAGACATAACTGCGCCAAATGTAAGCATTAGTACAGATAATGAAGCAAATAAAGGCCAAGGACTTGGGTCAACTAAATGAAACCCGTGCCTTTGTGAAATTTTAAAAGTACTTAATAGTTTAGGGCTAGTCAAAAAACTTAAAAATAGCATGTATTATATTTATATTAAATATATGAGCACAAGTAGAATTGAACTACCGACTTTACGCTTATCAGGCGTACACTCTGAACCAAGCTGAGTTATGTGCCCTTCTTTAAAAGTACTACCAACGAAAATGAATATTGGACCTATTTTCTAAAACTAACTTTTTATTTTGATTACATTTATTAAGAGATTTAGATTTTGACCCTTTTCCGGTATATATTTTTAATAATTCAGAATATAGTTTTACATTTGTACCAACACGTCGTTTATCTTGACGAATTGATTGAAGTATCCACTTCATTGTTAAATAAAAATTACGTTCTGGTCTTATTGGAGACGGAACAATATGCAAACCTCGTCTATAGCGTACTTTTTTAACTTCTATAATTGTATTAAATCTAGAAAATATTTTTTTTAATATAACTCCAATTGACTTTTTTAAAGATAAAGAAAGTTTTTGTAAAGCGATATCAACAATTCTTTTAGCTGAAATTTTATTACCGCATTTTATAAAAAAACCTAACATTTTTTCGTAAGTCACATTATTAATTTTTATTTGCTTTTTTAGTTCCATATTTTGATCTTGCTGTTTTTTTATTTTTTAAAGATTGAAAATCATATTTTCCTCTTATATTATGATAACGAACTCCGGGCAAATCTTTAACTCTACCTCCTCTCATTAAAACTGCAGAGTATTCTTTTAAGTTATGTCCTTCCCCTGGAATATAAGACTCCACTTTTAAACCGTTTGATAATTTAATTTTCGAAACTTTTCTAATAGCGGAATTAGGCTTTTTAGGAGTTTTTGTAAAAACCTTAACACAAACCCCTTTTAATTGAGGATTACCTTGTAACGCCGGTGTTTTATCTTTAATCTTTTTAGGTAATCTGCAACTATTTCTTAAGAGTTGATTGTTTGTTGGCATAAAATTTAATAATATTATATTTATTCGTTAAATAAATCCTGAACAGATAGATAGTAATCGAAAAAATTTAGAATATCTCAGAATTTTTGGACTTGCTCCAAAAATTCGTGTTCCTATTAATTTTTTTTTAGTTGTTAATAATATACACGCATTTTCAAAAAAAGCTAATTTGTCTGTTGAATAATTAGACAAAAAGGATCGACAACGGATTATTAAACCAGTAACTACGTCACCTTTTTTTATTTTTAAAATTTTTTTTTTTTTTAATCTAATACTTTTTATAGAACCAATGATAAGATTACCAGGTAATCCATATCTTTTTCTATAACCATTTAAAACTTTTATACAGTATAATTTCTTAGCACCAGAGTTATCAATTACATTTAAAATAGATGTTTTTTGTATCATATCTAAAAAATAGTTTAATCTTTAAGTGAGAATTGAACTCACGACAAATTGGTTAACAGCCAACTGCTCTACCTCTGAGCTATTAAAGAAAATAAGGATAAAGTGGGATTTGAACCCACGGTACTTTTTGGTACTTTAGTTTTCAAGACTAACATTTTAAACCGCTCAATCATTTATCCGAATTAAAAATTTTAAAGAATACGAGAATGATGGGAATTGAACCCACGACTGTTCGCGTGACAGGCAAACGCTCTACCACTGAGCCACATTCTCTTTTTTTTTTTTTAAAAAAAGTTGCAAGAGTAGGATTTGAACCTACGACTTCCGGATTATGAGCCCAACGAGCTACCTAACTGCTCTATCTTGCATAACAATGATCTATATGAAGTAGGCTTTATAGGATTTGAACCTATACAGTTACCGTTATGAGCGATACATTCTACCATTAAATTAAAAGCCCAAGAAAAATATTACATTAAATTATTTGCGAATAATGAGACTTGAACTCATATCACTTGCTTGGAAGGCAAATAATCTACCAATTAATTTATATTCGCAAAAAAACAATAAATAGCATTTTAATCATGTTTCCCGTTTAAAACAGTATCTAATGACTTATTAAAGGATAACCATTGAGTTCTAATTAGATTTCATGTTAACAATTCTTTAATAATATAAAAAAGAAAATAAAAAGTTTTTTACATATACATTATAAAAATAAGATAACTTAATGTATATATAAAAAACTTTTCCTTGTATAGGATAAAAAGCAAGTAAAAATATTCAAATGGTATTAAAAATATATTTATTTAATTTAATCTGAATCCGAAGAAACGATTTAAAAGCCAAGCTTTTTAGAAAAATTACTAGAATGGGGAGGTACTCTTATGGAAGGATTTCGGTAATATTTTGAAAAACGCGTTCGCCTGTTTCCGCAATAGACCAAATACCGTTATCGTATACTATACTTTCTGCATCCGTCAAAAGAGTAGTATAAGCAACGAACTCCATAGGCATCCAATTAGGAATAGAACCATCTGAAAAAGGAGTAAATGGGATGGCGTCGATAAAAGTTAAATTCGGATACTCATCATAATACAAATTATAAATCGAAAAAAAATTTGAATTAAAGATAAAAATATCAAAAAACACCTCACCACTAACAGAATTTTCAAAAGTAACAAGATATTCATAATCAATAACATTTGTGTAAAAATGAAGCTTCTTTACAGCAACCTCATCTATTTTTTTTGTACTTCTGATATATAAAACAGACATGGTTAGATCACTTGAACAAAAAAAACCGTAAGAAACTATATTATAATCTGAAAAAATTTCTAAACCTAAATCCCTAAACTTTTTTAGGCTAAATACATTAGGATTACTTACTTTATAAAAAATACCAATATTAAAAACGGTCATAATTAAATCAAAAATTATAATTTACATAAAAATACATTTTATGTTTTAGTTTATCTAGTAAAATTTGATTTTTAAAAAAAACTTTTCCTTATATAGGATAAAAACCAGATAAAAAAATTCAAAAATTATAATTTACATAAAATGCATTTTATGTTTTAGTTTGTTTAATAAAATTATATTCTTAAAAAATTTTTTCCTTATATAGGATAAAAATAAGTCAAGAATATAATTTAAAAACTTTTGTTAATATTTATATGAATAAAAGAATTTATTCATAATTTCTTTTATTTGAAAATCCTTTATTAATTAGAGTATCATATACAATATAAAAAAACAATAAAGAAGATATTGCAGATATTAATGAACCTAATGACGCAATAGCATTCCAACTAGAATAAGCATCTGGATAATCTGGAATTCTTCTAGGCATACCTGCCAATCCAAGAAAATGCATAGGGAAAAAAGTTAAGTTTACACCTATAAAAAATAACCAAAAATGAATTTGTCCTAATAAATCAGAATAGTCATTACCACTTATTTTTTTAATCCAATAGTACCAACCTGCAAAAATCGAAAATACCACTCCCATAGATAATACATAATGAAAATGAGCAACAACGTAATAAGTATCATGAAGAACTGCGTTTATTCCAGAATTAGATAAAGCAACACCAGTAACACCTCCAACTGTAAATAAAAATAAAAAACCAAAAACAAACAACATAGGAGTTTTAAAAGAAATAGAGCCCCCCCATAAAGTAGCTATCCAACTAAAAATCTTAATACCTGTAGGAACTGCAATTATCATTGTAGCTGCAGTAAAGTATGCTCGAGTATCAACATCCAACCCGACCATATACATATGATGCGCCCAAACAATAAATCCAAGTACACCTATTGATATCATAGCATAAACCATACCTAAATAACCAAAAATAGGTTTTTTAGAATAAGATGATATGACCTGGCTTACTATACCAAAACCAGGAAGTATAAGTATATAAACTTCCGGATGTCCAAAAAACCAAAAAAGATGTTGATATAAAATAGGATCACCACCTCCAGCAGGATCAAAAAATGTAGTATTAAAATTTCTATCCGTTAATAACATTGTAATAGCCCCTCCTAAAACAGGTAAAGATAGTACTAATAAAAAAGAAGTAATAAAAACAGACCAAACATATAAAGGCATTCTGTGCATTGTCATACCTGGAGCCCTCATATTTAATATAGTTGTAATAAAATTAATAGAACCTAATATAGAAGCTGCTCCGGCCAAATGAAGACTAAAAATGGCCAAATCAACTGAAGGACCTGAATGCGCTTGAGAACTACTTAAAGGAGGGTAAACAGTCCAGCCAGTCCCCGCACCAGCTTCGACTAAAGCAGAGGATAATAATAAAAGTAATGAAGGAGGCATTAACCAAAAACTAATATTGTTCATTCGAGGAAAAGCCATATCAGGTGCTCCAATCATTATAGGAACAAAGAAGTTACCAAAACCACCTATAATAATAGGCATGACCATGAAAAAAATCATTAAAAATGCATGCCCAGTTATTAAAACATTATATAATTGATAATTACCACTAAGAATTTGACTACCTGGTTGTGCTAATTCTAATCTAATAACTAAGGACATTACCGTACCTAACACACCTGAAAAAGCACCAAAAATAAGATATAGTATACCAATATCTTTATGATTCGTTGAAAAAAACCATCTGTAAATAAAGGTATAAGAAGGTATTAAAAATTTAAAAAAAGAAACAAAATAAATATTAGTATTCACAAACATAAAATTATTAATAATTTTTACCAAATTTAAATAAAAATAAGTTTAACAAAAAAAAGATATAAAACTATCTCTCCTAGACAACTGACGAAATATCTTTTGACTCTGTTGTAACTTATTAAACTTCGAAGTTAAAATAATAGCACCTAATAATCCTGTTAACAATATAATACCAACAATTAAAAAACAAGGTAAGTAATAATTATACAAAACTTGACCAAAAACATCAATATTATTTAAACTATCATAATCTAAATAATTATACTTTAAACTTAATTGTACAAAAGGAAAAGATAAATAATTTAATATACTATTTGGATTATTTAAAAAATTAAAAAAGTATAAAAGTACAAAAATACTAAAAACTAAACAGAACAACAAAACATATATATAATTTATTTTATTAAACGAAATTTCTTGTAATTTGATATTTAACATCATTATTACAAACAAAAATAAAACTGCTACAGCACCGACATATATTATTATAAACATTAAACCCAAAAACTCAGTGTTAAAAATAAATAACAAAAGAGATGAATTTAAAAAAGCTATTATTAAATAAAATACAGAACTTATTGGACTTTTTGAAAAAGAAACAAAAAACGCAGAAAAGCAAAGTAAAAAACACAAAACTGTATGCAATTGCAACATAGTTATAATATTATTAAGTATAGTTACAAACATTTATAATAAAAACTAATCGGGATAGTGCGACTTGAACGCACGACTTTCTGTTCCCAAAACAGATACGCTACCCAACTACGCTATATCCCGATTAGAAAAAATTAGGATTTTTTTATGAAATTATTATAAATCTTCTCTATTTTGTTTAAAAATAGTTTATGCAATGAAATATCAAATTGTAAAAGGACTATTTGAATGATCTTGAAACTTAGCAAGACCAAACAAAGCTCATATGTTGGCATCCCTTCCTCATCAAAAAACTCGAGTTTATAAATGCAGTAAGCTACATAGAGCAATAAATTTACAAATAAAGACACAAAATTTAAATAGAAAAACAATACTTTAAGGTATACCTGTACAAGGTCCGTAAAAAGAAAAAAAACTATATAATTTAGAATATTGCAATAAAGAAATAATAGATCTAGATATATTATAAAAATATCCAAGAATTCTATATTGAAAAAAAGAGATATTTTATATAAGGTTAAATAAATAATAAAGAATAATAATATTGCAATTACTTTTAATTTACTAAATTTATCGTTACGATAAAAAAAGAACTTTAATAATGCTATTAAATACGGCTTTATAATCTGATAAAAACTAACTAAAATCACTAATATAAAATTTTTTGTTTTTTTAAAACCATCTGAAAATAACTGCAACAAACCTATAACATTTGGACCACGTCTACGCTGTGATGCACCTAGTATTTTACGTTCTCCTAGCGTAAAAAAACCAACTAAATAAAATTTTGCCGCCTGATAAAATTTAATAAAAGTATCTACTAAGAACCTTCCCATAATATTTATAAATTACATATAATTACAAAAATAGCGAGAACAGGACTTGAACCTGCAACAAATGGATTATGATTCCACGACTCTACCAAATTAAGTTATCTCGCTTTTGAACTACATTTTATGTATTACTTTAAAAACCTTTTATAAAAAAATAATGTGGAAATAACCAGAATTGAACTGGTAACTTTATGCTTGCAAAGCATATACTCTACCAATTGAGCTATATTCCCATAATAAGTATTTAATTAATGTATGAATATTTTTTATATCTATAAAATTAAATCCAAGAATTTGTAAATCTTCAAAACTAAAAGATTCTAATTCTTTAATCATAACAATAGTTCCCGTATAATAGTCAACTTCTAAAAAAGACAATAAGAACAAATTTTTTGAAAAACGTAATAGATTTGCTTTTAAACTAAATTTATTTAATAATTTAGAATTTTTTATTTCTAAGACATCACCATTTTTTAACCGTTTACTATGTTTAAAAACTAACATATCATTAACAAATATATCTTTTGTATCAATAAGTTGTCGACTTTCAAAAACACTTTTACAAAAATTAAGTTTCCATAATAATAAATCTACTCGACATATTGTATTAATTAAAAAAGAACACAAAAATGATAATCGAGATTTTTTTAATTCCATATAATTTTTTACAATATTATAATTAAAAGAATTATCATATAAACAAAAAAACAATTTTTTATAAATTCTACCTGTTTTATAATATTTTTTTAATCTATCACAAGATTTAAAATTTAATTTGCTTTTACTATAATTGCTAACAAATATAATTGGATTTCTTTGGGTTATTGTTTTTATTCGTTTTTGTAAAGAGTGCCATTTTGGACGTTTAAAAAAATTAACTTTTACGGGATATTTTTCTAATAAAAAACTAGTTAAATTATAATAATTGTATCGGCTATTTCTGCGCATATTTTTAATTTAAACTTTGACGAATTAATAAGAAGAAAAAACAAATCTTTTTAAGATCCTTTAAATCAGAATTAATTTTATAAACTCCAAAAGTATTCCTATCGAAAACAGTGTCTATTCTATTTATAAGTAAAAAATTTTTAGTAAATAAATTTTTTATAATTAATGAATTCATCGAGAGATCATTATCAAATAACAGTAATAAATTACTACAAAAAGGCGAAGCTATTCTTGGCATCTGCATGAATAATTTAATATTATTTGTATTTTGTAAATCTTTTAAAACAAACTCTGAAAATAAATGTAATAATATATTATTTTCCAAAAATAAAAAGATAGAATTTTTTTTTTGTCTTGCTATAAAAAATAATAATCTTATTAATTGCTTTAACATTTTATTAAAAACAAATAAGTCAAAAACATTCTTATTATTTGATAAAACATGATTATACTGAAATACAGTATTTTGCTTTTTATTAGAAGTTTTTAAATCTTTAAATAATAAATCATTTTCTATAATAAGTTTAATAAAATCAGTATTTATTTTATTTTTTTTCATATTTTTAAAATTATATAATTACCAAACAGCTTTTTTATAACCAGGCACAACACCAAAAAGAAACATATCACGTAAAAGTATTCTAGATATATTAAAATGTTTTAAAGAACCTCTGTTACGATTATTAATAATACAACGTCTTACAATATTCGCTTTATAAGTATTTTTTTTTTTTAAAAAAACTGAAGTTTTAATTAAATTTAAAGACATGTTTTTTTTATTTAATTGATTTATAAATAAAAAGCTACTTACCTTATTTTTTAATTCTTCCTTTTTAAAAAATTTTCGAAATTTTATATCTTTAATTTTTTTAGCTAACATTTTATTATTATATTAATCCCAGTTTAATGAGCCTACCTCCCAGACGTACCAAAAACCTACAAATAGCTCCAAAATAAAATCTAACATACCGAAATAACCACCCTCATTTAAAGAACTTAATGAAACACACCATGGAAAAAAGTAAACAGCTTCTAAATCAAAAACGATAAATAGAATAGCAACTAAATAAAACCTGACATCAAATGCATTTCTGGCATCTTCATATGGATCAAACCCACATTCATATGCTGACATTTTTTCAACATCTGGATTAGCCGCACTAAATGTATAAGATAAGAAAATAATAATACCAGATAAAAAAATACTAAATAATAAATAAAAAAATATTTTTAAAGTTTCTATATAAAATAATGTCATACGCGTTAAAAAATAATCTATTTTTTAAAAGATATCTCAAAGTTTGTATAATTTTTTCTCCTTAATGAAGAACAATTTTTCATTACGAAAGATTTTCTAGTTTGCTTATTAGAAGAATAAAAATCTTCAATAAAAGATTTTATGGGATAATTTGATATCAATGAAATATTAGTATTAAAATTAAAATCAAAATTAACCAAATCTTTTGTTAGAAATATTAAAGGATTAACTAAAACTTCAAAAATCCAATTTATATACGAAGTTTTTTTTAAACTTTTATTACTATTAAAAAAAAACAATAAGGATTGTAAAGATTTCATTTCTGAAAAACTTTCCTTTTCAAATATTGCAGTATTTTTCTGAGGTCTCTGTTCTAAATTTATATAAACACCGTTTTGTTCAAAACTACTTAATATAGGTATAACAAAATTAGATTTAAATGAAAAATCTTCTATATGTGTATTCAACCACACAGAATACATCTTAGAAACATTAAAATATTTTCTATTAATTAAAATATCATCCAAATTAGTAGCAAATGATAACTTAGATCTTAAATTTAATTTTGAATCTAAATTGCAAATGTTTAAATAATTAATAGCTTCTGAGTTAGAAAAAGGAGTTACCTGAATAACCTTCATGCTAGGAAATTTAAATTTAAAATACGAAATAAAAAAAGAAATGTTTAAAAATCGTTTTAAAATAGTGTAACCCAATACAAAAAAGGGGAGTACACATGTTACTAAAGATTTGGAAAAATCAGAGTATTTTCCTTCAAAAAGTTTTAAAGCACTTTCTACATTTAAGTTTATGAAATTTAAAGATAAATCATTTTTAAAAACATTGCCAAAAGAATAATATTTAATATTTTCTAGAGAAGATCTTGTCTTAATTAATGTATTCAAAACAGAACATTCAATTTTGACGTTACTAGTCAAAAAAAAAGTGCAATTTTTATTTTCAAAAAAAGAAATTAAATCATTAAAGTAATTTGAATTATAAAAATTACAATAATTTAGGGTACTTCCTATCAGTATAGGCTTTATACTATTTTTACTACTAAAATTAATATTTTTTAAATATAGTAAATTTTCTAGATCGATTTCATCAGTAATATACCAAGTCACCAAACTTTTATTTTTAATTGATAGTTCTAAAAGTTTTTTTACTATTAAATGATTTTCTTTTTTAACTATTAATTTTTTATCATTATTATAATACGAAATGTTTAATCTTTCAGAAGAATTATTAGAGTCAAAAGAAAATCGAGCCTTATCTGTTATATAATTCGAATTTATAAATTTATTATTTTTGGGAACAATTCTATAAATACGATTTCCTATATAATGAATAAAAACATTACTTCCTAAACCGTCAGTCAAATCGATACTTTCTAAACATTTAAGTTCCCACGGTCTTAGCTCAAAAGAATAAGAATAAGATGTTAAAGCCCCAACAGGACATAAATCTATTACTGTGCCTGAAATCTCAGAATCGAATATTTTAGGGATATAATTTCCAATTTCAGTTGAAGACCCTCTTCCTAGAGTTCCTAAAAAAGGAAATCCTAAAATATCTTCTCCAAAACGAACGCATCTTGTACAATGTATACAACGAGTCATTATTGTTTTTATAATACTACCACAACTTTTATCTTCAACTTCTCTTTTAGAATGCATAAATTTACTTGTTTTTGTACCAAAATATTTTGTTTGCTCTTGTAAATCGCATTCCCCCGCTTGATCACAAATAGGACAATCTAGTGGATGATTTAAAAGTATAGACTCTAAAATATTTTCTCTAGATTTTTTAACAAATGAAGTATTTGTTTTTACGACCATACCATCTCTTATAGCTGTAATACACGACAGTGCAGGTTTTTCTTCTTCATCTATTTCAACTAAACACATTCTACAGTTACCCGCGACAGATAGCGTTTCGTGGTAACAAAATCTGGGAACAACCTCTCCGACCGAACTACATGTTTCTAAAACAGTTAACTTTAATTTAATTAAATAATTTGAACCATTAATAATAACTGCAAACATTATTTATGGAATTAGTCATCGATTGTGTTAATAACTAATTTATTTTCAATAAACCCCACAAAAGGAACTAAAATAAGAAAAAACATAAAATAAAAAAAAGTCGCTGCCATACCAACTTCTATATAAGGACTTTCAACAGGTTTTTGACCAATCCATCCCAATATAATAAAATCGGATACTAAAAACCAATATAATATACTAAAAATAGGACGGAATTTATTACTTCTTACTAAAGATGTATTTATATAAGGCAATAATATTAAAATAAGTATTGATCCTAACATAGCGACAACACCACCCAATTTATTAGGAATTGATCTCAGAATTGCGTAAAAAGGCAAAAAGTACCACTCAGGTACTATATGAGGAGGCGTTGACATCGGGTTAGCTGGAATATAATTATCAGCATGACCTAAAATATTAGGATAATATATTACAAAGAAAGAAAGTATTAATACTAAAACAAGAAAAGAGAATAAATCTTTAACGTAGAAATAAGGATAAAATGAAATATAATCTGAATTACTATTTGTACCTAAAGGATTATTTGAACCGTCTCGATGTAATAAACTTAAATGAATTAAAACTAAACCAACTATCAAAAAAGGCATTAAATAATGGAGACTAAAAAATCTATTTAATGTAGCATTTCCTATAGAAAAACCACCCCACAACCACTCAACAATATTTGTACCAACATAAGGAACTGCTGAAAATAAATTAGTAATAACCGTTGCTCCCCAAAAGCTCATTTGACCCCAAGGTAATACGTAACCCATAAAAGCGGTAGCCATCATCAATAAAAGAATAACAACACCGCTAATCCATAAAAAATTTCTAGGGTACATATAAGAACCGTAATAAAGACCTCTAGATATATGACAATAAACTACTATAAAAAACATCGATGCTCCATTTGCATGTAAATAACGAATAAGCCAACCACCATTTACATCTCTCATAATATGTTCTACGCTAACAAACGCAAAATCTACGTGGGGTACATAATGCATTGCTAAAAAAATTCCTGTTAAAATTTGAATTACTAAACAAAGACCTGCAGTAGAACCAAAACTCCAAAAATAATTTAAATTAATAGGAGTAGGATAATTTATAATATGCGAATCTACAAAAGATAATATGTAATTTTTATTCCAACGTTGATTATACATAAAATTAAAAATGTTATATATTAAGTTTATTCTAAAAAAACAATGAGAAAATAAATTTATCAATTAATTCAAAAAACTTTTCCTTATATAGGATAAAAATCATATAAAAAAATTCAAAAAGTATATTAGTATCAAATTACTTTATTACGTAAGATAAATATATATATATAAATAATAATAATATATATCTAAAACAAAATAAATAATAATAATATATATCTAAAACAAAATAAATATATAAATAAATATTGTAGTCTTCTTATTCTATGTAAATAAATATATAAATAAATATTGTAGTCTTCTTATTCTATGTAAATAAATAATAGTACAATAAAAGTAATTAAAAAATGTTTTCTTGCCCTATATAGAACAATAACAGTAGTCTTCTTATCCTATATAAAACAAAATAAATACGAATAAAGTCATTGTTTATTTTGTCTGTACTATGTATAACAAAATATAAAATAAACTAAAACAAGTTTATTTAACAAATAATTCAAATTGTTTTTAATTTATATAAAACCAAATTTTTAAAATGAAAAAGATTACGAATAAAAAAAAGAATCAAATCTTTTAATAATCCACCCAAGATAGTTTTCAATAGAAACTGCACTTATAACAATTGGCATAAAGCCATGATTTATACCACAAATTTCACTACACTGCCCATAAAAAACTCCTTCGCGTTTTATAAATAAAGAAGCTTGTGTTACTCTTCCAGGACAAGCATCTACTTTAATACCAAAGGAAGGTACACACCAACTGTGTAAAACATCAGCAGCAGTAATTAAAACACGAATATGAGTATTTATAGGTAATACAACACGATTATCTACTTCAAGTAATCTGAAAGATCCTTTAATTAAATCACTTGTTGAAAGCATATATGAATCAAAAGCAATGACACTACCACCAAAATAGTCTGAATATTCATAACTCCAATACCATTGATGACCAATTACTTTTAACGTAATTTCAGGATCTACTAATTCATCTATAGAATATAGTAACGCAAAAGAAGGAATGGCAATAAACAATAAAATTATTGCAGGAATTATTGTCCAAACAATTTCTAATAAATTTGAATGTGTAAAAAATTTATATGGAATTACATTAACTTTTTCATTATAAGTTGTAAATAATTTTATTAAAAACCAACAAACAAAAACAACAATAGTAACCAAAAAAAAATTTAAATAATTATGAAAATAGATCATACCCTCTAAATTCGGAGTGGCTGGATCTTGAATTCCAAACTGCCATACTTCGGCAGCATCACAAAAAGAGATAAAAAACATAAATAATATTTAAAAAAGAAATAAATAATATTTAAAAAATAAATAAATATAACCTTCTAACTCTCATCTTGTAGGATTTGAACCTACGACCTAAAACTTAGAAGGTTATTGCTCTAGCCAATTGAGCTAAAGATGATACTTTTTTAGAAACAAATTAATAAAACTTAATTATTAAAAAACTTTTCCTTATATAGTATAAAAAACAAGTGAAATAATTAGAAAAAAGCAATTTAGCTTACTCTTACATAAGATAAAAAACAGATCGAAAATAGATTTTATCAATTAATTCAAAAAACTTTTCCTTATATAGGATAAAAAGCAGATAAAAAAATTCAAAAATTATAATTTACATAAAAATGCATTTTATATTTTAATTTATTTAATAAAACTTAATTATTAAAAAACTTTTCCTTATATAGGATAAAAATCAGATAAAAAAATTGCTTAGTATTGGAATCGAACCAACACCTTTAATTAAAGAATAAATTTTAAATCTATCGCGTCTACCAATTCCGCCAACTAAGCTTAAATATTTTTTTATAATTATAACTATAACATTAACATACGGACAAATAATGGGACTTGAACCCACATCCTCAAAGCCACAATTTGATACTTTAACCATTTAAGTTATACTTGTCTAAATTAAAATTTATAAAATTTGAATTAAAAAAATAAAAACAAAAAAGATTAATAAAAAAAAAATATAAGTTAAATAAGAACTTAAAACATCTTTTTGTATTTTTACTATAAAAACAAAATATTTTATAATAATATTTGTAATTCCAAAAGGACCAACTACCTCTAACAAACCTCTATCAATATAATTATAAGCTATAAAAAAAGATGAATTTAATATATTTTGACTCACATATTGATTATAAATACGATCAAAGTACCATTTTTTATTAAAAAAAAAATATAAACTTTTAAAAGAAGACATTCTTTTAATAAAGAAAAAATTAAATATACCATATCTATATAACAAATAACTTGTTAAAAAACCAAAAATAGCTAAAAATAAAGGTAAAAATTTAATTACAACATTTACAAATTCTATATCTGATAAAATGTAATGTTTAGGTAAAATAAATATAGAAGCACCCCAAAAATCAGTACCGAACCCTATAATAAGATCATATGACAAATATCCAATAAATATACTTATTATAGAAAGTAAAAAAAGAGGTATAAAAATTCCAAAGTTACCTTCATGAACGATAGAAATAGAATTTTTACTTCCATTTACATTTGAAAGAAATACTAAAAATAAAACTCTCATTGAGTAAAAAGCAGTGAAAAAAACTGCTAACAACCCTAAAAAAAAAGAAAATTGACCTATACTAGTATATGTGGAATAAGATGCTTCCAATATAATATCTTTAGAATAAAAAC
>Ga0114960_10001744_pt1 | contig 17350 bp, 23 predicted proteins | sample C_130625_MF_Meta_FD_92637 | JGI IMG/M metagenome (GOLD analysis project Ga0114960, IMG submission 92637) | Freshwater microbial communities from Lake Croche, Canada to study carbon cycling - C_130625_MF_MetaG | ecosystem: Environmental > Aquatic > Freshwater > Lake | place: Lake Croche, Canada... | reverse complement strand
CTGTGGCTAGCATGTTAACCCCATTGATGACAGCCTGATCCGTCAGTTGGAGCGTGACCACGGCGTTGATCATATAGTTGTAGTAGGCCACTGACTCGTTCGTCAGAGCCGCGTTCTGGATCGCGATGACCTCCTGCGGCGTGAACAAGAAGAGGAACGCAAGGCGCGTGTAGGTAGGCGCAGGCGGCGGAGGCGGCGGTGGTGGGGGCGGAGGCGGCGCAGGCTCTGGTGGACGCTCTACGAGGATCACCCACTGGATGCCCTGCCACTGGGCAACTTGTGTGCCTGTGGTGGGCGGCGGCGCGATGGGCGCAGCGTTGGTCGGCATTGGCCCGTAGGGGTCAACGTCGATTGGGTGGGTGTAGATCAGTTGGTCGTCAAAGGCATAATAGGTGAGCGTCATGTTAGGATGCCTTTATATAAGGGGTGACATTAATCATCGGCGCAGAAACAACCGGCAAACTAAATGTTGTTTGAGCAACGGACAACGCGATTGTTGTTGTGAACGTAACCTGAGAAAATGTAGGCGTATAAACTGGACAAGCAATAAAATAGCTATTATTTGGGGGTCCACCAAAAGCAATGTTATTCCAATACATGGATGTTAGCACTCTGGCTGTCCACGTTATTCCATCAGTGCTAGATGCTGCAGCCGTAGACGCTGCTGTTTGTCCCCCACTAATAGCAATATAAACTCCATTTCCATAAGCTACAGATGCCCAATTTTGAGCGGATGGAAGTACTCTGGTTGTCCACGTTATGCCATCAGGACTTGTGGCCGCTCCCGTTGTTGATGACGCTTGAGGCCCAACCGCAACAAATTGACCTCCGCCATAAGTAATTCCAGAAAGCCCAAACGGAATTGTTCTAGCAACCCATGTGTTGCCATAGTCCGTACTTGTACAACAAAAACCAGTTCCCGAAACAGCTACAAATGTACCGTTTCCAAAAGCAATATCAGCCCATGTGGTTGAGGCGCTAAAGGTTTTTGCTTGCCAATTAATTCCGTCTGAAGAAACGTATGCGGCATTAGTCGTATACGGCGTAACCACAAATCGCCCACCGCCAAAAGTAATGTAAGCAACACTCGAAACAAATACTGATGGACGATATGTCCAAGTTATTCCATCAGTACTGGTAAAAGTGTTTGCTGATTGAGATATTGCAACAAAAATTCCATTTCCGTATGCAATATCTGAAAAAGTTGTTGCTGTGCCAAAACCGCAATATCTTGGAACCCAATTAATTCCATCCATAGAGGTAAGTATGGTGGTAGAGTTATAGACCGGCGCAACCCAAATACCGTTTCCATATACCGCATTAATCATTCCAGTTGTTGCGCCAAAAACCCCCGCACTAATTGTGCGATTGGTAGCGGCATATGCTGCGACAGGAGTCGTATATAGCGCGGCAAGGGTTGGATACGATGATGCAAGATAGCTGACGGTATTGTCTGTCAGGGGCAAATAGGTTGGCGCAGTTAGGCTGGTTGGAGAATAGGTCCAGTCCCCAATGTTCAAGCCGCTAGTACCGAAATTTACAAGGTTTGCTGCATTAGCCAACGCGAATTCTCCATGTTCCTGAGATATATTCGAACGCCACGCAGACGCCCTTGGTCGAGAAGATCACGTCTTCTGCCAGTGTGTGAATGGTAGAGCCGTTACGGGCAACGGTTAGGTTGTTAGTTGCAAAGCCATTGACGGTCTCCGTCGTGCCGCTATCGAAGATTACGATAGGCAGGTCTCCAGCGACCGGAGAGGCTGGAAGCGTGACCGTGAAGGCCGCTGTGGTGATCGTGTTACAAGCCAAAATATCGCCAGCGACCGCTGTGTAGGCCGCTGTCTTGGTTAGGGCTGCGCTTGTACCCACAAGCCCCCGTATGCCTGCTGTCGTCGTTTGGCCTGTGCCACCTTGCGCCACGCTAAGAGGCGTCGTTAGGCCCGTGAGGGACGTGATGTCACCGTTAGCGCCAGAGACAGCGGCGCTTAGGTTGGCCCGTGCACCAGAGGCTGTCGTGGCACCCGTACCGCCGTTGGCAACTACTAGCGTTCCTCCAAGCGTGATGGGGCCTGTAGTGGCTGTGTTAGGGGTAAGGCCTGTGGTGCCGCCGCTAAAGGATGAAACCGATCCCGCAGCGCCTGGCGCGGGGGCCATAACAAACCCTGTACCGTTGGACGTGACGACATAGCCGTTGGTGCCCGCAGCAGTCAGACCTGTGCCGCCCTGCGCGACGCTGAGAGGTGTTGTGAGGCCCGACAGGGATGTGATGTCGCTGTTGGCCCCCGAAGCCGCTGCGGACAGCGTTGTGCGGCCTGCGCCAGCATTGGCAGCGGTGAAGAGCGCCGTACCCGTGGCCGTGCCGCCCAAGTTCGTAAGGGCCGCAGGCGCAGTGGTAGCGCCCGTGCCGCCATTGGCGACCGCGACGGTGCCAGTCAAGTTAGCAGCCGAATACCCAAGGCAGTTAGCCAGATTGCCAGACGCAGGTGTGCCCAGCGCAGGGGTTACAAAGGTAGGTGAGGTAAACGTGCCGCCGCTAAAGCTGCCTACAAACGTGCCCCCCGTAAAAGTGCCGTTTGAAAAATTGCCGTTGGTGTAGGTGCCGTTCGTAAATAGCAGCGTGTTGGTTAGTTGTTTGGTGACGCCGCCCTGAACGATAGCAAACAGGTCTGCGCCGGCAGCGGACGTTGCAACGGGCAGGCCACTGATCTTAACATTAGCCATAATCAGTAGTTCCCTGCGAAAATGTTGAACCGCTGGCGAGTACCGACGATGCTGTACGGTAGCGACATGATGTCGTCAGGATTATTGATGCGCTTCAGGTTCCGCTTTGACGTCATGGCGATCCGCGACACCTGCGGCGATGGCTCGACACCAAACTCAGCCGCGATTTCGCAGGCCAAGTTGTAGCGGAACGCCCGCAGATAGCCTGGCGGAAAGGACAGGTCGGTGAACAGAGTGGCGGGCTGGTCTAGTTCCGTGACCGAGATGAAGTGCCATTCCAGCACTTTCGTAGGCACGGGATAGACGTACATGTCGATGTTTGGGTAGTCCATGTTCAGCCAGATGACCTGCGGGTAGGTGCTGGTCACAGTCTTGACTGCGATGCCGTCGTACTGCTGCTGATTGATGATCTTGATGCCAAACGAAATCCCGTTGGATGGGTCTTTAAAATAGGTCGAGTCATCAAGCTGGATAGGGCGGTTGCCCACGAAATCGCCCGTAGGGCCAAGCGTGCGATGGATTTGGCCGGGAGGCCAGCTAAACACTTGGTCTTGGGTTGAGAAAGTTGAGAGACGCTCGGTATTCCACGAATCAATCATCTGGTTCATGGCGGCTAGGGCGTCGTCAGACGTAGCAGCAGACGGAACTTCACTTTCAGCAAGCATACCAATCAGCCGCAAAGCGCCGTTTATCAGTTCGCCTGCCGTGGTCATGTTAGGCCCCTGCGCTTTGCGGAGGACGTCCGCGTCGTTTCACTTCTAGAGTATTAGCAGAAACTTCGGGTTCGATAAAGGCTTCTGGATCGTACTGCGTCCAGCCAAGCGCCTCATCATGTTCAACTTCCATATCGTGGCTAGCGATTTTGGTTCCGTGGACCGGATGCCGAAGGTAGGTTTGCATGTGAACCCTGTAAAAGACAAAATGCCCTACGCCACAATGACGTAGGGCACATCTGTTTTAGGCAACGCGATAAAGCGTGTAGGTGTTGGCCGCAGTGCGGTAAGCCAGCACTTGAGCCGAGCTTGTAATCGCCACAGTAGCCGAACCAACAAGGGTCCAACCGGTGCCAGCAACAATCGTCAGGGCGCCCGAAGAGGTGCCAAGGTTGACGATAGACAGAGTAAAGGTGCTGCCAATTTTAGCGTTGGTCAGCACGCTATCAACCGAAGCAGCGGTAGGCAGCGTGTAGGACGCAGCCGAGGTGCTTGGGTTAGCAACCAAGAGACCACTAGTGATTTGTGCGGCGGTCAGGGTTGCGGTTGCGGTTGCGGTTTGCGGATCAGCCTGCTCACCGAGAAAAATCTCGTTGCGATTGCCATCACCGATTTGGTACCCACCACCAACTGAAGGAAGTGCCATGATAATTCTCCAAGAAAAAGAGGATTACGCCCCGGCCTAAGCCGAGGCATAAAGATTAGCCCCAGATGCGAGCGGCCATTGCGGGACGGATGGCAGAGTAGCCATACAGCACGTCAATACGGCAAGGCATACGGTCGTTGTTGATGTCGTATTGACGGACAACGCGGAGCGAGATGCCGTTGTGAACCGCACGAGAAGCCATGTCCACACCGTTTGGCAACAGCAAGTCAGCCGTGGCAAAGGTGATGGCATCTTTGTGATACACAAGGTTTTGGGCGTATTGCGAAGTGGCTGAACCCAACATCGTAACAACCGCTGATGCGGCGGGGAACGAATCCACCGTAGCTAGAGCGTTGGCAGAGGTGTAGATTGCAGGCGAGACAGTCAGAGAGGCCGTGGACGTGCCGGTAGCGTCGGCAGTCACAACAAACTGCTGAAGCGAACCAGTGGTTTCACGGGTCTGCGGGTTGACCGCGTAGACGCCAGCGATGGTAAACACGTCGCCCTGTTTCCAAGTGCTGCCGGTGCCGGTGAAGGAGATCGGAAGCGTGGTCGTGCCTTGCGTCGTGATAGCCGAAGTGACCGTGATGGTCGTACCCCAAGTACCCGTGGTGTGGACCTTGATCGACTGAGACATGTTGATCTCGTCGTAGCCCAGAACGCCCGTACCCATCATGCCGTTCTTGAACTGCTTGCTGATGGTGTCGGTTGGGTTGAAGAGGCCCTTCATGCCTTCGACCAAACCAGCGTTAGCGGCTGGGTTGACGGTGGCGTAGCGGGGCATCATCGTCGCCGCGTTTTCGTTGAGTTTCTGTTGAGCTTGCAACAGAACCAGCGAAGTCGAAGGCGTAGAGCCGGGGGTGCCGACCGACGAATAGATGCCCTTGTACGCATTGGCGACGTCGGCGTCGATGGACGCGGCCAACTGGCTAATACGAGGCTTCAGGACGCGTTCAGCGAAGTCATCCAGCTGCATGGTCAATTCGGCGGACGTGAAGTTGACGCCGATATGCTTTTGGTTGTTGACGGTCAGCGTGGTGTACTGCTCGTTGTCGTCCTGAACTTGCAGGGCGGCACCGTCAGTGACCAGAGCGCGGTCGGGGAGGCGGATACGCAGCGTGGAGCCGATCTTGGCACCTTCAACAGCGAAGCTGTCGTCGTACTGGCGGTTCACGTTGCGGGTGAGCACCAGGTTGTTCTCCAGAATTTCCAGAGCCTTCCGAGTGATCATGTCGATAGTAAGGATAGAGTTGGACACAGTGTGTCTCCTGACTTAGCGGTTACGTTGCGCCTCGTACTTCTTGATCTGGCGCAGCCGTTCCGCTTCAATCCACTGCGAATCCGTCATGGTCTTGGTAGACCTAGGGTCCGTCGTGTCATAGGCAGGTGATCCAGAGGATCGGGCCGTAACAGGTGCAATTGGTGCCGGGGCAGATGAAGATCGTTTGACAGGTGGATTGTTAGCCAAATTGGCCTCAATTCGCCCTATCTCTTTTGCCTGCAAGATTGGCGGCAGCTTGGAAATCCGATCAGCTTCTTTCGGATTGGTCCCTAGGTGATATGCGATATCAGGGCCAACGTCGGAATACTGAATGGACTGGGCCATCACGTCCGTGATTTTTAGGTTCGGGTTATACGCGACCTGTTCAAAGTCATCGTACTTGTTCCGAGCCTCTTCTTCGCGGTCGTGGTAGGCTTCGAGGACGCTAGACTGTTGCTGTGCCGCTTCACGCCGTGCGAGCAATTCTTCGGCCTTACGCTCTGCCAACGCGTCTGCGTAGGCTTCGGTAGTGTCGAAATACTCTGGCGAGGGCATGTCAACCGGGGCTGACCTGACCTGATCTGCTGCACGCTGGGCCTGTTCTCGTTCCCATTTGCGCTGTTCTCTTGCGAGACGTTTGCTAACGATGGCATCAAGTTCTTCTTGCGAAAAGGTCTTGGACGCTTCGCTGGCTACATCTTCCGGCAGTTGATTGTCTACAGGTTCAAGCGCCGCCGTGGCTTCTTGATCTGGCGCGGGGTCAGCCGCTGGTAGTTCGGGAATTTCTTCCATAGTTGGGTAGTCCTATAAAACCTAGCTAACCGGCTAGTCGGTTTCGTCGGGGTCTAATCGAAGCCAATGGGTACTTTAGGAGTTGTTCCACCAAGCACGACGTAAAGACCCTTGTTAAAGTACAGCCCACCATCATCTCCTGTAAAGGTATAAACTCCAGGCGCGGCGGCTGTGAATGTAGCAATGAGCGTAGTGGCAGTCGTTGCCGTGCCATTGTCCGTATCGTAGGCGGCTACAGTTGGCGAGGTTCCGCTGCTGCAAAACACTGATTTGACTTTGCCTGCGCCCGTTTTGAGTTGGGCCGTGGCTTCAAGATATTTATAGTTAGCCATCTGAGGCTCCTATGCCAAAAAACGAAGTTTGTAGAGCGTAGTAAGATACAGACCTACAATCTCGTCGATGATGTTTTGAAGTGCGGTGTCTGATTTATCAAAAATCGTGTACCGGCAATCTTCCAGTTCAGCCAGTTGATCCTGAAGAAACTCAGTAATATTAGCTGTTTTTTTAGCCGACTGTAAAGTGATCGGCCCCACAAGGGTGTGCCGGCCTTGATAGGCTTCGGTTAGCTTATCCGCTAGGCCCACAATCTCGTCATAGAACGTGTTCAGGGCCATATGCTTAGAAAAGCTACGGGTGTTCAGATGCACCGAATGGGCCACATCCCGCGCTAGAAACAGATATCCGATAAAGTCGGCTGGTTTCTCGGTCATTGTGGCATTTCCTGCATAGGCATTTGTTCAGGCATACCCTGTTCGGGCATAGGTGGCTGCTCTGGAGGCGGCATTTCCATCGTTTCGTTGCCCATTTCAGGCCCTTCACGACCAGGCATTTCACCAACGAGTTCACCGCTGTTCATCATGCCGTGAACCGTGCCCATGACGATATCTTGAATTTGTTCGGGTGACATAGACGCCTGAACAGCCGAAATGCGCTTGGTTTCCGCGTCGTAAGCCTTAATTTTGGCTTCAAACTGCTTGACCTCGACATCCTGCGCTTCAATGGAGTTCTGGATGTTCTTAAGAACACCGTGAAGCTGGTCAAGTTCTTGGCCCATGCCCTGAATTTGCTGCTCTGCGGCCTGCAATTCGGGCGATTTGTCGTCGTCGGACAGCAGTTTGGGGTCGATGGTTTTGCGGAAACGCTTTGCCATCTCTTGAGCGCCAGGCCAGTCCATGTTTTTGACGAATAGGTCGCCTGCGACCTGCCAAAGTTCGGGGTTGCCTTGCAAAAGCTGCGCCATGCCGTCAAGCGCCTCTTGACGCTTGGTCATGTAGCTTGGGCCGGTCGTTACAACCACGTCGTACTTGCCGACATTGGGGTTATAAATCTTTTCGAGGACGATACCGTTCTCGTCTTGAATTTTTTTGACAGGCTCTTGCTGATCGGGGTTCAATTTGACCATGCCAACTTCGCCGTCGAGGCCCACGATGCGGGCTACACGCTGCGTGTCGTAGATTTTTGGAATCAGATCGACGAGTTGGCGCGTAATATGGCGAATAGCGCGAGCAAGATTGTCCACGTAATGATATGTGCCCGTATCACCCTGTTTTTCGCGAGCAAGGATCGCTTTTCCTGATCGTTCATTGCTGGTGGCCCCTAGGCTAGAGTCATATTGGCCGGTAGTAGACTTGATGTCATCTGACGCGCCCGCTTTGGCCTGTAGGAGGCCGCTGGACGCCATTGGAGGCTGCGCCCGCTGCGGAAGTGGCAGCATGTTGCCAGCGCCGTCAGTGACGTCGGGATTGACTTCCAGATACGGCCAGTTGTTGGTGTTGGCCGTCTTCCAGTTGTTCTCGTAGCCTTCAAATTGACCGCCATAGCCAATAAAGGGTGCCTTGGGTGCCAGTGCCAGCATCTCGGCTTCTTGGCTGACCCAGTAGTTGTACATACGCTGGGCGTCCTTGGCGTTACGCACCAAGCCCGAGATATATATGCGACCATCAACTTCAAATTCGTTACCGACGACGCGGACGACAGGTATCCACTTGCCAGCCCACTCGCGCTCTTCAAGAATTTCAAAGCCGTTGGTCTTGCACCACATGACTTTTTTGCGTTCGGCCATACGCGAACGCAGGGGCTTGCCATACATGGCAGCAAGTTGCTTGTCTTCGGGTGTGCCCTCAAACGCAGTCAAGTTGTCGGGATAAAGGTTAAGCTTTTTGTGGTCGGTTTCGTAGTAAAAATATTCCGCGATCCGCACCGTGTTGTCGCCCAGCCATTGGCCGATACTTTGATCGCCCACGCCTTGCGACATGAGAGAACTGACGGGGATGGCGTTAGGAAACTGGTATGAGTATTCAGCTTTGGTGATGTCTTCGGTGATGAAGCACCACTTGGCGTCGGAGCCGCACGGGTCTTGGATTGTTGGGTCCATGTAGACGCTGAACGAGTTGCGGATGCGCCCGATTAGGATGTCTTGGTCGAAGCTATCATCGCTGCAATAGTCTGTCAGGACGCGCAGGTAGCCTTCGCCGTATGTTACCTGGTTGTCGCAGGCCGTGTCGTAAGCCACGTCGGCGTCCGACATGTACTCAATGTGGCGCACCATGCCGTCGAAGATTTCGGCAACCTCAACGTCGCCCTTGTCGTCGGCGGGTATGACCTTGCCGCTAGGGCGGTTCTGCCGCTGCTCGTTGGTCACCTGACGCACATGCTGGGGCAGCTTATTGATGGTCAAGCAGGGCCGTGCGTTGATCGTTTGGCCCTGCACCGAGCCACGGGTAGCCAAGACGTCCGCAGGCCATTGCCACTGGTTGTCAGGGCTACCTGCCATAAAGCGCAGGTCGTCCAATTCGTCCTCACGGGACTCACTATAGGACGAAATAGCCATGTCGAGGCGCGTCCGCATAGTGCTTAAGCGGTCGCTGTTGCCTTTTTCGCCGGGGGCATTGCCGCCGACGTTAGCTACCTGACCGGCCTTAATGATACCCGTGTTGTCCATAAGCGTTACTTTTTGCCTTTTTGGGCCATTCGCTTGGTCGCATACGCGATTGCAACGGCCTGCTTAATCGGTTTCCCGGCGTGCGCTTCGGCCTTTACGTTGGCGCGAAACGCTTCTTTGCTGGCAGACTTCTTAAGCGGCATATTACACGCAGTGGATCAGGGCGTAGTTGATGATCACGGCTTCGGATTGCGAAGTTCCCGTCAAGTTACGCAGCGTAATAACGGCAGAACCCGTTGCCAACGAACTGGTGTACACGGTGTAGGTTGTGGCGTCAGCCACCGAACCACCGGACACGTTCAGGATCAGGATGTCATTGTTGCTGATAAAGGTGTTGTTTAGCGTGAACGACACAGCGGTGCTGCCGGCCAAAGCTGCGTTGTTCAGGGTAATGCGGCCAGCCGACTTGTTTAGCGTGACGGCGGTAGCCTTGCTGGTTAATTGCGTGACCGCGCCTTGCGCGTCAACGGTGTAGCCAAACTCGCTGGAGGAGTAGATTTTGTCTGCCCCGATGATGTTTTGGTCTTCGTAGGCAACGCCGATTGGCTTAGTGTTTACGGACATATTAAGACCCCATCCAGGAATTGGTTACACTGCTGCCGGCAGAATACGCTCGTTTAGTCTCTTTTGCAACATAGGTCCGATGCGCGACCGGAAAGGCAAATGTGACGCAGATCGCGTCGGCGGCGTCGGGCGAGGCCAAACCGCGTGCCTTCATGTCTTTCTTGCTCTCAAGGAAGATAGACCCCTTGCTGTCAGGCTTCATAGTTGGGCTAATTAAGTCGGTCTTAAGGAAACGGTCGCCAGGTATGGAAGCCGTCTTGAGCCACTCGCGCATCTCGCCCCACATCTCAGCACGCTTGTTGCCGTACATCATGGGGTTCTTGGCCTTGTTGCCGAAGTTGATACCCTTGACCTTGTAGCGCTGTTCCTTGAGCCGGTCCACGACGCCTGCCCCTAGCCCGCCTTCGTCAATCACGACCAGAGCCGGATTGTATTCCTCGATAGCCTCAATCACGCGCCCGACTGACTCCATCGTGTCATCTCCGCGATGACGCTTAATGGCAATAATGTCCCGCCCCTGACGTACAGCGATAACCGTGGCATCAGCACCAAAGCGGGCCGGATCAACACCAATGACGATGGGTGCTGTATGATCTTTATACCGCTCACGCTTCATCGCCTCATCGACAACAAGGCTTGAAATAAACTGATCGTCACCAGCATTAGGAAACATCCCGTAGACCTCGACGTGAGCCTGGCTGCTGTCGGGGCCATACTCGTCAATGATCTGCTGATACACCGCCTTGTCGGTGCCTTCAACGCTGCGGGCATCGACGATCTTGTTCACCCAAAAATCACGCTTGGAGTTGAAGGCTTCGTAGAAGTACCCGGTGTTGCGGCGGGGGTTGCTGAACGCCAACCAGAAGCGGTTAGGCGTGTTCTCGGTAAAGAAGCCGCTTGCCACGGCCCAGATGCTGTCGGGGATACCGCTGGCTTCGTCGAAGATAAGCTGCACGCCGTCGTAGTTGTGCACGCCCGCGTAGGCGTCAGGATTCTCCTCTGACCACAACCGGCCCTCGACGGCCCAGTAGCGCGTACCCTTCTTGAGGTCGCGCTCGACCAGTTCGGTGATCCACTTGGCAGGCATGATGCGTGTGGCGGCGACCTCGTACCAGTGGCTGTTGAGGCTCATTGCCAACCACTTGGTTATCTCAGCCCATGTGACCGAACGTAGCTGCGATTCAGAGTTGGCCGACACAATCGTCGTCGAACCAATCCGTGTTGATAGCATCCAGATCACCAGCCATGAGACGAGTGCAGACTTCCCGATACCGCGCCCCGAGGATGTCGCCATGCGGAACGTGTCGAAATCCAGCTTCCCATTGTTCTGTCTGATGTGTTCCTTGAGATCCGAAAGCACTTCCCTCTGCCATTTGCGCGGTCCCGTAAAATGTTCCAGCGGTGTGCCTTTTTGGTTCCACGGGAACGTGAACATTACAAACGCCAGTGGATCGTCCTTGATGGCCGGCGACCATAGCCGGCTCATCAACTGCATTTCTTCGGCAGAGCTATACTGCGTCGTTTGCACTATCGGTTTCCTTCGTGCTGTCCGTCAGCACGGTGTAGGGCGCGTCCACGATCTCTAGCACACGCATGTTGGCTTGCTCAAGCGCCTGGGTGATGCTGATGCGTTGGTCAACGTCGATGTTGATCTGCTGCTTGGCTACCCAGCCATGCTGATGCTTGAGCTTCTCCAGCGCCATCTTGGCGTCGCCCTCTGCGATGGCGGCGTCGATGACCATAGCAGCTTCCATCTCGCTGTCAGCGCGGCCCTTCATCTCGGCCATCTCGGCCACGGGGTCGAACTGCTGGAGCTTACGAAACTCGGATGGCATCAGCCCTGCGGCCAGCGCCAGGCTGTCGCCTTTCAGACCCGCCTTAGCCGCCTTGTAGATGGCGTCAAGACGCGCCTCGGTGGCGACGACGTTACGGGGTTCGAAAGCGATGTTGTAGTACATGTCCATCATATTAGTACCCTTTGGCTGGGTGCGGAAGGCATTTTATATTTTAAAAAAATTTTGTTCGTGATGGCTCCGTACCAGAAGGCCCAGTCGCTCGGCCCTACCCTCCCCCATTGACAAAAATGTCAACAACCATCCAGCTGCCAGCCCGCCAGCCTGTCTGCCTATCTGAGGTAGCAAGCCGGCTCCTGGCCTCACTCAGAGTAGAGTGATAGGTTGGGGTAGCATGGCCGCATGACCTTTTACTATCTAGGGATAGGGCCAGGGCTAGTGCTATCTAGCATAATGATTGCGGCATTCTCGGTAATGGATTTGCAAGTCAGCTAGCCACTAGCGTCGCCAAGGCGCTAGGAGCGCCGTGTACGGGTTTTGTGTGCATTCAGGCATGTTGCCCTATAAAAAGTCTTGTTGCGGTTTGTTCACGTTCTGGTCTTTAACGTGGTGGGTTGCGTGGGCAATTGTTAACAGGGCTGGATTTGTTGCGTTTCGTTATGGGCAATCACGGCAATCTAGGCAATGGCTTTTCAGTCGCTAGCCTACAACGTACACTTTCTACTATAGATAGTATTTATACAGAAATTCAGTTAGTATATATTCCATTACCTAGATTACCGAGAAATACCGCTCAAATCCTTATCCCACAAGCCTTTGCGATCCACGCAAACAACCGCCGTTCTATGACTATAAAAGTACCGAGAAAAACCTGTTTATGAGACACCTCTCAAAACCATTTCTAGCGCACTCGGTAGACCAAAACATTTTGCTACCTAACATGAGATTTCTGGGTAATCACCAAAACCGCACTTTTTTTCTTCGAAATGTTAACAAGGGGGCTTGACACGATTTGTGTACAGGCGCACGTAAGACTTGTTACCGCAACAAACCACTAACAAGAGAGACCGAGCAAATGACCATCGAGCAAACCCCGGCCGAACGCGCCGCTTTCGTCGAAACCTGCTGGAATTACGCCACATATATGATCCGTTATACGTCTGAGTATTTTCCAGAGGAAACCATCGCCGATTGGCGCGACCGCGTCGCCGCGTTCTTGAATGGCGAAATTGCCATGTTCAAATCAATTATCAAAACCGCTGAACGCAAACGCGCCACCAAAGCGCAAAAGCTAAACGCCATTTGGGCTAAAGAGTGCCTTGAAAAGACAAGCTACGCTTTGGGCTTTATCGACGACGTCACCGTCTAGCCCTCTCTAGGGCGCATGGTTCGCCATGCGCCTCATTAGACGACTAGCAACCCAAACCAAACAGGACACAGACCATGCCACTAGCTTGCGATTACCAACAAGCCCTTGCCATCGAATCGGCTGACTTCAGCGTCGAGCAATCCATCTGTATGGGTTACGACAGCGAAGAGGCCTTTCAGTTTGCATATGCCGCCGCACGTCAACGTTTGGGCACAGGCAATAACCATCTCGCTATTGAGTTTGCCCAAGACGCTGTCAATGCTCGCTACTGAGACATAAAACCCTCGCTGGCAATAAATCGCTCAAATTTTTTTACCCCTCACAGACGGAAAAAACAGATGACCCTTCCAACACCGCAAGCCCTAGGTGACGAATTCGTCAATGTTCTTGGAACTTGGCTGACCGATTATGAGATAGGCGAAATTCAGCGGCTCAACGCTACGCCTGACTATGCCGCATGTTGTGCATCACATGACTTTTGCGACGCTAATGAAGCCCTAGCATTTGCGTTTGAGGTTCTCGCTGAATGCGAACTGGACCTTGAAATTCAAGCCCATCTGGACCTGTGCAATGACGCGTGGGCTTACGCTCGCTCGACCTATCTGACCGCTACAGTGATCTAGCGTCTCTATGACGCTAGGGTTTGCGCCCTAGCGTCTCATTAGACCCTAGCCTCTCACAATTCAGTCAAGGAAACGCAAATCATGGCTACCCCTAAAATCAACGGCGCGATCATCTATCGCGGTCCATCAATGTTAGACGGCGCGCCTATCGTCGTCGTCGTAACAGGCCTAGCCAAGTCAAGCCGCAACGCCAAGACAGGCGATATGCTACAGACTTGGATTGTGCGCGACGACGTCAACCCTATTGAAGCGGCAAAGACAGGCCTAGATGAGGCCATTTGCGGGACTTGCGAGCACAAGCCGACGCTAGGCAATACCTGCTACGTCAACCTGTCACATGCGCCGCTAAACATATTCAAATCATCCCATCGCGGTATCTATCCCACGATTACAAGCCTGTCAGATATCGCGGCGCTAGGCGTTGATCGTGTGGTTCGCCTAGGTGCCTATGGCGACCCTGCCGCTGTGCCTGTCGGTGTTTGGGAAGCACTAACAGCCCATGCAAACGCTTGGACAGGTTATACCCATCAATGGCGCAATGCGCCGCATCTTATGTCCCTCTGCATGGCAAGCGCAGATAGCGCCGCAGAGCAAGTCATGGCGCAAGCCATGGGTTGGCGCACATTCCGCGTTCGGACCGCTAGCGAGCCTGTCCTAGCTAAAGAGTTTGTATGTCCCGCGTCTAAAGAAGCCGGACACAAGACCGACTGCGCCTCTTGCAAGGCTTGCATGGGCACGAGCGCCAAAGCCAAGGCTAGCCCTGTCATTATCGCCCATGGCGCTAAGTCGCGCCGCTTTGAATTGACGCGTTCGCCTAGCAAGATTGCCGCCTAGCGTCTCTGTGGCGCTAGGGGTTAGCCCTAGCGTCACGATAGACCCTAGAACCCTAACCTAGAAAGAGACCCTCGCATGACTTACACGCCACCACCACCGCGCACCCCTTGGCTAGCCCTCGCGGCATTTGGCCTAGTCGCTACCGGATTCTTTGCCGGCATATGGGTTGCTCTCGCATGGGCATTTCTGCTTTAATTTTGAGGTGATCAAATGAACGACGTAATTCGTCACATTATGAAACTGCTTAAGGTCAACGCTGAAACAGCCGCCCGCGTTTACGATAGCCTGTTTATTGATTTTAGCCGTTGCAGCACACGCGAATTGAACCGCGAGATAAGGAGCACACATGCGCGTTTTAGTGGCTTGTGAGTACAGCGGAACGGTTCGAGACGCGTTCATAGCCCTAGGCCATGACGCTGTATCCTGCGACCTATTGCCGACAGATCGCGATGGCCCGCACCATCAAGGCGACGTGTTTGACGTGATGGGCGACAGTTGGGACTTGATGGTAGCCCATCCGCCTTGCACCTATCTATGCTCAAGCGGCTTGCACTGGAACAAGCGCCAGCCGGATCGCGCAGCGAAGACGCAAGAGGCCTTGGCATTCGTCCAAGCCTTGATGGATGCGCCTATCGCCCGCATAGCCATAGAGAACCCCATAGGGCGCATAGGGACCGCCATTCGCAAGGCTGATCAGGTCATCCAGCCCTATCAATTCGGCCATGACGCGAGCAAGCAAACCGCCCTATGGCTCAAAGGTCTGCCCTTGCTACAGCCAACGCAACTTGTCGCGCCGCGCATGGTCGCTGGCAGGGCTAGGTGGGCGAACCAGACAGACAGCGGACAGAACCGTCTATCACCCTCGCCCGACCGCTGGAAACTGCGCAGCACCACTTACCAAGGCATTGCCGACGCAATGGCTGACCAGTGGGGCCAGGGATTAGGCTAACGCGCCAGAGCGACGCCTAAAATTTTTATTTACAGTTCATTAATGTTGTGCTCATAGTGTGAACACAGACGCAACTGGCCGAGGAGATCAAGCCATGCTCACCATTCTTTCCGCCCTTATCTGGATCGCCATTGTGGCGCTCCCCCTGCTGGCTCTTTGTGCCGCAGATCGCGCCTAGCCCTCTCTAGGGCACCTAGTCCGCTAGGTGCCCCATTAGACGACTAGCCCTAACCCTCACACGAAAGGCAAATCAAATGACTCACTTCAATCTAATGCAACCTTCCGAATTGGCCGAACTTGGTTTGGCTAGCAGCGACCGCCTAACGCAATATTTGGGCGCATCGCTGCAAGATCACGTTGACGAAATTGACGTGCTGGCCGACGCGCACAAGTCAGCGCTCGACCGCATCCGCGACTTAGAGCGCACGGTTGACGATCTTGAGGCTCGCAACGCTGAACTCGCCATTGTCATCAAAACGCTTGCAAAGGCCTAAGATCATGCGAACCACAATCACAACCGAAATGGATTTCGAGGGTTTCAGCATCGAAGTCGATGGCGATTACTGGCGGGACGAACCAGACGAAAAAGTTACAGACCTGACGCTGTGCTTCCTTTGGATTCACGAACCAGACGAAACAGGCAAGACCCGCGCATATGACTTGCTCAAAGGGCTAGACCGCCCTTCACGTCTTCAAGTCGAGCGCAACCTTTTTGCGGTGCCTAATGTTGTCGAACGCCTATGCGCCGACATTGAAGCGCAAGGCGAAGACCTGTTTGATGAACCTGATTTTGACCCTCATGAGGAGGATTAAGCCATGACCGACGACACATTCGAAATCTATACGCGCATAGGAAACAAATATTTCCTGACAAGCCCTGATTTCTTCGCGGAATCAGATGACGGCCACGTTTGGACCAAGCGCGACCCCGACCAAGCCCAGATCGCCTATGCGCTAGCCCAATACGAACAGGCCCGCATGGCACCTAAGCCCAAGCCACGGTTTTGCCTAACCATCGACGCAGATCATTTTCACGCCAAACGCTCACGCGCCGGCCTGATCGACGTCATATCCGTGGCCGTGGGCGGTGCTCTATGGTTCGCCATCTTGGCAGGACTGTGGATCGTGTTCGGATGACTAAGCCAGTCATAGCCGTTTGGTTCTCCTGCGGTGCCGCCAGCGCAGTTGCCGCTAAGTTGACGCTGGACCAGTACCGCGACACTCACACAGTGCGGATTCTAAACAATCCAATTTTAGAAGAGGGCGAAGACAACCAACGTTTTTTGCGTGACGTGTCCGCTTGGCTAGATTGGCCTATCGAGCACGTCATCAACCCAAAATACCCGTTGTGCAGCACAGCCGACGTTTGGGACAGGCGCAAAGCAATGGCGTTTCCTCACGGTGCGCCATGCACGTTCCACTTGAAGAAAGAGGCACGTCAAATTTGGGAGCAATCCAATCACGTCGATTGGCTTGTCTTGGGTTTCACGTCCGAAGAGCAAGGCCGTCATGACCGCTTCAAACTGTCAGAACGCAGCAACCTATTGCCGGTCCTGATTGACGCGGGCATGACCAAACAAGATTGTTTAGACTATCTGGTTCGCGCTGGCATTGCCTTGCCTGACAGCTACGCCAAGGGCTTCCCTAACGCCAACTGCACCAAGCGCGGTTGCGTCAAGGCCACAAGCCCCACCTATTGGAATCACCTGCGCCAAGTCGAGCCAGAAGGTCACGCGGCTATGTGCGAGCAATCGCGCCGCTTGGGCGCACGTTTGGTGCGCTACAAGGGCGAGCGTATCTTTTTGGACGAACTACCCCACGACGCTAAGGGCCGCGCCCTAGCATCCCTTAAAACGCCCGATTGCGGCATATTCTGCGAGGAAAAATGAACGAGCACCTAGTCACTCTCAAACACAGCAGCCGGTGCCGCTGTTCGGCATGGCTTCCAGCCGGATCGACCGCACGTCTGACCTCATTCACCAAGACGCCCTACGACTGTGTAGCCTGTCGGCCGAGACCCAAATCATGACCGATTGCCCTAGTTGCTACGCCTATGAGCAAGAGCTTGCCCAGCTTAGGGCGCAGCTACAGAGCTTGACAACCGACGCGGTGCCTGTGTCACCTATCACGCCTATGGCAACCGT
>Ga0114960_10001743_pt1 | contig 17351 bp, 14 predicted proteins | sample C_130625_MF_Meta_FD_92637 | JGI IMG/M metagenome (GOLD analysis project Ga0114960, IMG submission 92637) | Freshwater microbial communities from Lake Croche, Canada to study carbon cycling - C_130625_MF_MetaG | ecosystem: Environmental > Aquatic > Freshwater > Lake | place: Lake Croche, Canada... | reverse complement strand
GGAATTCACCGTAGCCGGATCCCATATAGATTTCACTATTAACAACAGTTGATGTTGATACCGTAACTGATGTACCAAACTCTGCACTATTAGCAACGCCAACACCGCCTGAATTTAATTTAGACTCAAGTGGCATGTTTAAGTTGTCATTATCAAATGTATAGTTGCCAATGTTAGCAGCACCACCGCCTAACCCATCTAAAATATTAGTTCCGGTGCTGTTTTTAATAACACCACCTTCAGGCAATGTTAAGTTACCATCTGTACCAAAGATCCAGGTGCTGTTGGTAACAGTTGTATTAGTCCCAACAACAATATTACCCCCATTCTTTTCAATCTTGACATACTGGTCATCATCACCCAAGAATAGATCAACTGTGGTAGGATCGCCTGCGGTGATGTGTATATGATCGTCATCGTTGAATGTTGGATATATTTTCACCGCCATGTCGGGATTAGCACCGGGTATTGGACTTGGTGTTAGTAAAATACCGGTAGAAGTATTGCCGCCGATGAACGGCGTAACAACCACTTCACTAATAGTACCTCCTTGTGGTAATGTTAGTTCTCCATCTGTGCCAAAGTTCCACTCATTTGAGGTTCCAGTAGTGGCATTCGTTATTTGGAAACCATTAGGACCAGCATATGCCCAATTATATACATCAGGACCTTCGGCAATATCGAAAACAGTTATTACACCGGTATCAGGAACCCACATCAATTGTGCCCAAGTTTCGCTGGTTAGTGCTACACCTGTATGTTGATCATGATTGCCTGTGATAGAAGTTACACCGATTTGTGGACCACCTTCAGTACCTTCTTGTACGGTGGAATATTCAAAACTAGCACCTACCCCAATGCGTTCCACAGGTTCCCTCAATCTCTGTATGTTCAAAGCCTGCGCTGCTTCAACAGGTGCTGATGGAACATCAATACTAATCACATTCATTACCCTGGTATCAGTAGCAAGGGTTCCTGTATTAACGGTTAAGGTAGTATTATCAACATCAAAGTATGTATTAAACAATTCCCATTCGCCTCGAGCAAATACATCCCCATCTGTAGTTGTTTGTAAAATATAACCAAGAGCGGTATTAATATCAGGATTTAATACATTTCCGCCGGCTAAGTTTACGCTGCCTCCACCGATAGCAATCTTGCCGTCTTTAACAGATAATGACGATCCATTGATCGTAGTACCAAATGTATCAATTACAGCACCTGGCCATACAACGGTGGCTGATGATGTAGATTGATCAGTGATCTGTCTCCTTAATCCTCTTTGCCATCTTATAGAACCCGAACTGCTGACGGAAGATACAAAAGTGTTATAGACTATATTAACACCATTAGTATCAACAGTGGTAGAATTCAAATAAACATTACCATCGGTATCTATATCTAATGCCGCCGTGTATTGGTCAACACATTCAGCACTAAGTGTTAAATTCCAGTCAACAGTTTCGCCATTGGGTGACATCTTTATCAAGATTGCAGATGCTCCAAAGGTGGAATCTTGACTAAACAACACATATATATTTCCAGACGGATCAACTACAGCATCTGCACCGTTAGCATTCCATCCACTCAAGGTGCTATCATAGATTTCTTTTTGCCATTGTAATATACCACTTACATCGTATTTGGCAACTAACAATAAGTTGCTACCGCTGCCTCCATCATGGTTAGTAGTTCCTACAACGATAATTTCATTACTCGGACCAACAGCCATACCCCATGCATCGTCATCATATACTGAATCACCAAGTTGATGTTGCCATAGAATTGTACCAGTGCTGGAGAATTTGGCCACAAACATATCGTGATTAGTGTACGAATCTACTCCCACAATTACAGGACAATCATCACTTCCAACATCTACCACATAGCCTTCAAGGCCATCTAATCCTGTTTGCCATATATTTTCACCTGTGCTACTGTCTAACTTGGCCAACCATACACCTGATCCGTACACATGACCTGCTACATAAATGTCATCATGACCGTCTACAGCCACGCCCCATCCGTCAACACTGGTACTGGTAGAGTAGATTCTTTCCCATACTGTAGCACCTGCAGAATCAACTTTAACGATTCCTGTATAATTAGGTCCATACGCCTCATGATGAACAGATGCTACGATAGCATTTTGACTATCATGCTGTACCGATGATACGCCGAGAACATAGGAGTATCCCCCTGTATTGGCCTGTAAGTAGTCTAACCATCTATTGTTATCAACACCCAAATAGGCTGTAGTTTGTTTGCTGCCATCTGGGAATTTTAATCCGCCATCTGCTCCAAATGTCCAATTGAAATCATCTCCTGGATTATTGTAAAGTCCATCAACATTTTGAGTCGTAGTAATGTAGAGACCGCCTTCTATATCATAACCTAGTTCAAGTCGTTGATTGGTTAGATCGTTTCGTCCATCCGACCATACTCTAAGCATCGCACTTGATGGGTTCAAGTTTACCCAACGAATACTTGAAGCACCGCCCAGGTCGTCGTCAATGTAGATATGTCCATCGCTGGCACCAACAACAATATCACCCGGTAATGTCACTGTTCCATCACCGTATACAATCACACTACTGGTTCCAGAAGTGATCCTGTCACCTGCATTTGCTGCGGCAATGATTGGCATACCATCAACTAACAATGTACCATTAGCACTAACACTCAATGATGTTCCGCCAATATAGATAGTACTGGTACTGACATACAAGGACTTCCACTGTCTTTCAGCAGATCCAAGATCGTACATGTTATTGTATTCAGGTAGTAGATCGCCACCCATATACATGGTGGCTGTGGAATCTACGGTGCTGATAGTCGTGCCATCCACAATCAATCCATCCAAATATGTGCTGACAGGTGGAACCAACGGTGGACTCAAATCAACCCAGTTGTTTTCATATTTGATATAAGCACGACCATCTACTGTGTTGAACCATACTAGCCCATCTACTCTGGTAGGTGCTGTACTGGTTGTCGCTACAAATATAAGAGAACCATTGGCATCTTGTATATCACCTGGGATATTCAAGTTACCGTCTGTACCAAATTCCCAAGTGTTTTCAATAGTTGGAGGTCCTGGCTCCTCACTAGAAACAAACCCACCCGTTAGTATTTGTACGGTACCGCTGTTTGCTGAAAATGCACTATTGGCTAGTACCGCCGCAAATTTTGTTGAAGTATTCTCATTATTGTCACTTAGCCATGCCAACGAAGCACCACCTTCTGCTCCTGAGGAAAGAAGTGCCACAGTTGAGGCTGTGTTAACAATGCCTTGGAAATTTATTTGTGTATCACTATTTGGCAATGTCAGTGTACCATCTGTATCAAATTGCCAAACATGATCGCCATTGGTGCCAATCTCTACACCATTACCGTTATCTGATTTAGGTAGTTTAACATAGTTGTAATCATCACCAAAGAACAACTCTGTAGTGCTGTTATTCTCTCTCATTATGTGGAAATGTGATGCGGCGGTAGGGCCACAGATTTCAGGACTGTTACCAAAAAATACTGTGCCACGATCTGTGGTCAATGCTATACCATTACCACCAGAAATGTCGCCGGTTATATAGTTTGTGTTAAAATAACTACCAATATCCCACGATCCATTATCGTTAAAGAATAAATGATTTCTTGGTACTTGTACATCAAATGTAGTTGTGGTCAATGTAATATTGATTGGGCAACCATTACCTTGTGATGTTAAATCCCAACTCGTTGAGGTATTGGCGGATCCGGCAATTAATATATTTCCATTAGTATCTCTTATGCTTTTACCCGGCTCTAATATAAGATTACCGTTAACATCAATTTGTACAACATAACCATTATTGATAATAGAGTTGGTACCAGCAGCAAGTACAGGACTATGACCCACCCACTTGCCATTAGTGTAGATATATGTGACTCCATTATCACCGGTATACTCATCACCATTTTGTAGTGGGCTACCGTTCTGTCTTGTGTTTGGAAAGTTTAATAATGCCATTTCTTTATCCCTGTTATAATAATCGCTCTATCACTACTGAATACGCATATGGGGCTTTGGAATAGGTTATTCTATATATGGCCCCGTTGGTAATGTCTTGTAAATTTACCACTATACAATCTCCCGTATCTGTCAATGGGTTGGTTACAAATACATCCGACCACTCTATGTAATTTAAAGATCCAGCTGCTTCTCTATTTGAATTGAATACACCTACTGTTGTTTCAACCGTGGTCCATACCACACTTATTATTCCGGTTATTGCTGTTACCTCAGGAACACCTCCAACACCTACTCTTGCCCGAATGGTGTCTAGAGATACTGCTGTATATGTAGATGTTGAAAATTTAGTAGTAGCCTTGCGTACAATGTTTCCAGAACTTCCGCCTACATTTAAGTCGCCGCCTATGCCTACGCCACCGCGAACCACTAGTGCTCCGGACATGGTTGAGGTGCTGGTAGCAGTGCTGGTAAACAGCACAGGTATTGATACGGTACTAGTAAATGCGCCACTTGGTCCTTGCGGACCTGTTGACCCTTGTCTACCAATGCCAGCAGCACCAGCAGGGCCTTGTGGCCCTTGTACTCCACTTGGTCCAGCGGCTCCAGAAGGTCCGCCACTGGGTCCTTGCGGTCCCTGTGGTCCATGATCGCCGGCAGGACCTTGTGGACCTTTAGACCCTTGTGGTCCAGTGGATCCTGTTAATCCATAGTATCCTTGTGGTCCACTTGGTCCACTTAAACCTTGAGAACCTTGTGGTCCTTGAACACCTTGTGGTCCACTTACTGTACTAACGGCACCTTGTGGTCCTTGTGGTCCCTGCGGCCCCATTGGTCCCATTGGGCCCTGAACACCTTGTGGTCCACTTACTGTACTGGCAGCTCCTGCTGGACCACTTACACCTTGTGGTCCCATAGGTCCTTGAGCTCCGGCCGGTCCTGGATTACCTTGAACACCGTTGCTACCAGGACTACCGGTACTACCTTGGAGACCTTGCTGCCCTTGTGGTCCTTGTAATCCTCGCGGTCCTTGTGGCCCACTTACTCCATATGGTCCTTGCGGTCCTAGTGCTCCTTGCGGCCCAGTCACACCCGGTTCTCCTTGCGGCCCAGTCACACCCTGTGGGCCCATTGGTCCGGTTGATCCGCGAACGCCTTGTGGTCCGCTTACACCCTGTGGGCCCATTGGTCCGGAAACACCTCTAAGTCCTTGCGGTCCTTGAGATCCGCTTACGCCCTGTGGACCGGTAACACCCTGTGGACCATCTGAACCATTATTACCGGCAGGGCCTTGTGGTCCTTGTACGCCTCGGACACCCTGTGGTCCTGTCACGCCCTGCGGGCCCGCACCGCCTTCTGGACCTTGAGGCCCTTGTAGGCCTCGAATTCCTGTTGCTCCTGTTGATCCTTGTGGGCCTTGTACACCTCTTGGACCAACTGTCCCTTGTGGGCCTTGTATACCTCGAACTCCTTGTGGGCCAATTGGGCCTCTTACAGATGGATTGGCATCAACCCAGGAATCGTCAAAATATATGTATGTTCCGCCACTGTTAGTATCATACCAAAGTGTTCCTGTGCTAGCATAGTCGGGTGGAGTGTAGCCAACAAAAGTTCGAGCTGTGACACCGGACGGTCCGATTGGACCGCTTGGACCGCTTACTGTGCTAGCAGGTCCTTGTGGGCCTTGTAATCCACGTGGACCGCTTGGACCAGGAGCACCTGCTGTTCCGTTTGTACCAGCAGGACCTTGTGGACCCATTGGACCACTTACTGTACTGGCAGCACCTTGTGGTCCTTGTAGTCCACGAGGGCCACTTGGACCTTGTGGGCCGTTAACACCGTCTGCTCCATTTAAGCCGCCAGGGCCTTGTGGGCCAATTGGGCCTCTTACAGATGGATTGGCATCAACCCAGGAATCGTCAAAGTATATGTATGTTACACCAGTATTGGTATCATACCAAAGTGTTCCTGTACTGGCATAGCTAGGTGGAGTATAGCCAACATAAGTTCGAGAAGTGACGCCCGAACTGGCATTGATAACAGCAAAATTATTATTAATCTTGTTGAATGCCAATCTTATGCTATCACCGTCTCCGGAATTGGGTCCACTACCGGTGTTTATATACGTCAACGTCATCTTTTATCCTTTTGTGACTCGTTTTTTCTGAGATCCATACGGTATTTAGTTGATTATTCTGATAATTTATGTTATAATAAACACTCTAGTTTAACCACTATAAATACTGTTATCATGTCACATACACTTATACTTAACGCAGATGCTGCGCCAATCTCCGTGCTTCCACTGAGTGTGATCACTTGGGAAGTTGCTATTCAATACATGGTATTGGACAAAGCCACGGTGTTAGAATGGTACGACGATTGGATCGTACACAGCGCCACATGGGAAACTCCTGTGCCTGCGGTTATGATCTTGAAGGAATACCAAAAGAAGAAGGTTTCTGTTCGGTTCTCCAAACAGAATGTATTCCTACGTGACTTGTTCACTTGCCAATACTGCGGCGATGATGTAACTGGTAAAACTGCTACATTGGACCACGTATTGCCAACCAGCCACGGTGGTAAGACCACTTACGAAAACTGTGTTTGTGCCTGTGCTCGTTGTAACGCCAACAAGGGCAACGACAAGAGGATCGTTCCTAAGATCAAGCCATTCAAGCCAACCTATTTCCAATTAGTCGACAAGCGGAAGAAGATGAAGTTTGATGTGCGGCACCCAAGTTGGGCGGCATACTTAGAATAAGAAAGCCCCGGAAGGGGCTTTTTTATTATCCAAACTTTAATAGAAACATTAGGTATTTTTTGTCATCGACTATGTAGTAGTCATCTGATATCATACCATGTTCCATAATGGGTTTTATTCCCCACTGTTGTTCTAACCAGCGGTGTGGCTTTATGCCCCCAGGAAGGTCTCGGCATGCTGCGCGAATCCTGCGCCAATATTCATTACGCTTACGATGAAAATCCGGTGTTCCGGCTGTGCTGTCCATGCCATCGTACACAGTAAAGCTGGTCATCAGCGTTCTCTATAGGTAATCCGGCACTTTGTAAGATCGTATGGGCTCATCTCAATTTTAACACGATCACCTGCTAGGATTTGAATCTTGTTTTGACGCATCTTGCCCGAGATGTGTCCTAATACTATTGGTCCCTGAGACATTTTTACCCTAAACATTGCGTTGGGTAACACTTCCTCTACCACTCCATCCGAAGTGATTAAATCTTCTTTTGCCACTTTAAACCTTTTCTCCTTTTAAACCTTTAATTACCATTTCTTTGGCACGCCTGTTTAATTCTTGTTCTTCTGCTGCCACCATCTGTCTAGTCATTGAATTCATGAACTCCATCATGACTCTTGTGCCCTTGTCACTCCATTGACCATATTCAGGACCAACGACACTCCGATAATATAACTCTTTGTTATTCATCAGTTCTATCAGGCCTCCCCACATGAGGTCTTTTACTACAGCTTTTTCCATATTAAATCTTCTCGCCAACTGCAAAGCCGCGGAATCGGAGAAAACGCGGGAAACGTAGGCTATAAGTGCCATCTTGATTTTGTGTAATAGCATCTGCTCTCACTTCCACAACTTGACCAGACAAAGTATCACGAACAGCCCATAAATCAATTCGATTATCGTCGCTAAGACCACTACCCACATTGACTCGTATGTCTCTACCATCATCGTTACCGGAGCAAACCAGTGCTCCAAGACGACCCTCATTCTTTCCAGTACCTTCTTCAACATCTGTGATCTCCAAACTTACTTCAATAAATGGTTTCATCTTGAGCCAACTGACACTACGTTTACATTCATACGGAGCATCAATGTCTTTGATCATGATGCCTTCAAATCCGGCTTCAATGGCTTCTTTGTTGTATTCTTTGAATTCTAACTCACCCACATAACTGTCTAGATCCACTTCTGTTTGTGGAATGACATCTAGTCCGCCAATCTTGTCAAAGATTTCTTTCATGCTGCGCAGTAGATTGCTACGGCGACGTTGGCCCATGCTGCTCTCACCGCGCTGGAATTCACTCAATGGAATGATATCAAACAACATCAAGCGAGCATCTTCACTTTTGACATCACTTTTTCGATGTACCTGTTTCATCAATGCTTGGAAACTGCTACTGACCATTTCACCATCCAGCACCATGCTGCGTTCAAATAAACCAATGTTTTCTTCGATGGCTGCTGTGATATGGCTGAAGTTTTCCAGCAAGGTACCGTTACGGCTGTACATGGTAGCAGTCTTGGCAACGGCATTGATGACAGTGATAACACGAACACCGTCCAGTTTGGGTTCCAACAGTTTCTTGCCTGCGATCTTCTTTTCATGTTTGGCACCATCATGCGCCAACATACACTCAAATACCGGAATGGTAAACTGTGGATATGCCTTCTTACACACACGATTTACTGTGCCTTCAGTAAAGCCTGCTCGCATGTCTTTGATCAGTATACGACGGTACCAATCGTTCCATTGACCTTGTGTGCTGGCGCTCAAGGCCAGTTCAATAGCATCACGGGCGTCGTGCCCTGTCAGTTGTCGTGTACTCAACAAATGTGTCAGTTCTTTGAAAGCCGCCCAGGGCAGTCCTTGTCCGTCTGGACCACCGTGTGTGGGAACTTTCTTAACGCCAAAAGTAACGAGAGGGTCATAGCACATGCGTAGACCCTCAAACAGTTCTTGATTATCAAATTTGGCTTCGGATTCCAGGATGCCTTCTTTTTCCAAACGTCCTGAGTGATCCTCGATGATTCGGATGATGCTGTCGCAGTTGCTCATGTTGTATATACGCAAAGTGTTTGTGATGCGTTAATTATACTGTGTTTTACCAACCGTGTCAACCTCTTTTAGACCGAAAAGCTGCTGCCACATCCACACGAAGTTTGAGCATTTGGATTCTTTATCACAAATTGATTTCCGGTGAGATCTTCTTTGTAATCTATGGTAGCACCTTGTAGGTACTGCATGCTCATGGCATCTACCAACATGGCAATTCCGGATTTTTCAATCACAAAATCATCTTCATTTTGTTCTTCATCCAAAGTGAACCCATACTGCATGCCACTACATCCTCCGCCCTGTACAAAAGTTCGCAACATGATTTTGGGATTGTTTTCTTCTGCCAGTATGTCTGCTATTTTGATCGCAGCACTATCCGTGATTTCAATCTGATCCATACTGTTCCTTGTAGTTTTTAACGGCTGCTTTGATGGCGTCTTCCGCAAGAATTGAACAATGTATCTTGACAGGAGGAAGAGCCAGTTCGTTGGCGATTTCACTATTTTTAATCTGTGCCGCTTCGTCAACAGTTCGTCCCTTAATCCACTCAGTGATAAGCGAGCTTGACGCGATCGCACTGCCGCAACCATATGTTTTAAATTTAGCATCGGTGATTACTCCTGTTGCTCTATCTACTTTGATCTGTAACTTCATCACATCACCGCAGGCCGGTGCTCCCACTATACCAGTACCTACATCCAATTCATCTTTTGAAAAAGATCCCACATTACGAGGATTTTCATAGTGATCAAGTACCGCATTTGAATAAGCCATATTTTATATCCTAAAACTTTCTCCGCATCCACAACGATCTCTTTCGTTGGGATTCTGGAAATCAAAACCTTCATTGAGCCCTTGTCTCACATAGTCAATTGTCATGCCCGAAAAGTATACATCATGCTTCTTGTCCACTATCACAGAGAAACTGGGTTGAGCATAGTTTATCGTGGCATCATCGGCAGCATGTTCGTTAACATATTCTAACACATAAGCCAGTCCAGAGCAACCTGTAGTTTTCACACCCAAACGTATGCCCACTCCACCCCGTTTGTCTAGCAATCGTTGTATTTTGTTTCGGGCCGCATCAGTGATCGTGATCATTTGCCGCTGTAGTCTTTGACGGTGCCACCATGACGAGTACTTTTCATCTTCCTACCTTTTAGGTGAACTCCGGATCCGTCAACACCTTGCTTGCCTGTACCTGCTGTATGATCGCTGTCATGTGCCAACATGCCGTGACTGACACATTGAGAATATCTCACATTGCTTAGACGAGCATGTCCAATACTACACTGGCTGGCAGTGGGTGTAGACAACTTCTTTTCGGCCAACTCTTTTTCATCATCCTGTGTGGTAGCCACAGGCAGGCTACGATCCTTGCTGACCAACTTCTGTGGTTCTAACTTTTGATCGCCTTTGATGATCTCCAATGCTCTGCGTAGTCCTTGAGCAATTACATCTAGGCCATTTTCATCTGCTTGATACTTGATGCCTACTCCGCCAGCAGCTTCCCAGCTGGTGATATTGCTGCCTCTATCATCAATCAGGATGTTGGGAGTACCGTCTGGTTGTACTGCGTACTTGGCCTTGTTGGGCGTGATGATGATGTCTCTCGGTTGGGGATCCAAATGCTGCTGTATCCATACTTTCTTCTGTACTTCGGAGTTGGCATGGTCGCCGCGTAAAGGACTAGAGCAGATGTTGTAACTGCCAAATATCCGTACCACCATGTCTACCAGGCTGTCAGCTGAACCAAACTTGGGCAATCTGGCAAAGAAATCTGTGCCGATCATCTTGTTCAGAGTAGGATCTGTTTTGGCTGCTGGTATATCTCTATAACTGCTGCCACGTGGCAATCCTGCCAGCACAGCATACTCAGCAAAAAAGTCTGCCAGCACACCGTCCATATCTAGATAGACTTGGCTCTTGCTGGCAGTCTGAGTTTCTTCTTTTATAATTTCTCTTATTCGCATCAAGTATTTATTACTTGAACAGGATCAGTCCCATCAGGAATGTCTGGGCTGTAAATCCCATACAGATCGTGGCAATATACAATGTGTTGCGTTCGATCAGGCTCTTGAAGAACAACGTGACTAGCCCTGCCCACACAAACACCATCAGGTCAATGGGTGGCAATCTGTCACTTTTGGCCATCAATACTGCCAGCAAGGTGGGAATGCTGGCAAAATGCAGCAGAACTATAGTAATCCAGCCCAGAGTATGTGCGCTGATGTGTCCAAGATGATCCTGCAACCATTTGTAAACATGTCCAGGGATATGACTAATGCGATCAATGAATTCCATTTTGTTTCCTTACTTGTAAAAAATGTGATGTCCGATTTTCGCCACTTGCTCTTTCTTCCAACCAGGATGAACATAGTCCGCATGGTAGTAAAGAGCATACTTCAAACTGGGTAGACGGTAGTCCTCCAGCAGAACTTTTTTAGCAGCGATCATGCTTTCTTCATAGTTAGCACCATTAGTGGGCTTGAATGCCACTTCTCTATCGCATACCCAACTGAATTGGCAAACCACACGCTCGTAGAATATGTTCTTTTGGTAGATGACTCGACAGACATCGCCGGGGAATTGGCTACTGTCCACTCTGTTCATGGTCACTTGTGCCACAGCGATCTTGCCCTCGAAAGGTTCGCTACCAGCTTCGTGATAGATGTTTTTGGCAAGACAACCCAACTGTCGTTCTCGCATTTCGGCAGTAACCTGTGCAGTTTCGGCTACCTCGTTTTGGGATAATTTGAGATTAATGGCCCAATTTAGCAGCCATACACTGCCAATCAAAGCCAGTATCATTAATGATACGTTAACAATCCTAACTGCTGATATTGAGTTATCAGTCTGTTCCCTGTCTAGCGCAATGGTAGTCATAGTGACCTCCTTTTCGTGTTAGCGGTAAAATAGTTATCAATGATCAGCTACTTTAGCGCAAAAACCGGAGGAAGTCAATGGGTTTTGGTAAAATTGTTAATCTTTATTATGTACCAAAAGTCCATTGACATAATATGTGTGATCACCATCTAATAATAAATTATACAATCGTTGTTGAGGTTGCTCTTCATATTTTTCTATACTAGTGATAGTCATGTACGATCCATCTTGGCATAATATTTCATCACCTATGCTAAGATCACCAATTAATATTTTACTAAGTTGAGGCTCAAATTTCTTAGCACTGTCTTGATCAATTGCTTTCCATCCTTGTTTGGTCATTATTGGATGTTCTGATGTCACAAATTTGTCTAATCCATTAAATCCATACAAGTTACCTTCTCGTATATTATCAATGATTAACATAGGACGATCGTGCCCTGCAACTTTATTAATACCATTTAATCCAAGAACAAAATCACCAATCTTAACGTCTTCAATTGGTATTTGAATACCTGTTGAAAGTGTAACTAGTACACCTTCAACAAAACATGTTGGGCCTGGGCCACCATCGCCTCCTCCACCGCCGTAACCGCCGCCGCCATGACAACCAAATCCCGATCCAAAAGATCCAGAATTAGGTCCAGCACTGTTAGGACCGGCAGGTTGGCCGCCGTTGTTGGTACCCGCCCTACCTTCGTTGCTGTAGTTGTTATTATCCGACGCCGGCGGAGCATTCCACGCACCACAGCGACCTAAAATTCTTCCACCGCAACCATCTGTTAACGCTCCATAATTTCCAGGTCCTTCACCGCCTCGGCCGCCGCTTCGTCCTGAATCCGGTGGTGGTGGTGGAGGGGGAGGAGGGGGCGGTACTGGGAATGGTACTATGCTGGTGGTCACTTCTCCAGGATTGGTAAATCCAGTAAAATAGTGTGTTTGTGTGTCATTGATAGGACTTTCTAAATTGTTGAATCTAGGATGATCAGTGTTGGCAGAATAATAATAAAAACTTTCTGTCAGGGTACCTAGAGTAGTGTTATCTCCTCCGTTTCCTGTGTACTGTCTAAGAGTACTCAGTGCGATATTTAAATTTCCATATCCATCATCTGTTACGGTAAACATAGAGCCATTAGACGATCCTACTCCAAAGTTTCCACTGAGACCAAGATTTCTAATGTAACTGTCTTTGCTGTAATAAGCACGATTGGCACCATCCAGGAATATCCTACCATAATCTAACCAGTAGGGAACTGATCCAATTGGAGTCAGAGTGCTCCATATGTCTGTACCATTGCTGCTGTATATTCTTAGGCCCAATGCTCCGGGTCCACCAATATTATCAATCAACCAAGCAATGGTATGTCTGCCCGGTGTTAGTGATATAGAACCGGTTACGGAACTGGTTAAATCTCCGCTGATTGATATTTCGGTGCCATCTACGTAGAAGTATCCTGAATTGTCTGCGGAAAATTCATAATAGTAAGTAGCCGAACCAGAAGTATGTGGAGCATCAAATGTATATGGATTACCTTGTGTATCCCAAGTGTAAGGACCATCTGGGCTGCCGCCTGGATTGGCCCATGCTCCGTATGTTCTTAAAAATGTTCCATATGATGGATTTTGATATGGCCAGACCACAGCCGGTGATGGGTTGGTTGCCACATTGGGTTCTAGAGATTTCAACGCGGTGGCCACTTGAAGTTGCCCGCCGCCGTTGAGTTCGCTGGCGCCGTTGCCCACAGGCCAATTGCCCATGCCAACACCAAATGATAAACATCTTCTTCCACCAACTATGTCATAACTGAATCCTACCACGCTGTTGTTATAGCCCAACGGACTGATCCAAGTGCCCAAGTGTTGATCAACTATCAATCGAGTCACCGATGCTGTTCCACCGACTGTGGCAGTTGCGCCTGCGGTAGAATAAACCAAGACTGTGAAGGATATAGTATGTACACCATTGGTCTGTAGATTTGGATCAAAGGTTATGTTAAATGTAGGGCCGGATGATGATGCAGGTACACTGAATCCAGACGATCCTGGTGTAGTTATTGTACAGCGGGCAAATGCTCCGCCTATCGTATTCACAGTAAATGGTATGGTTATGGGTGTGTTGATAGTGACGGTTCCACTGTAACTAGCAGGCGATAACACAGCAGAGAATATGGCCTTGAATGATGTTGGAATGATATAATCACCATACTCATTGTTGGATTTGACTGTCATTGATCCATAGTGTACTATGTTGGCACTGGGACTACCGCCGTATGTCAATACCACATCTCGATAGCCGCTGTTAGGTGCTATAGTAAACGGATAAGTTGCTTCTACATTGCTATACAACCCATCAACAACATCGGCTGATAATAAGATATTGGTCACAGTGGCCGCTATAGTTCCAATATTGATTATTCTTACACTCCGAGATAGATAAGATCCACCATCAAATGTCATTAACGGAACAGCAGCAGAAGTTATTAGAGCATAGTATCCCTCTTGAGATAATACATGGGTAGGAACCGCATGTGGTATAGGAGCAGCTATACCACCTGTTAGATCATTTGAATAGTATACCGTGCTGGTACTTATCAAGGTCATATTAGTGATACTATTGGCATATGAAATATTATTAAAGGACACTCTACTATTAACTTGAGCATTAGATCTAGTGTAATCCATTGTAAGAAACTGCTGACCAACTTGAATCACTGCGCTAAAATTATTTCCTACACACTTAAATGAACGACTATTGAAATTGTTTATTAAATTTGCAAAAAGACCACCTACATAATTATCCGATATTTCTCCCGGAACATAACCTAACCGATGTTCGATTGATCCACCTAGATTGAAGAAATATTTGGCGTGATCTTCATCTGGCCAAGTATAGGTAATGTCGTGCTCAATCTCGGCTATCCATGGACTGCCAATATTACGAACACTGACTCCGTTATCAATGGTGGTGGATATCTGTGTGGCTGTATTGACCAATCCTCGATTATTATATAATCTCTGTAGACTAGATGCGTAGATGTTAACATTGGTGGCTGTGATCAAATCACCTGTGTAAACCAAGGCCGGCTCGCCCGGTATAGTGGCACCAGTACCCAGTTGGTGTATACTACAACGTAACAGATCACTGTGTAGATCATTCCACTCGGTATGACTAATCCTAGTACCGGTACTGACAGTGGATGATACTAGTGTAGCACCATAACCGGTTGCTGTTGTTCCCATGAACACTTTTAAGAACGAGTTTAAAGTATTGTAATCTCTTGCCAACAGACTATTACCCACTTGAGGTATCACGCTGTAAATGTTGTTGTCACTGGTATCATTAATGATTATTAAAGGCGAAGTAGCCAACACAGGACCAGTTGTGCTACCTAGTCTGAGACGAACACGAAAGGATTCACTACCTTCAACTAGTAAATCTTGAGTGAGTGCTATCGAGAAAGAACCAAAATTTGAATATACTGTGAAAAACCCATTAACAGAACTGAAATCCAGAAACCCTGAACTGTTGTTAAAATCTATCGTCCAGTACACTCGGGCAGTATCTTGTACACTGGTAGTGGTAACGGTAAATGTTAAAAGATCTCCTTCATTGGCAGAGAAAGGAGTGGCACCAAATGTAAAAGTCGATGATGGTAAAATATATCCAGTATAGGTATCGTTGATGGTTACAGGACTAGATGTGGCTACCACTGATCCATTTATACTGTTGGTCCTGACCTGAACTCTAAATGTTTCAGCACCTTCGGTTACATAATCGCCCTTGGGTGATATGCCAAACGATCCAGCGTTGGAATTTATAATAAAAGAACCCGACTGTGGAAATAAGAAATCCGCAACACTGGAACTAGAATTGTAATCAATGGTCCAATACAGTGTGGTGCCATTGACCACATTGGTAGTCGAGACATTGAACGTGCCAGTTGTTCCTTCATTGATAGCAGCAGGAATGCTGACAAAAGCGTAATCAACAGGCGAAAGACTAGTATCGTTGATGGTAACAGGATTAGATGTTAGTACAACGGTACCGCCGGTGCCGACTGTTCTTATACTGACACTGAATGTCTCTGCGCCTTCGGTAATCAAATCCGCAGTGGGTGTTACAGTGAAAGAGCCCGCATTGGAGTTGATGACAAACGATCCGTAGGCCGATAAATCAGCTGAACTACTAGACCCACCGTAATTGGCCGTCCAAAATAGTGTAGTACCATTGGCCACATGAACAGTATTGACCGTGAACGTGCCGGCTGATCCTTCATTGATAGCAACAGGAACAGAGCCAAATGTATAGACGGGAATGACATTGCTGGTATCAACAATGTTGATCGGTGTTGATAATTCTAACACATCTCCATATTGATTGACTGATCTCAGTTGTATCCTAAACGATTCCCCACCTTCTGTCAATTGATCCGCACGTATGGAAATACCAAAGGATCCACGCCCTTCTGAATCTATCGTGAAAGAACCATATGCTGCTGCGAAATCACCCGGCGAACTGGCTGTTCCGTAGTCTGTGGCATTGTTATCTAGTGTCCACCACAGTTGTGTTCCGGCAGAGACTTCAGTTGTGATGATGTCAATGGTGTAAGCGTCACCTTCGTTGATGTATCCAGGAAGGTTGAGAAATGTATAGGTTGAGGACATCTGATTGATATTTTATAGTAGCAGTATTTAGCCAGAATTTTTATACCTCTAGACTTACGAATTAAATACTACTATAATAAAGATATATGAACTCATTCAAACATAGCGGTGCTGTAGGGGATTTGGTCTACAGTTTGCCCATAGTCAAACACTTTGGTGGAGGTCGATTCTATCTCCATCTTGATCAAATCAACTGGATTGGTCAGCACTACTACGGCAATCCGCCAGATCCGTTCCATCAAGGACGCATGAACCAGCAGGATTTTGAATACATGCAGGAATTCATGCTGGCACAGGACTACATAACTGAATTTGGTCAAATGAGCAACGATATCGAGATCACTCATAATCTGGATAGATTCCGTCCGGTATTTGTTGGGCATCCTACCAACTATATCGATATCTACAGCGCCATCTTCAATATATTAGATGCTGCTAGCCAAAAAACTATCCGAAACACACCCTGGCTCACTGTGCCCAATACCCAGAGATATCAAGACCGAGATGTGGTCATCAACAGAACCCAGAGATGGATACCCGCCGAGCCCGGACCACAATGGCGGTTGTGGCAGGAGCAGGGTATCGAAGATCGAGCAGTATTCGTAGGTCTACCCAATGAATATGCTGCTTTCCAAAACGCCATGGGCTGGAACATACCCTATCAACCTACCCAAACAATGTTGGAATTGGCCCAATACATAGCCGGTGCCGATCTTTACATAGGAAACCAAAGCCAAGGGCTAGCACTGGCCATAGGGCTGGGTGTGGCGCAGGTCTGCTGCGAGGCCAGAGTAGATATGCCTTTGGCCAGAAACGAGTGCTACTTTCCAGATAACGCTCGCGTGGCCTATTTTTAAGGTTGACACACATTAGGTTTTACCATATAATATACACTTATCAACCACACTTGTACCAGTATTATGTATACCTTCCAACTACAAATCCGTTTTGATCATGGCCAAAGAATGGCCTATGT